>ERZ780162.1514-NODE-1514-length-15994-cov-6.510132_pt1 | contig 15994 bp, 17 predicted proteins | sample MGYA00511474_ERZ780162 | MGnify/ENA primary metagenome ERZ780162 (study PRJEB29588, sample SAMEA2143633) | human gut metagenome | biome: human gut; feature: human-associated habitat; material: faeces | place: Denmark | collected 2008/2010 ...
AACGGCGTTCGGGCGACAGGGATTTTTCGCCTGGCCGGCGGCCCCTTTTCTTTGCGACCTTTCTTTTCCGGGCCGCCCCGGAAAACGAAATGAAGTGACCATGGCATCACATGCCAAAGAGGCAGACTGCCGGGGCTCTCCCGGCGAAAAGGGAAAATATAGCTCCCGCGGCGCCCCGCCGCAAATGAACCCCGCTCCGAAAGAAGCAAAAAGAAAAGCACTCTTCCAAAAGAAAAAGGAAGAGCGCTTTTTTATTGTTCCCCGCAGCGCTCGCGGAGCTTTTCCAGAAAGAGCGCCGCCGCCGGGGAGAAGACCTGGTATTTTTTCCACACCACATCAATGCCCGCTTCGAGGGCCGGCTCGAGAGGGCGGAAGCAGAGGGGGTTCTCCGCGGAGGTGTCTGCCAGCCCGTCGAGGGAGATGACGCAGCCCAGCCCGTCTTTCACCATGACCGCCGCGTTGTAGATGAGATTGTATGTGGCCGCCACGGTCATGTCTTTCCACAGATCGCCGAACCACCGGGCGAGGACGTTTCCTTCGTCCAGCACCTGCTGGGAAAGGAGGAGCGGCACGCCGCGCAGGTCTTCCGGGGATATGGTCTTTTTTCCCGCGAGGGCCCACGTTTTCGGGAAGATCGCGCCCCACCGGTCTTTCACGGGAAGGGGCAGGCAGTCGTAGCGGGCGATGTCCGCCGGCTGGATGACGAGGCCGAAATCGATGAGCCCTTTGTCGAGGCGCTCCGCCACGTCTTCCGCGTTGCCGCTGTAGAGGCAGCACCGGATGCCGGGATGGGCTTCCCGGAGACCGCGGCACACGTCCGCCACGAGAGTCATGGCCGCTGTTTCTCCGCCGCCGATGCGGATGTCTCCGGCGATGTCTCCCTGCATGGCGCGGAAGTCCGCTTCCGTCTGGTCGGCGAGAGCGACCATTTCCTCTGCCCGCTTCCGCAGGTACATGCCCGCCGGGGTGAGAGTGAGACGGTGGCCCCCGCGGTTGAAGAGCTTCTGTCCCAGCTCTTCTTCCAGATCGCGCAGCTGCCGGGAGAGCGTCGGCTGGGTGAGATGAAGGTAATTCGCCGCGCCGGTCACCGATTCTTCTCTGGCCGCGGCGAGGAAATATCGCAGCACACGCAGTTCCATGGGGCCTCCTCAGAAAAAGGAATAGATCAGATTGATCAGGATGGGAACGGCCGCCGAGCAGAGCACGCCGTTGATGACGGAAATGATGATGTATTCTTCCCCGCCGCAGCGGATGAGCATGGGCAGGGTCGTGTCTTCACTGGTGGCGCCCGCGGCGGCGATGGCGCAGTACGCGTTGAGGTATTTCACCAGCGCCGGGATGGCGAGGAAGGCCAGCAGTTCCCGGAGCAGGCTCGACAGGAAGGCGATGGTCCCCGCTTCCGCGCCGGATACCGCTTCGATCATGACGCCGGACAGGCTGTACCATCCCATGGCCGCGCCGATGGCGAGGCTGTCCGCCGTCTTCATGGAGAGCAGGAGGCCGCAGAGCCAGCCGCCGAGGAGCGAGCCCGCCGTGACGCCCGCCGGAATGAGGAGGATCGAAGGGCGGTATTCCCGTATCTTTTTGAAAATGGCTTCGTTCATGCCCACGGAGACGCCTACGGAGAACATGAGGAACAGCAGGAGCGCGTCCGCCGCCGAGGAGAAGGCCCACCGGAGGGAGCCGGGAAAAAGGAACTGCCCCGCCGCGATGCCCAGGCCGAGGGCGATGAGGGCGATCCGCGCCATCAAGAGCGCTCCTTTCCGCTGATCTTCCCGCGGCAGAGCCACACCGCCGCCGCGGAGAGCGCCGTAGGCACCACAGCAAAGAGCAGGCTCTCCCCGCCCATGGCGGCGATCTTTTCCGCGAATCCGTCCATGCTCCCCAGATTCACGCCCATGATGCCGATGATGCACGCCACGCACACCGTCTGTATCCGCCCGTTCCAGCGGACGATCTGTTTCTGCGTCTCTCCCCGGAGGCGCAGCATGAACCATCCCGCCAGCACGCCGGCGAACATGATGACTGTTTCTTCCAAAGGTCTTCCCTCCCGTTTCTTGGAAAATCATACCGTCGGCATATATGCCTGTCAAGTATTCCCGCGCATAAATATCAGGTATTTGCTATGGGCCGCCCGCTGCGGTACGCTGTACACGAAAGAAGGGATCCCATGGATGAACGGATATTTCTCCGGGGCCTCGCCGACGCGGGCTGCACAGAGGAAGAGATCCGCAGCTGCCCCGGCGGACGGAAAGAACGGGAGCGTTTTCTCCGCCGCCGCCGGGAAAAGGCGCTGGACGAGCTCCACGCCGCGGAGCGGCGCATCGACTGTCTGGACTGGCTCCTATGCGAGCTCGCCCGGACAGAGGCGGAAAGGAAAGAAACACAATGACCATCATAGAAGACAAACGATTTGACGAAGAGCGCGCCCTTTACGGACAGCGGGAGCTGCTTCTCCGGCGGTGCCGTTTCGACGGGCCCGCCGACGGGGAGAGCGCCCTGAAAATGAGCCGGGACATCACGGCGGAGGACTGCTTCTGGAATCTCCGCTACCCCCTCTGGCATGGAAAGGGCATCACGCTCCGCCGCGCGGAGATGACGGAGCTCTGCCGGGCGGCGCTGTGGTATACGGAAGATATCCGCATCGAGGATTCCCGCCTCGGCGGCATCAAGGCGCTCCGGGAATGCGCGGACGTACAGCTCCGCCGCACCGCCGCGGAAAGCCCCGAGCTCGGCTGGATATGCCGCCGCGTCTCCGGAGAAGATTTCTCCGCGGAAGGGCAGTACCTCTTCCTCCGCGGCGAAGAGCTCTCCTTCACCCGGTCGAAATTCACCGGAAAATACGGGTTCCAGTACGTGCGGGACGCCGTCTTTGACCGCTGCGTCTTCGATACGAAGGACGCTTTCTGGCACGGGAAAAACATCACCGTCCGGGACAGCGTGGTGAAGGGCGAATATCTCGGCTGGTACTCCGAAGGGCTCACCCTCATCCGGTGCCGCATCATCGGCACGCAGCCCCTGTGCTGCTGCCGGGGCCTCCACCTCATCGACTGCGCCATGGAAGGGACGGACCTGGCTTTTGAAAATTCCGACGTCACCGCTTCGGTCACCACGCCCGTCGTGAGCATAAAGAATCCGAAAAGCGGCCTCATCGCCGCGCCCGCCGTGGGCGCCGTCGTCCGGGACGATCCGGGATCGGCGGGGCAGATCCTCATCGGCGGCAAGCTGTTTTCCTGAAAGGAGCGTATCATGAAAAAAGTCCTCATCATCACATCGAGCCTCCGCGGCCGGAGCAATTCGGACATTCTCGCGGCGGCCTTCGCCGAAGGCGCGCGGGAAGCGGGCCACGAAGTCACGGAGATCAGCCTGAAAGGGAAAACCGTCGGCTTCTGCCGGGGATGCCTCGCCTGCCAGAAGACGGGCCGCTGCGTCATCGCCGACGACGCCCGCCCCATCTGCGACGCGGTGAAAGACGCGGACGTCCTCGTCTTCGCTTCGCCGGTCTATTACTACAGCATTTCCGGCCAGCTGAAGGCCCTCCTCGACCGGCTGAATCCGCTCTTCGCGGCGGACTATGCCTTCCGCGAAGTCTATTTCCTCTCCTCCGCGGCGGAAGATTCGGAAGAAGCGGCGGAAAATCCGAAGACCGCCGTGCAGGGCTGGGTGGACTGCTTTGAACAGGCCCGCCTCGCGGGATGCGTCTTCTGCGGCGGCGTATCCGCGCCGGGCGAAGCGGCGGGGACGCAGGCCGCCGAAAAAGCGCGCGCCATGGGCCGGGCACTCTGAGACACTTTTGCCGAAGCCAATAAAAAACAGCAGGACCATTTCCCGTTCCTGCTGATTTTTATTTTCACGCGCCCCTACGGCAGCCTGTCCGCGCGGGCGAGGAAGAAATCGATGAAGCGCTTCCTGCGCAGGCAGGGCGGGACGCATTTGCGTCGAAGCCGCTGTATTCCCGCACAGTGCGGGCACAGACTCATGCTGTCCTGCCGGAAGCTGTCGGTGCGGCCCCACATACGGCGCTGTCGCTGGAGCTGCATTTTTCTATTTTCCTTCTGTAGCTCCGAGCTGCATTTGAGTCTTCATTTCCTTCCTGTCCTGACAGGAAGGAAACGAAGCAAAGGAAGGAACAGCCGCCCACGTTTCCAACCTAAAATTTCCCCGCGCCGCCTACCTCCGCGCAACTCGCTCCCTGCGGTCGCTCAGACAAGCGCTCCGGCTTCACGGCGTCCCGTGAAAATTTTTCCCTGCGGGCCGGTCTCCAACGGAATGGGCGGGGAGCTGCACCAGTGTTAGACAAAAAGTTCTCAGGCGGTGCGGACGCAGGCGAGAGATTTATGTTTCTCTCACACACGGCGGAGCCTGCCTGTCACCCATGGCGATGCGAACGCAGGCGGGTGATTCTTTTTATAGGACTGTCGAAATGGATGGGAAAGGTAAGAGCCAGAGTGAGTGGTCCGGCGTCCGGGCGACAGGGATTTTTCGCCTGGCCGGCGGCCCCTTTTCTTTGCGACCTTTTCCGGGCCGCCCCGGAAAACGAAATGAAGTGACCATGGCATCACATGCCAGAGCGGCAGACTGCCGGGGCTTCCCCGGCGAAAAGGGCAAATATGGCTCTGTCTGCCCCCTTTCGGAGCAGGATACCTTTGTGCCGCGCTGTATTCCCGCGGGGGGGGCGAGCTTCATGTACGATGCTGCTGTACATAGGAAGCATTTATTTCCCCGGTCTCCTGTCATATACTGAAATCATCACAATGACAATCCCCATTCCACAAGGAGGCTCTCATGAAAACAGTCACGCTCAAGCAATATACGGCCGACGCCTTCACAGACCGCGTCTTTTCCGGCAATCCCGCCGCGGTGTGCGTGCTTCCCGCCTGGCCCGCCGATCCGGTCATGCAGGCCATCGCCAAAGAAAACAACCTCTCCGAAACGGCGTTCACCGTAAAGGCAGACGGCGGCTGGGCGCTGCGGTGGTTCACGCCGGGCGGCGAGATTGATCTCTGCGGCCACGCCACGCTGGGCACGGCGTTCGTGCTGATGCATTTCTATGAAAAGGACGCGGAACGCATCGCCTTCTCCACCCGGAGCGGAGCCCTCACGGTGGAGCGCCGGGACAGTCTCTATGAAATGGATTTCCCCGCCTATGACCTCGCGCCCGTCCCCGTGACGGATGATATGGCCGCCGCGCTCGGCGCAAGGCCCGACGCCGCGTACATGGGCCGCGATCTGCTCTGCGTCTTCAGCAGCGCTGAGACGGTGCGCGCCCTTTCGCCGGACATGGAAGCGCTGAAAGGACTGCCGGGGCTCCTCACCCATGCCACGGCCCCGTCGGATGCGCCGGACTATGACTGCGTGTCCCGCTCCTTCGCGTCGAAGCTCTCCGTCCCGGAAGACCCGGTGTGCGGCTCCGGCCACTGCCACATCGTCCCCTACTGGAGCGGCCGTCTCGGCAAAAAAGCGGTCACCGCGTACCAGGCATCCGCCCGGGGCGGCGTACTCTACTGCCGCACGGAAGGCGCGCGCATGAAAATGGCGGGAAAAGCGGCGCTCTACGCGGAGTCCCTGCTCCATCTCCCGGCAGACATGTTTGAACAGGAATAAGAAAAACGCCGCAAAAAAAGAGGGCTCTTTCGAGTCCTCTCTTTTTTATTCAGAAGGAATACGCCGCCATGACCATGCCGGAGAAGCCTTCCCGCTCGCCTGCGTAGCCCCGGAGGTTGATATCCACGCTCCACGGGGAATCGCCTTCCCGCATCACGGCTCCGATCTCTCCGAAGACCGTCGAACCCTGGAGGCTCTGTTCCGTGTCCCACGGCCCCGCTTTCATGCGGCTGTCGCCGCTGAATTCGTATTCATACGCCGCGCCGTAATAGAGGCTCCATGCGCGTCCTTTTTCCGCCGTGTATCTTGCCCCCAGACGCAGCCTGTCGCTGGTGACGCTGTCGAAGGAGAACGCATCGCCGCCCATGGCGAAGCTGTCCCCGTTGATCTCGGTGTGGAAGTATTTCCCGTAGATGTCCCATTCGCCGCGGCCGCTCTCCACGAGTTTCCCCGCTCCGATGTGGCCGCCCCAGTAGGTGCTGTCGCTGTCGAAGCCGTAGGAGTTGCCGTTCCCGTCTTTCACGGCGTTCGTCATGGAAGAAGAGAGGGTGCCCGCGCGAAGGGACGCTTCATAGTACATGCCGCTGTCTTTCGTGAGGCGCACCGCCGCGCTCCGTATAGCCGCCGTAGATATAATTCCCCGTCACGGTACTGCGGGATCCGCTTCCGTCCGCATCGCCCACCAGGACCCGGTTCTTGTTCGCGCCGGTCTCGCCCACGCCGCCGGCAATGAGAAGATTCGTATTGGTCTCTCCTTCTGCCAGCGTCTTCTCTATGGTGCTGCTTACGATCGCCAGCCGGTTCCCGTCAGCCGTGCCGCCGACCGCATAGCCGCCGGCGAGGTAGGACGTGGGATCATAGCCCGAGGCAGGCCGTCCGTAGACGGAGACATCGCTGTTTTCGATCCAGACTTCATTGTCCGCCGCGTCGCCGTCCGTCGCGTAGCCGCCGATCATGTGATATACATGGGACACGGTCAGCTCCGTATCGCCGTCCTTGTTCAGCAGGATGCTGTTTCCTTCGGCGCTCGCGCCGTAACCGCCGTAGACCGTAGCGATGCCCAGTTCCGCGCCTGCCAGCGCGGTCACCTGATTCCCGTTCGCCGCGCCGTCTTCAGAAAATCCGCCGACGATCGTATCGGCCGCGCCCGTTTCCCCGGCAAGCTCCACCGCATTCTTTTCCGCATTGCCGCCTGCCGCCCAGCCGCCGTAGCCCCTGTCATAGACGACACTGTTTTCCACCATCACCGTATTCCCAGACGCATCGCCGTGTTCCGTGCGTCCGCCGTAAATGGCGTCCGTTCCGTTCCCCACATCGGTCAGATTCTTCCCGTCCAGGATGACGTTCGTGACGGTGACACTGTTCCCTGTCACATTTCCCGATTCGGTGAGGCCGCCGTAAAGTCCGCCGTGTACCCGCGTTCCCTCCTCGTCGCGGAGGGTCTCATCGCTCACGGTCACGGTATTCCCTGCCGCGTCGCCGCGCAGGGTGTAGCCGCCCATCACGGAATACTCGACCTCCGCGCCTTTCTGGCCGTTCTGAATCGTCACATGATTCTCCCGCACGTCTCCGCCGTTGCTGAGGCCGCCCATGACGCTTGCCGCGCCGGCCACGCTCACCACATGCCCGCCGGAGATGGTGACCCTATTCATATTCGCTTCGCCCGTAAAGGCCGCCCCGCCGGTGACCCGGCCCCAGCTCATGCTGTCCGTCATCTCCACCTTGTTGACGCTCGCGGAATCTCCCGAGCCGCCGTTCACCGCGTCAGGCGCCTGAGCGACCTCTTTCTCCGACAGGTCACGGGGATCGCGGCCAATGAAGGACGTATCGATACGGACCTCGTTGTTATCCGCGCTGCCGTCATAAGTCTGGCCGCCGACGGCCTGGAGATCGATGGTGCTGTACTCGTTGATGGTCAGCGTATTTCCCTTAGCGTTTCCCCGATCGGTGTAGCCGCCGAAGACCGCGCCGGTGCTGTAGTCTCCGTCGGGGCCGCCTTTTACCCATGTGCCGTTGAGCGCGGCTGTATTCCCCGAAGCGTTGCCGTCATGCGTATAACCGCCGAAAATATTGCCGTTTATGATCTTGGTCTTGTTCTCCGCCGTCACGCTGCCGTTTGCCGCGTCTCCGCTCACACGGTACCAGCCACCGACGCTTCCTTCCACCGTGTTGCTCACGGTCAGCCTGCCGTTGTTATCATTCCCGGTGTAATTTGCCCCCCCTGCCATAAAGGAAGGCGCTCCTGTCAATCCCGCCAAAAGCGTTGCCGCGGCCAGTCGGGCCGCCCATTTTCTGTCCATTTCCGTCCCTCTTTTCTGTCCAATCCATCGTGATGGCCGTTTGCCTTATGATTTCGGTATATCATCGAAAACAGTCATCCTTCAATCATTTCTCCGCATGGAATTTTCTGCGGCGGGCTTTGCGGCAACTGCCATGCGATCAGCCGCATAAAAAAAACGGAACCCCTTCAAAAGGTTCCGCTCTTTTGATGTATTTCCCCGAGAAAAGACCTCCGTCCGGTTTTCTTTGTGCTACAATAGAGCCGACTCCCAAAAGAAAGGGGGTGATTCTGTTGAGCGAATATCTGCTCGTGCTTTGGACGACCCTGCTCGCCCCCGCGCTTCTCACGTGCCTCAAGTGGTACCTTGATTCGCGGTCAAAGAAATAAGCAGGAAAAAGGGACAGGTGGCAGCCTGTCCCTTTTCGATTCTGTAGAAGTCTTCTATCCTTCCCTTTCTACATCCCCATCCTATCACGAACGGCCGCGCGCTGCCAGAACATCCCGCGCGCTTCTTATGTGTCTCAAACAGTCACCTTGTTTGCGGCGGCAAAAAATGAACAGGAAAAAAGGACAGGTGGCAGCCTGTCCTTTTTTGATTCTGTAGGAAATATTTGCTCGTGCTTTCTCTACGCCTGTATTATAGCACGAACAGCCGCGCGCTGCCAGTATCCTGCCTGCGGCCTGTTTTTTGATTTCTCCGCTTACAGGATCGGAGATTTTTCCGCCATGCCCACTTTCCGCGGGAAGGTCTTCGGCGCGGGGCCGCGCTTCCTGAGGACGAGGATCGTCCGTTCTTCCCCGGTGGGGAGGCGGAGCGTTTTTTTCTCTTCCGCTTCCGTATGCATCAGCGCGAGGATCTTTTCCGCCGCGGCGAGCTCTTCTTCCGCGCCGGGGCCTTTCATGGCGAGGAAGACGCCCCCTTCTTTCACGAAGGGCAGGGCCCACTCGGCGACGACCGGGAGAGATTTCACCGCCCGCGCGGTGACTACATCGAAGGTCTCGCGGAGCTTCTTCCGGCGGCCTCCTTCTTCGGCGCGCATGTGGAGGCATTTCACATTTTTTATGCCCGCTTCTTCCGCGGCGGTCTCGACGCAGCGGAGCTTCTTCTGGATGGAGTCCATGAGGACGAACTGCATGTCCTGCCGGAGCGCCGCCAGGACGGCGCCGGGAAAGCCCGCGCCCGTGCCAAGGTCGAGGACGCGGCCCCCTTCCGGGAAATACGCCGGGTCGTAGGCGGTGAGAGAGTCATACACATTCTTAACGAGGCTCTCTCCCGCATCTTTGATGCCGGTGAGATTGATGTGGGCATTCATTTCCATGATGTGTCCGTGGTAGGCGGCGATCTTCCCCGCGGTCTCCTCATCCGCGGAAATGGCGAGCGCCGCCAGTATGTCTTGCACTGTCACAGGAATTCCCCTTTCTTGAGACAATTACGCTTTTTTCCCTTTTACATAGACCATGAGCACGGAGATATCCGCCGGCGAGACGCCGGAGATGCGCGCCGCCTGTCCGAGGGAGAGGGGGCGGATCTTGTCGAGCTTCTGCCGCGCTTCGATGGAGATGCCGTCGAGATGGAGGTAATCCATGTCCGGCGGCATGAGTTCCGCTTCCATTTTCGCCGCCCGGCGCACGGCGTCTTCCTGGCGGGTGATGTAGCCTTCGTACTTGACGGTGATCTCCATTTCTTCTTCCGCGTCGAGGGCGAAGGCCGGGCAGCCCAGGTACTTCACCATCTGCCGGTAGGTCACTTCGGGGCGCTTCAGTATTTTGTCCGCCCCCGTGCCGGTGGTGAGGGGCGCCGTGCCCATGGCCTCCAGGGCGGCGTTCGTTTCCGCCGTGGGAGTGAAGCGCTTCGCGCGGATGTAGTCCAGCGCTTCTTCGTACCGCGCTTTCCGCGCCTGGAAGCGAGCCCACCGCTCGTCGTCCACCAGGCCGATGGCCCGGCCTTTTTCGGTGAGACGCAGGTCGGCATTGTCCTGCCGGAGGATGAGGCGGTATTCGCTGCGGCTGGTCATCATGCGGTAAGGCTCATTGGTGCCTTTCGTGACGAGGTCATCGATGAGCGCGCCGATATAGGCTTCGTGCCGCTTCAGGACGAAAGGCGGCTTCCCGGCAAGCTTCAGCGCCGCGTTGATGCCCGCCATGAGGCCCTGCGCCGCCGCTTCTTCGTAGCCGGAGGTGCCGTTGGACTGGCCGGCGGAATAGAGGCCGGGAAGCTTTTTCACTTCCAGCGTCGGCAGGAGCTGGAGCGGATCGAGGAGGTCGTATTCGATGGCGTAGGCCGGTCGCATGAGCTTCACGTCTTCCAGTCCCGGTATGGTGCGGAGAAAGGCGTACTGCACGTCGATGGGCATGGAGGTGGACATGCCCTGCACGTACATCTCGTTCGTGTCGAGGCCTTCCGGTTCCACGAAGAGCTGGTGCCGGTCCTTGTCAGCGAAGCGGACGATCTTGTCCTCGATGGAGGGGCAGTACCGCGCGCCCACGCCGTGAATTTTTCCTGAGAACATGGGCGCTCTCGAAAGATTCGCCCGGATGATGGAGTGGGTGGTCTCGTTCGTATAGGTGAGCCAGCAGCACCGCTGATTTCTGTCCGTGTCTTCGTCCATGAAGGAGAAGGAATGGTGATCCGGGTCTCCTTCTTCGAGCCGCATCCGCTCGGGATGGAGCGTCCGCATGTCCACGCGGGACGGCGTGCCTGTCTTGAAGCGGAGGAGCTCGATGCCGTGTTTTCTGAGGTTGTCCGAGAGGGCAAGGCTGGGCCGCATGCCGCTGGGGCCGCCGCTGTAGATGGTCTCGCCGATGATGATCTTGCTGTCCAGGTAGGTGCCCGTGGCGAGGATGACCGCCCGCGCCCGGTAGATCTCTCCGAGCTCCGTCACGATGCCCGTGACGCGGCCGCCGTCTTCGAGGATGTCCGTCACCATGAGCTGTTTCAGATCGAGATTGTCCGTATTTTCCACGCGGCTTTTCATCCAGCGGTGGTAGGCGTTCTTGTCGGACTGGGCGCGGAGGGCGTGCACCGCCGGGCCCTTGCCGCGGTTCAGCATGCGCATCTGGATGGCCGTGGCGTCGGCGGCGATGCCCATGATGCCGCCGAGGGCGTCGATCTCCCGCACGAGGTGGCTCTTGCCGGGCCCGCCGATGGCGGGATTGCAGGGCATCATGGCCACATTGTCCAGAGAGATCGTGGCGAGGAGCGTCTTCATGCCTAGCTTCGCCGCGGCGAGCGCCGCTTCGCATCCCGCGTGGCCCGCGCCGACGACGATCACGTCGTATGTATCGATCAAATACATGGGATTTCCTTCTTTCGTTTTCGCAAAATTCCCTTTTATTATACCGTATTTTCCCCGGGCCGTATAATCTGTATAATAAGGAAAAAGAAAGGAGCCCGCCATGATCCGACCCGTTATTTCCGACCCCGTCCTGCTCTCCCTGCCCGCCTCGCCCGCGGGAAAGGAGGATCTCCCCGCCGCCCGCGACCTGCTGGACACGCTCCTCGCGAACCGGGAGCGCTGCGCCGGCATGGCGGCGAATATGATCGGCGTGCCGAAGCGGATCATCGCCTTTTTCGACGGCGGCGCTCCGGTGGTGATGGTGAATCCGAAGCTCCTCCGCCGGTCAAAAGAGACCTATGAGGCGGAGGAGGGCTGCCTCTCCCTGCCGGGCACGCGGAAGGCGCTCCGCGCGAAATGGGTGGAAATGGAATGGACGCCCCTCCGCGGGAAGAAGCGGCGCGGAAAATTCTCCGGCTTCACCGCCGAGGTCATCCAGCACGAAATGGATCATCTGGAAGGCATCCTCATCTGAGCGGCGGCTCTCATGACAGTCGGCAGGAAATGACGGCTTTCCCGCTCCGCCGGAGGCCGCCCGTGAAAACCGTCTCTCCCGGAGGCAGCCGCCTGCTCACCTCGGGGAAAGCGGCCCGCGCCGCTCTCCCCGCCTGATTTCGGACAAAGAAAAAAGCCCATGCCTTTCAGCATGAGCTCTTTTTTATTGCCTGTATATTTCAGAATACGTCTTTCAGGACGATGGTCTGCTCTCTGGAGGGGCCGACGCTGACGATGCCGATCGGCACGCCGATGAGTTTCGCGATCTGTTCAAGGTAGTACCGGCAGTTTTCCGGGAGATCGTCGTACCTGCGGATGCCGCTGATGGAAGTCTTCCAGCCGGGGAATACACGGTACACGGGCTTCACTTTTTCGAGGAGCGCCAGGTCTGCCGGGTATTCTTCCAGTTCTTTTCCTTCGTATTCGTAGCCGACGCAGACTTTGATCTCATCCATGCCGTCGAGAATGTCCAGACGGGTGATGGCGAGGTAGTCGAAAGTATTGAGGAACGCGGCGTAGCGGACGGCTCTCGTGTCGAGCCAGCCCACGCGGCGGGGCCGTCCGGTGACGGTGCCGTATTCATGGGCGGTATCGCGGATGTAGTCGCCGATCTCGTCATGGAGCTCCGTCGGGAAGGGGCCTTCGCCGACGCGGGTGCTGTAGGCTTTCACCACGCCGTAGATGTTCTGCATGAGGTGCGGCCCGATGCCCGCGCCGACGCACGCGCCGCCCGCGATGGGGTGGGAGCTCGTCACGTAGGGATAGGTGCCGTTGTCGCAGTCCAGCATGGTGGCCTGCGCGCCTTCAAAGAGGACGTTCTTGCCTTCCGCCACGAGGGTGTGGACGGTGTGGTTCGTGTCCTTCACGAAAGGCCGGAGGATCTCCGCGTAGCCGAGATAGTCCATGAGCATCGTCTCATAGTCAAATCCTTCCGCGCCGTAGAGACGTTCCAGGAGCATGTTCTTCTGCTCCACATTGTATTTCAGCTTTTCCGCGAAGACTTCCTTATCCATGAGGTCGCACACACGGATGCCGATGCGGTTGATCTTATCGGCGTAGCACGGGCCGATGCCGTTCTTCGTGGTGCCGATCTTGCGGCTGCCCTTGCGGGCTTCTTCCGCTTCGTCCAGGCGCACATGGTACGGGAATACGAGGTGCGCCCGCGTGGAGATCTGGAGATTTTCCACGCTGATGCCCTGGGCCTTCAGTTTGTCCATCTCTTCGATGAGGCTCTTCGGGTCGATGACGACGCCCGTGCCGACGACGCACACCGTGCCGGGATACATGATGCCGCTCGGCATGAGGCGGAGCGGATAGGCTTTGCCGTCGACGACGACGGTGTGGCCCGCGTTGTTCCCGCCCTGGGAGCGGACGACCACGTCGGCTTTCGCCGCGAGATAGTCTACGATCTTGCCTTTGCCTTCATCGCCCCACTGGGCGCCGATTACCATTGCTGTAGCCATAGATTTTTTCCTTCCATTTCACAAGAGTCTCCCCTGCCGGGGCTTTTCATACATCTTGTATTATAGCACATCCCCGGCGATCAGAGGCCGAAACGGGCGAAGATCTCGTCCACATGGGTGAGCATGGGCCGGTAATCGAAGCAGGCTTTGATCTCTTCCGGCGTGAGATATTTCCGCACGTCTTCATCTTTGCAGAGATTTTCATAGAAATCCTCGCCCTGGAGCCAGCGCTTCATGGCGTTGCGCTGCACCCAGCGGTACGCCGTGTCGCGGTACGCACCCTTCGCGACGAGCGCCAGGAGCACCCGCGGGCTGTAGATGAGGCCGCCGGTCATATTCAGGTCGGCGAGCATCTTTTCCGGATAGACGAGGAGCTTGTCGATGAGCTTCGTCGTCTCGTTCAGGATGTAGTCGAGAGCGGTGGTCGCGTCGGGGAGGATCACACGCTCCACGGAGGAGTGGGAAATGTCTCTCTCGTGCCAGAGCGGGACGTTTTCAAAAGCCGGTACGGCGTAGCCCTGGATGAGGCGGGCCATGCCGCAGATGCGTTCGCTTCTCACGGGATTTCTCTTGTGGGGCATCGCGGAGGAGCCTTTCTGTTTCGGGCTGAAATATTCTTCCGCTTCCCGCACTTCCGTCCGCTGGAGGTGGCGCACTTCGAGGGCGATCTGGGACAGGGTGGAGGCAATGACGGCGAGCGTCGCCACGTATTCCGCGTGGTGGTCGCGCTGCACCACCTGCGTCGCGATGTCTTCGCGGCGGAGTCCCATCTTTTTGCACACGTATTCTTCCACATAGGGATCGATGTCCGCGTAGGTGCCGACGGCGCCGGAGAGCTTGCCGACGCGCATGTTTTCCGCGGCGTGCTTCATGCGGTCAATGTTGCGGAGCGTCTCCGCGTACCACAGGAGAAGCTTCAGGCCGAAGGTGGTCGGCTCGGCGTGCACGCCGTGGGTGCGGCCGATGGTGGGGGTGTGCTTGAATTCCACAGCCCGCCGTTTCAGCACGTCCGCCAGCTGCTGCAGATCGTCCAGAATGACGTCCGACGCCTGCGCCAGCTGCACGCAGAGGCCCGTGTCCTTCACGTCGGTGGAGGTGAGCCCCATGTGGATGTACTTCGCTTCGTCCCCTACGTATTCGCCCACGCAGGACAGGAAGGCGATGATGTCGTGATTGATCTCCGCGTCGATCTCATGGATGCGGTCCACATCGAAATCGGCCTTCGCCTTGATGACTTCCACCGCTTCCTTCGGGATGCGGCCCAGCTCGGCATTCGCTTCGCACGCGGCGATCTCCACATCGAGCATGGTCTGCCATTCATTTCTTTCATTCCAGATCTTTTCCATCACCGGACGCGTATATCTCGGTATCATACTATATCCCCTTTCGGTTTTCCTTCGCGCGCACAGATCTCACGGCCGACGATGACGCCGGCGGCGGAGGCCTGCGCGAGCCCCCTCGTGATTCCCGCTCCGTCTCCGATGGCGAAAAGATTGGGTATCTTCGTCTCCAGCTCCGGAGAAAGCTCCATGCGGGAAGAATAAAATTTGACTTCTACGCCGTACAGCAGGGTATGGCGGGAATTGGCGCCCGGCGCCACCCGGTCGAGCGCTTCGAACATCTCCATGATGTCCTTGAGAAAACGGTACGGCAGCACCAGCGACAGGTCGCCCGGCGTGGCGGAGGGCATGGTGGGCCGCACGAGGCCCCGCCGGATGCGCTCCGCCGTGGAGCGCCGCCCGTCTCGGAGATCGCCCAGGCGCTGCACGATGGGCCCGCCGCCGAGCATATTCGCGAGAGCCGCGATGTACTTGCCGTAGGCGATGGGCTCCCGGAAAGGCTCGGTGAACTGCTTCGACACGAGGACGGCGAAATTCGTATTCCCGCTCCTCTTGTGGGCGTAGCTGTGGCCGTTCACCGTCTGGAGGCCGTCATTGTTCTCCGTCACCACGAAGCCGTACGGATTCATGCAGAAGGTGCGCACCCGGTCGTCGAAGCTGCGGCTGTAATAAATGAGCTTCGACTCGTAGCAGATGTCCGTGATGGGCTCATAGATCTCCGCGGGCGACTCCACCCGGACGCCGATATCCACGCGGTTGGACTTGGTGTTGATGTCCAGATCTTTACAGATCTGCTCCATCCATTTGCTGCCGCTGCGGCCTACGGAAATAATGCACTTGTCGCAGTCGTAAGAAGCGTTTTCGCAGCAGATACGGTAACCGTCACCAACGGTCTTCACCGTTTTCACCGGGGTATCGAAATAGAAAGTCACTTTATCCTTCAGTTCTGCGTACAGATTTTCCAGCACGATGAAGTTGATATCTGTACCCAGGTGACGTACGGAAGCGTCTAACAGGTTCAGCTTGTTCTGCATGCAGATCTTTTTGAAAGAGGTGCCAGCAGTGGAATACAGCTTCGTGCCTTCACCGCCGAACTTCATGTTGATGTCATCCACATATTTCATCAGGTCGATGGCCTGACTCTTGCCGATATACTCGTAGAGAGTGCCACCGAAAGCGTTGGTGATATTGTATTTTCCATCGGAAAAAGCACCAGCACCACCGAAACCGCTCATGATGGAACAGCTCTTACAGTTGATGCAACTCTTGATCTTGTCACCGTCGATAGGACAGTGGCGCTTCTCCAGAGGGTGACCGGATTCGAAAACGGCAATTTTCAGGTCGGGATTCTGTTGCACCAGTTCATAAGCGGAGAAGATACCGCCGGGGCCGGCACCGATAATGATTACGTCATATTTCATAGGGATAAGTTTCCTTTCTCTTTGCTCTCTTGTAAGGATTTGCGGGATGTATACT
>ERZ780162.1516-NODE-1516-length-15989-cov-5.157085_pt1 | contig 15989 bp, 14 predicted proteins | sample MGYA00511474_ERZ780162 | MGnify/ENA primary metagenome ERZ780162 (study PRJEB29588, sample SAMEA2143633) | human gut metagenome | biome: human gut; feature: human-associated habitat; material: faeces | place: Denmark | collected 2008/2010 ...
AGCGCCTTTTCAATGCTTTCCTGGATGGCAAAGACAAGATTATGGTCGCTGCGGATAGAAGCGGAACCATAGCGGTGAACGGTCAAGATACGACCGCTGGACTTCACGGCCTGGAAGCGGTTGTACAGGTCGTTGTCCATTTTATGTCTCTGGAAGTATTCACGGGTTTCTTCTTCGCTGGAATCCAGCAGCTTTTTGAGCGTGTGAACGGCATGGGATTTACCGGTTCCGTAGGCACCTTCCACCCATAGACAGAGCTTCTGCTTGCGCTCCAGGACGCTGACCGTGTTCTTCAGAAGTTTCACGAAGGTCTCGTGGGGGAAGAATTTTTTCCACACTTCCGGGTTCTTCGTGATGACCGCCTCGTTCACGGCGGGGAAATAATCCGGATCAATATTGAAATAATGACGGTATTTTTCCAACATCGGCATAGCATCTTCCTCCTTAGAACAGATTCAGCACATCCTGAGATGTCTTTTCGCTGTTGAGAGTGATATTATCCAGGTCCAGTGTAAAGCTGGCGTTGAGGAAATCTGGATAGTTGATAGTCAAACCATTCAAAATCTTTTCCATCTGATTGCGGTCAAGACCAAAAATCTCAGTAGGACTAACACCGTCACTTTCGAGGTCATGGTTTAAGAGGCGGGACAATGTAAACTGGTGGTAATCCCCGCAAGCCTCTGCAAATTTATATAAGCTGTAAAGAATGACAAGCGGATTCGGATTTTCCCAGGGGATGCGAACCACGCTATTCCAAAAACGCTTTCCGTTTTTTAGCGTGTAGTCACAGACACCCAGGCCGATTTCATTGCTTAATTGAGGAATAGAAATCAGGATGTTTTTATATGCGGAGACAATGTGTGAACGAGAATTTTTACTCATTGAGTCATCCAGCATTGCATAAATGGTATCAGGTGTTTTCGGTAAAATGAAAATGTAGCAAATGGTACTCAAAAAGTGAGCACCCCAATGGCAAATAAAAAGAGCCATTGTCAGCACCTGAAATAAACGCTACCCTTTAGGTGGGATAACCATAAGGGGGTAGCAGAAAGGTGTTACGAATGGCTCAAATCAAGTATATCAAAGATCTCTACGAAAATGAAGAGGCAAGTTTGCGGGAAATATGCCGCATAACCGGCCACAGCTTTGAGACTGTCCGCAAGTACGCCTACCAGGAAAACTGGAGCGAGGACAATCTGCCGGATATTGAGCCACAGAGCTATCCGGTGCTGCAAGACTTCATCCCCATCATTGATAAATGGCTGGAGGAGGACCGAAAGGCCCCCAGGAAACAGCGCCATACAGTAATGCGGATTTACCACCGCCTGTGTGATGAGCATGGGTTTACTGGCTGCTATTCCACCGTGAAGAAGTATGTCCGCAAGAAAAAATATGTCATGAAAACTCTGAGTGCCGGTTATCTCCCTCTGGAGCACCCCAAAGGCTGGGGACAGGTGGACTTTGGCCTTGCGGAAGGCGAATGGGCCGCTACCGGAGAACGCTTTCCGTTCTATGCGCTGACGATCTCATTCCCCGGCTCTAACAACGGAGTAACGCAAGCGTTCCCGTCTCAAAACCAAGAGTGCCTGCTGGAAGGCATGAAGCGGATTTTTGAGCACATTGGCGGCGTCCCTCCCAGGCTGCGGTTTGACAACATGACCACGGCGGTTGCTCAGGTACTAAAAGATGGTGAGCGTGTCCTTACGGAGGGCTTTACCCGCTTTATGCTCCACTACCGTTTCCAGGCTGATTTTTGCAATCCGGCTTCCGGCAACGAAAAAGGCAATGTAGAGAACAAGGTTGGTTACAGCCGCCGCAATGCGTTTGTCCCGGTCCCAGTCATTACCTCGTTTGAGGAATTTAATGAACAGCTCTTGGAGTGGTGCGAAAAGGACGCTGACCGGCTCCACTACAAGCACAAGGTTCCCATCCGGGAACTTTGGGAAGAGGACAAGGCGGCACTTTTAGAGCTGCCGCAGTATCCCTTCTCTGTGTTCCGCTACACGACGCTTACCGTGAGCAAAACAGGCTTCGCAACGATTGAGACGAATAAATACGGGCTATCTCCCATGCTGGCCGGCGAAAAAGTACAGGCCAAAATCTTCTATGACCATGTAGAGTTTTACCACGACCACAGACCGGTTGGGCGCTTTCCCAGAAGCTACAAGACCAATGATGAGGTCTACGACTGGACGCAGTATGTGTCCACCCTCTGCAAAAAGCCAGGAGCGATTGAGCATACCCGTTTCTTCCACCAAATGCCGCAACGGTGGCAGGATTATCTTGCTTCCACCAAGGGAAAAGAGCGGAAGAGCGCCCTGCAACTTCTCAGCGAAATCGTTGCTGACGGAAACTCTGAGTTCTGTGATGATGCTCTGGAAATGGCAGCCGCCAATGGCCGGGCCGATGTGGACAGCCTGCGGCAGTGTTATTACATGATTGCCAAGAAGGAGTACCGCCCAGATCCGCTTAAACTCTCCGGAGCCCCATTGCTGAACTACAATCCAAACCTCTCAGCCTATGATGGCCTGATGGGAGGTGAGGCTCATGGCTGAACAGATTGAACAGCTCATGCGGCAAGTGAAGCTGGGCGGCATGGCGAAAGGCTGGCGGAGCGTCCCCTACGAAAATACCGAGCAATATGTGACCGACCTCTTGACGCTGGAATTACAGGAACGAGAGGCCAACCGGATTAACCGCATGGTAAAGACGGCTGGTTTCCGGGTGATGAAGACACTGGATGATTTTGTGTGGAACTCCGCCATTGAACTTCCTGGCGGCTTGACACAGGAATACATGACCGACCTCCAGTTCCTTGCCCCAAAAGAAAACCTGATTTTTATGGGGAGCGTTGGGACGGGAAAGACCCATCTGGCTACGGCTATTGCTTTGAAAGCCTGCCAGGAGGGGCGGCGTGTCCGCTTCTTTACTGCGGCGGAGTTGGCAAACATCCTGCTGGAGAAGAACACCAAGGGGACCTTGAACAACTACCTGGGTACGCTGAAAAAGGTAGAGCTTGTTGTGATTGACGAGATTGGTTTCGTCCCTCTGCACAAGGACGCCGCTGAACTGCTGTTCCAAGTGATTTCCGATTGCTACGAGCGCAAGAGCCTGATTATTACCTCAAACCTGGAGTTCTCTCAGTGGAACACCGTCTTTGGCGACAACCGCCTGACTGCGGCACTTGTTGACCGGCTTATTCACCACAGCCATATTGTGATTTTCTCTGGGGAGAGCTACCGGCTTACCCAGTCCCTAAACCGCCAGAGAGCATACACTTAGGGTACTCAAAATTAGTGCAAAAGGGCTTTGGACACCGATGTGAGCGTTTGGCCCCCCCAGGGGACTGATGTGAGCATTAGGCCCCCCAGGGTACCCACTCTTGCAAAAGGCCCTCATCTTTCCGGGTACTCAAAAGGTGAGCATTTGGTACTTGGGAAAAGCATTGCTCACGACATGAAATCTGGTGCTGAAGGTGCTCACTTTTTGGGGGCCCTTTTGCTCACATTTTCGTTTGACAAACACAGTCGTTCAGGAGATTCATACACTTTACCTTCTGTTGGAGATTGGCGCTCCCATAGACATTCAGAGTAAATGAAACATTCTTGTGTCCAAGGATTTCAGAGAGCGATTTGATGTCAAACTCCGGTATCTCGATTGCCCGCACTGCGAAGGTGTGCCGAATCTCATGGAACTTTACCTTTTGCAGTCCGTTACGCTTGAGAAAACGGGTGAAAAACTGCCGGTATGTACGCGGCTCGGTGGGTTTCGTTTTGCCCGTCAGGAAGTAGTGATTCGGATTTTCCGTGTTGAACTTCTTGATGATGTTCATGAGCAACGACGGAACCGGGATAACTCGGGCAGATGTCTTTGTCTTCGGCGGTCCTATATGGAGATAGGACGATCCCTTTCGCTTGTCATAGATGCGCTGGACAGTCTTGTTGATGTTGATGGTCTTGTCAGTAAGGGAAATATCCTTCATCTGGAGTCCGCAAAGCTCGCCGATCCGAATGCCGGTAAACAGCGCAATCAGAATACCCGCCGTTTTTCTGTTCAAGTCCATGTAGATGCACTGAATAAGGGCTTGTTCCTGATCTTTGGAGAGGGAGTTGACTTTTTTGATACCCAGCTCTTTCGGGTACTCAATCAAGTCCCAATTCAGCAATGGAATAGCCCGCTCTTTATAGGCGAACTCCATTGCAAGCCTGAGAACGAGGATGACATCCCGTATGGTCTTGACGGTAAGCCCTCCCGTGTTGTCCAGCCGACCGGCATTGTAGAGATACGAAATGTAGCTCTGAATGTCCGTTTCGGTGATGCTGCCAATCTTACGCTTGCCGAAGTATGGGATCAGATGATTTTCGGCAATCAGTGTGAAGCTGGCGTGGGTTGACGGTGTGATCATTGGCTTCTTCTGATTTAGCCAAGTGTTCAGCAGCGTCTTAAATTGTGTATTGTTAGTCATATTGACCACCTCCACGAACATTATCAGGTGGAGGAGCAAACAGGGCATTATCGTCCTCAAGTAACGGTCTCGAAAAGCGCCCGAAACTGCGCTTCCCGGGCTTTGACGAGCCGTGGGTAGTGCGAAAACTCAGTGATATACTAAGCCAGCGGATCGAGAAGCAGGTTCCATCCGAAGATGCACCATTGATGGCATTCACAGCCGAAGGTGGAGTTGAGCCCAAGGGTGAAAGATATGACCGCAGTTACCTTGTTAAAAGTGAAGATAAGCTATATAAAAGAACTGAATATAATGACTTCATATATAGCTCGAACAATCTGGATGTAGGCTCAATCGGACTAAATAAATATGGAACTGCTGTTATTTCCGATGTTTATGAGATATTTAGCGTTAAATCCGATTGCTTACCGACTTTTGTAAGTGAGCTTATACAACGCCCACAGAATTTGGCAAAAATACTGAAATATCGACAAGGATGCCTCTATGGTCAATACCGTATCTATGCGGAAGATTTTTTGAGCGTTTCTGTTTTTGTACCAGCAAAGCAAGAACAAAACGAGATTGCCCAATTTTTAGATTCGATAGATAAAAGAATTGCCCATCAACGCAGTCTGATTGAAGCCCTCAAGAAGTATAAAAGAGGATTACAAAACCGGTTTTTCTTTAAGCATTCACAGTTGTCCCCTAAAGACTCTGAAATTGATTCGCGTGATGTGAAGCCGTTAGGGAGCGTAGTCCATATCAATCCCAAAACCGGATCGCTTCCAGAGGCGTTCATATATATTGACTTAGAGTGCGTAGAGTCGGGTATTTTGAACAGAAAAAAACTTATATCTCGTAACTCCGCACCAAGTCGAGCACAAAGGCTTTTGGAGGAAGGCGACTTACTCTATCAAATGGTTCGACCTTACCAAAAAAACAATTACTATTTCAAAAAGGGTTTTGAATATCCAACAGTTGCATCTACCGGATATGCACAAATCCGATGCTCAGAGATGGACACTCAATTCATATACGAGCAACTTTCGTCAGACTATTTTGCACATGAAGCAATGCTTCGCAGTACAGGTACAGGGTACCCAGCTATCAATGCAGATGATCTTGCGGAAATTCCCATTTGGGTTCCGCCACTTGATCAGCAGGAGAAAATCGGTGCGGCTTTATCCTTTCTCGGGGCAAAGATAGAAGTGCATCAAAAGCTACTTTCCGCCTTATGCTGTGTTAAATCCTCCTTGCTGCAACAGCTCTTTATATGAAGAGCTGTTGCAATAGCGATGCTTTTAATTTGTTCAAGCTAAGGAGTGTTGAGTCCGCAAAAGTAATCTTTTGATCCAGCCCCTCAAGAAGAGAGACTACTTTACGCTGAACAGAAAAATCAGGGATAAAAAACTCAGCTTTTTCAATATTAGACCATTCTGCTCTCGGCATCTTTGTACCTGAGCTAATGTTGGCAACTCGAAGAAATTGCTCAGTTTGAACGAGGTAGAATAAGAACTTTGGCAAAACAACATCTGACGGAATAAGCGCCCATATCTCCGATGAGCAAGCCATCGTCTTTTTAGCAAAAGCATATTTACGAAGATAAGGGCGCAATTTGCCAAAAAGTGTGTCACCGGACATCGCTATGTTTTTTATACTGCTTTGCGCTGTTGATGGAACTGTGGCAAGGATTTTCCCCGTTTCCTGTTCGATGTTCTCCAACTCCACACAAGGATATTCGATGCCAGAAGAGGGCTCATATTTCTCGCTTCTCCTTTGGGCAATCTCCGAGAAATAGTAACTCTTTGTTGTACATCCTTGAGTTATCTTTTCACCGAACAGGTTTGAAAGCAACCCTCTTTTATACTTCTGTTCAAGTACGCAGATAAAGCTTCACGAACGCCGAAATCCCTTGCAATAGCGGATTTAACTCTGCTACTGCAAGGGATTTTGCTATAATACTGCATTGATTTTAACTGCCAAAATAAACCTCAAGTAACGGTCTCGAAAAGCGCCCAACATTATCGTTTAGAGATGATTGCGGAGCGGAATTTCCAAGCTGGCAGCGCACTTCCCTCGGTACAATTATTGAGCCATACTCAGAGAAAGTTCATGGAAAACACGACTGTGAAGTCCTTACATCTTCTCGTGAGGGACTTCAAAGACAAATAGATCATTTTGGCTCTCAACAAAGGCACGATACAGACGGCTACAACATTATACCTCTTGGCTTTTGCACATACAGAAATAGAAGCGATGACGGAAGGTTTACCTTCAACATTAACAAAATCAGCGACAGGGCTATTGTAAGTAAATTCTATCCGGTCTTTCGATTCAAAAATGCGAACAGCACTTTTATGACAGAATATCTCAACTCGTCAGCCCGAGCACGAAAAAAGCTGTCAGTGCTTGCTGTCGGAACAAGTCAAGTTGTTCTTTCGTTCGAAGCGTTAAAATCTGCAAAGTTTGATCTTCCTTGTAAAGAAGAACAGGACAAAATCGCTTCTCTGTTAGAATGCTTGAACGAACGAATTGATCTCCAGCGTTCCTTTGTCGATGCCCTCAAGAAGTATAAAAGAGGTGCGGTAAGGTGTCTTCTTTCGGCAAAATCATGTCCGCTCAGAAATGCGAGATGGACAACTGCAAAGATGGGCGAACTTGGCAGCTTTGTGAAGGGTGCGCCTCTTTCCAAAGCCGATATATCCGAGGATGGTACACCCTTTATCCTTTATGGAGAACTTTATACCACCTACAACGAGGTTGTAACCAGCGTCAAACGACGGACGCAAGCACAAGTTGATGTAACTTTTCTGAGCCGTGTGGGTGATGTCGTGATCCCGACTTCCGGTGAAACGCCAGAAGAGATTTCAACGGCTTCCTGCGTTATGCTGCCCAATGTAATTCTTGCCGGAGACCTCTATATTTTCCGTGGCGATAAGGTGGATGGACGAATTATGAGCTATCTGCTTAATCATGTTGTTAATGCAAAAATCGCCCGCATAGCACAGGGGAAGTCAGTTGTCCATATTCAAACGAGCGAATTGTGCAAGCTCACATTGACATACCCGGATAAAAGCACGCAGAACACGATTATAGGATTCCTTTCCTCGCTTGATGATAGGATCATGAACGAAGAAAATGCGCTTGCTTTTTTGTCCGATCTAAAAGAGGGGTTATTACAGCAACTATTCATATAAAGAGTTGCTGTAACAATGCTTCCTTAGTGCGTACAAGTCCATGAACACAAGCCTGACAAATATCAATCCTATGATCCAAAGCATAAAGCACAGCGGCTATTTGTGACTGCACTCCGAATGAGGGAAATGCAATGGATGTTTTTAGTATTTCGCTTTTACTTATAGAGGAAACCTTCGTCCCTTGTACCAGCGGAAGTATTTGCGTTCTAAATCTTTTGGAATTGATAAAGTAACCAAGATACATAGGAGCAAACGAAATCTTAGGGCGGCATGGTATTGTGTGAAGACCTGATATTGCTTTCGTATCAGCGACTCCAACAATTTCTACCGCCTTACCAACTGTATAATCTTCTGCGGTGTCTGCAATCACGATGTCACCATTTCGCAGATAACTACTCTGAGCAAACTTTGAAAGACTCACATCTGAGCGAATGTATGGTACCTTTGACTTGGACAGATCAACCACCGCGCCGTATTTAATCAGAACATCTCCATAGTGGATGTTATATGCTATTCCGTTTTCAGTTGACATTTCATCCCGCGAGAAGGTGTTGTTTTGTAACAGATCAAAGGCTTCACTAAACGGAACTGTCATCCATCTTTCGCCTGATTCTTTCTCCCCAAAAAGCTCATCTGAGAGTCCTCTTTTATACTTCTTGAGGGCGGTAACAAACTGCTGCTGTTTGCTAATTCGCTCACTCACAAGAGCCAAAAATCGCGCAACTTTTTCTTGTTCGTCAAGACACGGAAGATAAAGAGGCTGCTCATACAAAGTGTCCCATTCAACATTCCTTCTACATACACTCGCGCCTACGGTGGTTGCATTGTAGAAGAAACGCTTTGCTGCCTCGGATTTTATCCACTGGGCTATGAGATCAACAGAGCATCCGGTGATGTCATAAGTTTTGTATGCAGGAGATACCATTCCATGCTCAAACCTTTGATTTACATTAGCATTTCCCAAGTGAAGGTTTTGCGTTGACAACACCATCGTTCCATACTTTATTTTCTTATAGCCTTTATTACTTGCACCACGCTGATGTCCGAAGAGTTCTGTGTTTAGGAACATTCCCTCAATGGCAGCAGACAGAAGAGTGTCTTCATCCTCTTCTTTTGTACGATCACTAAATTCATGAACAAGTTCGCCAAATGCGGTTGCTTTCCACGGCTCATCAAAGCCCGGAAACCGAAGTTTCGGACGCTTTTCGAGACCGTTACTTGAGGATACATTTGCCATAATTATTTGCCCTCCACATCAAACGGGAAATCCAGCCCCAGCTCATCAAAATACGGCTTCAATTCTGCGTCGATGTCTTTGATTTCACTTTGGAGCTTGCGGATTTCCGCAGCCACTTCGTTTAGATCAATTTCCTCTTCCGGCTCAAAGGTATCGACATAGCGGGGAATGTTGAGGTTGAAGCCGTTCTCTTCAATCTCCTGCATCGTCGCCACATGAGCATACTTGTCAATGTCTTCACGGCGCTGGTATGCTTCTACGATCTTGTCGATGTCGCTTTGCCGGAGGATGTTCTGATTCTTTCCGGCTTCAAAGTCCTTGGAAGCGTCGATGAACAGGATGTTATCCGCATTGCTGTTTCGCTCTCTCTTGAGTACGAGGACACAGACAGGAATACCGGTGCCGAAGAAGAGGTTTGCCGGAAGTCCAATGACGGCATCCAGCACATTCAGCTTTTGGATGAGGTGCTTGCGGATCACCTCTTCGGCAGCGCCACGGAAGAGAACACCATGAGGGAGAAGAACAACAGCTCGTCCGTCTTCATCCATGTGGTAGACCATGTGCTGAACAAAGGCAAAGTCCGCCTTGCTCTTCGGGGCAAGCTTGCCATACTCGTTGAATCGAGCATCTTCCATGAACTTCATATCGGCAGACCAATTCGCGGAGTACGGCGGATTGGCAACCTGAACGCGGAACTTCTTGTCGCCAAAATAATCGTGCTCCAAGGTGTCTCCGTTGTAGATATTGAAGTTGCGGTACGGAATGCCGCGCAGGATCATGTTCATTCGGGCGAGATTGTATGTAGTCGAGGTCAGCTCTTGCCCATAGTAGTTTCTTACATTCGCGTAGTTTTTTAGGCGCAGCAGCAGCGAGCCGGAACCGCAAGTCGGGTCGGCTGCATCCTTCACATCCGTCAATCCGAGGCAAGCGAGGCGGCAAAGCAACTCGGCAGGACCCGAAGGGGTATAGAACTCACCGGCTTTCTTTCCGGCAGTCGCGGCAAACTGACCGATCAGGTACTCGTAGGCATTGCCCAGCACATCAATTTTGGTGTCTTCCACGCCGAAGTTGATTTCGTCAAGGGAAGAGATAATCTTCGCCATTACAGAGCTGCGATCCTTTACAGTATGCCCGAGCTTTGTGGAATCAAGCTGCATATCGGAAAACAAGCCATCGAAGTCTTCCTGAGAGTCGTTACCTATGGTGGACTCCATCAGGGAGTTGATAGCCTTCTGCAAAAACTCGATGTCAAAGGAACGGTTCTCGACCATCTTGACCATCTTGCGGAAGAGGAATTGCGGCTCAATCACATAGCCGAGGTCACGCAGAGCTTCCTCTACGACAGCTTCTTTGTACTCAGGATCAGCCCATGCCTCTTCATAGCTGATCCCGTCATCTTTCAAAAGGTTGACCATGTACTTTTCGGTTTTGTCCGAAAGGTAGTAGTAGAAGATCATGCCCAAGATGTAATTCTTGAACTCATAGGCTTCCATATTGCCGCGAAGGGCGTTTGCCATTGTCCAGAGCTTGTTGCAAAGCTCTTTCTGATGAGCCTGAATAGAGTTGTCCATTTCTTATTCTCCTTATTGGTATTTCTCGGCGTGTTTTCTGATAAAGTCCACGATACGGTTGACCAAAGAGCGCTTCTTCAAAAGAGGCATCGGCTTTGTGAGCCGGTCGCGGATGTTTCCGGCATCCATCGTACCGGAGAACTCGTATTCTGAGATGAAGTCGGTGAGCACCTTAGAGTCGATGTCCTCCTGATGGGCAAAGGCTTCAATCTCTTTTTGTTTTTCCGCGTTCTCGAAGTCGTTATAGGCAGCGTCAATTTCATCAGCGCTGTTAAGCCCCGCAACAACCGTGTCCAAAAACGATTGCAGGATCTCAACCTTTTTGAGCAGCTGCGGGTTGTCCGTCCTGCCAAGTTCATCTTTGATGTGCTTGATGTCATAGTCCTTCTGCTTCGCGTCATCAAAGTGGATGTTGCGGATGAGATTCATGATGTAGGCGACATTGATTCGGTCGCTCTCCATAAGCTCAATGCAGAAGTCCACATCGTTCAGAACAGAGACAACCTCACGGTCTGTTTTTTGCTTCGAGTAGAGCATCAGATATTTGCTCTTATAATCCTGATACTCCTGCTCAGACATCGTGAGTGCATCCTGGTCAAAGCTGAACTCGATAAAGGTATGCAGCGATTGCAGATACTTGGTCAGCTCGCGGAAGGTGACAACGAAGAGTTTCTGATCATCCTCGCTCTGCATGGTGTCCACGGCTGCGGGAGTGGCGGCGATCTCTTTGAGCTTTATGACCATCTCATTGAACTTCTCGACAAAGAAGTCATAGTCCGGGACAATAATTCCGGAAGTATCTTGCGCCTTTGAGAACAAAGTAAGCGCGTCATCCGTCTGCTTTTTGAGGTTGCGGTAGCAGATGACAATGCCGAAGGGTTTTGTCTCTTTCTCCACGCGGTTCGTGCGGGAATAGGCTTGCAACAGGTCGTGATACTTCAAGTCCTTGTCCACATAGAGGACGGAAAGCGTTTTGCTGTCAAAACCGGTGAGGAACATATTGACCACAAGCAGGATGTCCAACGGCTTTGTCTTCTTGCCCTTCACACGGTCAGAAATGTCCTTGTGATAGGCTGCGAAGGTATCGGTCGAGAAGTTGGTGCTATACATCTCGTTATAATCTTTGATGATCCTCTCCAAAGCATCGCGGCTGTGCTCATCCTTGCCTTCTGCATCCTCGTTCTGCCCATAAGAGAAGATACCGGAGATATTCAAGTCGTGCTTTATGCTCTTGAAGATGTCATAATACTTGACCAGCGCCTCAATCGACGAAACGGCGAAGATTGCGGTGTATTGCCTGTTCCGTGTCTTTGCTTTATGATTTTGGACTATATGATTGGCGATGAGCGACATACGCTCTTCGGATAGATAAAGCTCATTGACATCAATGGCATCTGCCAGCGTGGGATCGTCCCAGTCAAAATCACCCTCCATCGTCTTTATGTATTCCACATGGAAGCCAAGGACATTGTTGTCAAAGATAGCGTCTTTGATCAGGTAGTTATGGACGCACTCCCCGAACAGCATTTCTGTGGTTTGCGTGATTTTTCCTTCTACTTTTCCGTTGACTTCAAAGCGTGGCGTTCCTGTAAAGCCAAAGAATTGAGCTTTCTGGAAGTGTCGCACAATGTCCTTGTGCATATCGCCAAACTGACTTCTGTGGCACTCGTCGATGATAAAAACAACCTTCTCATCCTTGTACGCATCCATGATCTTTGCATATTGAGGGCGCTTGACAGCATTCGCCATTTTCTGCATGGTGGTTACAATAAGCTGCCGGTTTTTGTCCTGCATCTGCTTCACAAGGACATCGGTGCGGTCAGTGGCATCTACCGAGCCATTTTCAAACTTATTAAACTCTTCCGTAGTCTGAGAGTCCAAATCCTTGCGGTCAACGAGGAAGATTACCTTTTTGATGTTTGGATTGGCTGCGAGAATCTGCGCTGTCTTGAAGGAAGTCAGCGTTTTTCCCGCGCCGGTTGTATGCCAGACATAGGCATTGCGGTTGGTCAATGTCGCTTGCCGGACAAGAGCTTCGACTGCATATACCTGATAGGGGCGCATGACCATAAGCAGTTTATCCGTATCATTTAGGATCATATACCGCGTCAGCATCTTGATGATATGGTCACGGGCGAGGAAGGCAATCGAGAAATCCTTCAAATTGGTAAGCCGCACATTGTCGAAGTCTGTCCAGAAGAATGCGAGGCTGTGCAGCATCTCCCGATCCGAGTTTGCAAAATACTTCGTGTCTACACCGTTGGAAACAACGAAGATTTGGATGAAATGGTACAGACCGTTGTAGGAATGCTTCTTGTAGCGCATCACCTGATTGACAGCTTCTCGGATGTCGATGCCCCTTCGCTTTAATTCCACCTGAATCAAGGGAAGTCCGTTGACAAGGAGCGTCACATCGTAGCGATTGACATACTTTCCGACAACTGTCGTCTGGTGCGTTACCTGAAAAATATTCTTGGTGTGGTCGCTGTCAAAAAACGAAAGATACACCTTCGTCCCGTCTTCTCGCTCTAAGACAAATTTGTCTCTGAGGATTTTTGCACTTTGGAAAACAGATTTGCCAAGCATCAGATTAAGAATGCGTTCCCATTCCTTATCTGTGAGCGGCTTATCGAGCTTATCTGCATTGAACGCCTCGAATTGCACCTTGAAGTTTTCGACCAACGCATCATAGTCGGGAACAGAAACGGTGCTATATCCCTGCTTATTCAGTTGATCTATGAATTGCAGTTCAAGCTCTGCTTCGCTTTGATATGCCATATCTTCATCTCCATTACTTGAGGATCATTTGGATGCCCAACGACCCCCGAATTTTATCTAACTGTTTTTACCGTAGGGAACATCTTATTCGTCGCGCAGCACTTCGCAAATATCTCCGATGTCGCAATCAAGGTAGTCGCATAGACGCATTAAAACTGTCAGCGCGACTTCCTCTCCCTTATTGAGTTTGCTCATAGTGCCTGTGGATAGCCCTACATCCTTGCGCAGCGTCGCCTTGGATATATCTTTTTGGATGAGCAGCACCCATAATTTCTTGTAGCTTATTCTCATACAAACGCTCCTTATATTGCGGTTTGTGACGGGTACAAAAACACAATTTACATTATAGCAGAAACGCTTGGTGCTTACAACGCATTTCTTCGAGTATTTACAAAAAAGTTGCAAGCTCTCGAAGCATTAGCGGGCAAATGAAACCTGAGCGCCTTTCAGCGACTCAGGTCAGACCATTGGGGGTGGATAAGCCGATCCCTTTTGAATACAGCCTTTGTGTAAAAGTCGAGGGACATGACCATATCAAAGTCCTTAATGTTGTCAAAGAAGGAGATGTCATCCGACATCTCAATAATTCTTCTAAGGAAGCCCATGCACGCGCCGCAATCAAAATAGTAGGTGGCAGAAATGTGGCTCAGATGTTCCTCAATCTCAATATCCAGCTCATAGTCATTAGAAATTTCTATGGCTGTTTTGATGAAGGTTTTCGCCATTTTCTCGCGCTCCGGCAAGACAAGGTAAGTTACATTGCTATAAATCTTTTTCATGATTTCGTTGAATGAAGGTGCTTGCTTTGCATCTTCTCCGAAGGCTTCTACGAGGTCGGTTCTTTCTTTCTTGAGTTCCTCTATTGTTTCTTTGTGAAAGTGTTTCTCATAGATTATCTCTCCCATCGTTCCTCTCTCCTAAATTGATTATTGTCAGCCCCTTTTTCTGAGCGCGTTCGAGTGTTTGCGCAGCGCCTCCCCAGCCGTGAGTCACATAGCACAAGGCGTATGCAGCGTTATCGACGAGATACCGGTTCCTTGCTGGGATCGCAGCCTTAAAATGATACTTCTCAAAGCCTTCTGGATAGATAATGTCATCGAAGTATTTTGGCTCGGCAATGTTGAAAGTGAGGTAGGGGATGACAAGATAGTTCCTTATCTGCGGATAGCTCTTTTTCAGGTCAAAGACAACCCTTGCGCACATCCAATCAAACCCGCCCATGCCGCCATTTAAGAAGTCAGTAACCCCGGAGGCGATAAGCTTTTCAACTTCTCGCCGGACATCCTCTGCTTGGACACCGTAGCATTCCTTGTGACCAATGAAGGTCGCTGTCGCTTCTTTTCCCATCTCAAGATACACCTCTTCAAAATAAAAGAATAGCACAACTCCATGAACAAATCAACGCTATTAGCGTTGGCGGCTTCCATATAGAATGTGTATAGCGATAGCTGCATCACCTATACTATTAGTGTGTATTCCACGCTGATAGGAGGTGCTGTGATGAGGCTTGAGTCCATCGGCAAAAATATCCGCAAATACCGCCTGATGAGGAAGCTTCGTCAAGAGGACCTTGCGGAAAAAGCCGACCTGAGTATTAACTATGTGGGCGCAATAGAGCGCGGCGAAAAAACGCCTTCTCTTGAGTCCTTGATTTCCATAATCAACGCTCTCGGCGTTTCAGCGGATATGATCCTTGCGGATGTCCTTGACAATGGGTATTTGGTAAAAGATTCGCTTCTGGCTCAAAAGCTCGATAAGCTTTCTGCGGAGGATCGCTCTCAGATTTATGATGTCATCGACACGATGATCAAGCATTCAAAACAAGCTAAGCCCTGAAATAACGAAGGCTCACCGAAATCTTGCAGTAGGTTTCGGTGAGCCTTTTTCTTTTGCTTATTCGAGTTCTCCGCTGCGGGTTTTCTCCTGTTCCTTTGCCAACGAAGGGCTGAGGAAATCATCCACATTCGCCTTCATCGTATCAATCAGGCGAGCTTCCTTTTTAAGCTTGGCGCGTTCGTCATAAAGGCGTTGCTGCTCATCCACGAGCCGTTGCTGTTCGGCTTGCAGAGATTTCAAGCTCGGCAATTTTCCGTCGCCCTGTATGGCGAGAAGAGTGCTCTTTGCCGCCTCATAGATGACAAGCTCTGGTTCGTGTTTGGCACGGTATGCCGGTTTGTCTGCCGCCTTCATATAGGCATCATAAACCGGTTTGAGCCGCTGGTAGTTCGAGATATTTTTGATAAGCGGCTGTACCTCTCGCAGTCTGGCTTCAACATTTTTCAGCTCGCTGCCGGTGCGGGCATAGGAGCTGTGAATGTCCTCGACTTTCTTTTCAAGGTCAGCATATTGCAGAAGGTTGTTCTTAGTCAGATAGTTGAGAGTACGCGCAGCCTCTTTGAGAATGGTGAGCTTCGCTTTGTGTTCGTAACCTTTGCTGCCGATGAGCTGGATGCGCTCCTGAATGTCGCTGATGAGGGAGATACCCCGGCGAGAGGTCTGCATCTGGCGCTTGCGGTTCCCGCGCCCCTGAATGCGCTCTTTGATCCGTTCCTCGGTGTAGTTGTCTCCGATGGTCTTTGCACGGGTAAAACGCTCCTGTCCCTCAGCACGGAAGGAGATGTATTTTCCGGTCTTGATTTCATATCCGGCTTCCTGCATGAGCTTCAAAAACTCATCGTAATCCTTCGCCGTGATGATGCAGCGGTCGATGGTCTGCTTGAGCTTTTGCTTCCAGCTCGTGCCGCGCTTGGCTTCGGTGTACT
>ERZ780162.1517-NODE-1517-length-15989-cov-3.583344_pt1 | contig 15989 bp, 13 predicted proteins | sample MGYA00511474_ERZ780162 | MGnify/ENA primary metagenome ERZ780162 (study PRJEB29588, sample SAMEA2143633) | human gut metagenome | biome: human gut; feature: human-associated habitat; material: faeces | place: Denmark | collected 2008/2010 ...
GGCGGTCCCTGCCGCTTTGCTTCCGCCGCTATTGCTTTTCGGACAGCGGAAATCACGTTTACCACAGTGCTTTCCTCCCATCCGGCCAGCCATACCAGCGTTCGCCTTTCTGCCGCAGTCAGCTCAACTTCTCCGAAAATTTCATTCAGTTCAGCAATCCTGCGAGCTTCATTTTCATAAAAAATTTCATTCACATTCCGGCTTTCTCTATCTGGCTGAACAATCATCAAACCTCTCCTTTCTCTTTACTCATTATCCACAGGAGCGTGACACGCTCCTGTCTATTACCAACAACGGAGAATTACCAGCGAAAGCTGTCCGGCACTCCCTGTCTGTCAAGATATTCCTTCCGGGCCTTTTCCCGTTCCGCCTGTGTAGGCGCTGTCTTATATTTTTTATAAAGTTCATGGCGCACCAGAGAATCCAATTTCTTTTCCAAGCCTTGATGAATTTCTTCTGCACAGCAATCATCTTCCAGCAGATGATACCGCAATAATGCCACAAACAACTCATAGGGAATCTGTACGGTTTTCATTCTATCTTTTCCTTTCCGTGACGGTTGTGACGATTGTGACGGTATTTTTGCTACCGAAACTATACCTGAAAATACCGTCACGACCGACACTTATCGTCACGCCTCTGTTTGAATCAGCTTCAAATAAACATTCCTGCCGCTATGAGTACGCTTGCTTTCATAGCAAATGCTATAATCGTTATAGAGACGTTCTGCACTTACGTTCAGCCGTCTGGTTAGAACATTTGCAGCCACACCGATTTCCGGAAGCAATTCAAGCAATTCCGAAGGGCTGCCGTTCCATTCCGGCTTTTCCGTAGTCAACAGACCAGCCACCGCTTCTAACAGCGGGTCAACGGGCCGTTTCCAAAGTTCTGTTTCTGCCTTCTGAAATTTCCAGATACAGCGTTCCCGGTCAAACTCTATAGTCAGCTCCTGATCCGGCTGGTCACGTCCTACAATATCCATAACTGCCGTATTATCTGTACGTTTTTTCTTCTGCATGATAAATGCACCGTCAGCCGCACCCAACAAACCATTTGTCCCTGAAATCATATCAAAGCTGTCCTCCGATTCCAGCTTGCGTGTGTGATGAACCACTAACAGGCAGACACCATATTTATCACTAAACGCCTTTAGCTTTGTCACAATCTCATAATCACTGGAATAACTGTATCGGTCTCCGCCAACTTCTCGCACCTTTTGCAGTGTATCAATGATAATCAGCCTTGCGTCCATATGTTCTTTGACAAAATCCTCTAATTCCTGTCTTAGACCACCATTCAGAGTTTTTGATTGCGTTGCAAAAAACAGATTATCCGCACTCTCTACGCCAAACATAGTAGACAGCCGCCGCTGGAGCCTTGCGTAATCATCTTCCAATGCCAGATACAGCACTGTTCCCTTATGAACCGGATATTCCCATAAAGGAAGCCCCATAGCCACATGATAAGCAAGCTGTGCCATGAAGAATGATTTTCCGACCTTTGGCGCACCTACAAAGAGATAAGTGCCACTGTATAAAAATCCATCTACAACCGGCGTTCTCGGCATAAAAACCGTATCATATAATTCTGTCATGGACATGGTATTCAGACCGCCGCTCTGCCCGGTTTTTTCCGGGCTTTGCGTGGCTTGCAGATTGATTTGTTCCTGCGAATTTGCTATAATTTCAGTGTGATTTTTTACATTCGGCTGCGCCCCATCTGCGCCAACAGATGATACGGGAGCAGTCGTTTTCTTTTCTTCTCCCATCAAATATCCTCCTTCATTTCATTCAGTGTGATTGCCACCAGTTGCAGTGTTTCCAGCAACTCATCATCCACCGTCTCCCCAGCGGCAATACGCCGTAATTCTTCATAAATGCTTTCCATCTGGTTTCGCAGCGCTTTATACACTCTCGGATTTCCTACTACTGTAATTTCTTTTTCCAGCAGTCTGCTGATAATATAATCCTGCTTTGTCAGACCGGACAGCCGAACCTTTGTTTCCAGCAATTCATCTTCTTCCGGCGATACTCGAAACGCTACAACCTTATTTCTCCATCTGCCTTTTCTGTCAAGCACTTTTTCCATCTCCAACCTTCCTTTCTTCTGTACGCTCAATGTCCAGCCGCTGCGCCATTTCCTTTTGCTTTGACGGGAACAGGTGTGCATATTTGTAGGTTATATCAATACTTTCATGTCCTACCCGGTCAGCAATCGCTAATGCAGAAAATCCCATTTCAATCAACAACGAAACATGGGAATGCCTTAAATCGTGTATCCGAATGCGTTTTACCCCAGCTTCCTTCGCACCTCTATCCATTTCATGATGAAGATAATGTTTTGTCATATCAAACATCCGCTGGTCTGGCTGTATCTTATAGAGGGACTTCACATAATCGTGTATTTCTTCAGTAAGAAACTGCGGCATTTGAATGACACGGACGCTTTTCGGCGTTTTCGGGTCTGTTATCACATCTCTGCCCTTCAATCTCTGATAGGATTTTGTGATGGACAGCGTACCTTTTTCAAAGTCAAAATCTGCCGGAGTGAGCGCCAGCAGCTCCCCTTCCCGTATACCACACCAGTAAAGGACTTCAAAAGCATAGAACGAACGGGGCTTATCCATCATGGCGTCAGCGAATTTCAGATACTCCTCTTTCGTCCAGAACAGCATTTCCTTGTGCTTCTCGCTCCCCATATTTCCAGCAATCGCCGCCGGATTCGATTTCAACCCATAATAACGCACTCCATGATTGAATATGGCGCTTAACTGATTGTGCAGCGTTTTCAGATAGGTCGGGGAATAAGGCTTTCCCTTCCCGTCACGATAATTCAGCATTTCATTCTGCCACGCAATCACATCTTTCGGCTGCACATCACTCAGGCGTTTGTTTTTGAAATACGGCAGAATCTTTGTCCGAATAATGTGTTCTTTCGTAGACCAAGTGTTTTCACGGAGACGTTCCTTTTTGTCTGTTATATAAATCTCAACAAATTTCTCAAAATCCATATTCAGGTCAGCCGCTTTCTGCATAAGAAATTCCCGTTCCCACGCAAGAGCTTCCTTCTTTGTCGGGAATCCCCGTTTCATCTTTTTTTGCTTCACACCTTTCCAGTTTTCGTAATAGAATGACACAAACCATGTGCCTTTCTCTGCGTCTTTATAAGCTGGCATATTATCACTTCCCTTCTCCACTCATGCCATACACTTTTTCATGATAATACTGGCGGCTTACCCGTCCGATTACTGTTGTATAGCCTTTTTTCTTTAATTCCTCGTTCCACTGATGAATCATGCGATATGCCAGAGATTTTGAAATTCCCAGTTCCGCAGCCACTTCATCCGCTTTAATAAATACCGTACTTGCCATAGGCAACTCCTTTCTTGTTTCAATCGACTTGCAGTTACAGCCGTTCTCCCTCCCTGGCTCCTGGCAGGCAACCCTTCCCAGCGCTGTGCCGTCCCCTTACAGGGCGCTCGCTTCCTTTCGGAAGGTCATGGCGGTTTATTCCAGTTTGGCGGTCATTTAGTTTTACTAAGCATTTTTGTTTATCTTTCATTTTATATGATACTAAACATTTTCTGTTAAGTCAAGTGGTTTACGAGAATAATATTAAATATTTTTGTTTAGCTTCTCTTGTGTTTCTTGTTTCTACATGATATACTAAATTCAACAAATTTGTTTAACCTCAAGTCATGCACAGACAGGCGGTAGCAGACCGGGCAAACTGGTTTGCCGAGGGCTGGCAGCGGCTGGCTGTATATGGCGCAAGCCACAGCGAAATGAAGCGCAGCGGAGTTGAGCTGGCATGACTTGTCCAAAAATTAAGTAGGAGGTTTGCATATGGCAGTAGGAGACCGTATCAAACGTGTGCGCAATTTCCGGGGCATGACGCAAAAGGAATTAGGCATTGCCGTAGGCTTTGACGAAAAGAGTGCCGACATTCGCATAGCACAGTATGAAAGCAACACCCGCACTCCCAAAGAAGATTTACTTCGTAAAATTGCGGAAGTACTGGATGTAAACTATCGTTCTCTGTACGAGCCGACTTTGTACGCCGCAGAGGACATTATGTACACTCTTTTTGAATTGGACGAGCATTACCCCGGCACTCGGATTTATGAAATCACAGATACCACCGACCCGGACTTCCCGGAAAAGCATATGGCTGTCAGTTTCCGTTACCGCCTGCTGGACGAATTTCTGCAAGAATGGCAGCTTCGCAAAAAACAGTTAGCCAGCGGCGAGATTAGCAAAGAGGAATATCAGGAATGGAAACTGAACTGGCCGCAGACCGCAGACGACTGCGGCAAGCATGAACCGCATAAGAAATGGAGAAAAGAATAGAGACATAAAAACAGCCCCCTGAAAAACTTACCGTTTTCCAGAGGGCATTTTCATGTCTCTCTATAATAATGTGTGGCTTTTGAATAGTATCAAATTAGTATCAAAAAGCACTTTCAACCTCAAAGAATGGCTTAAAATCAAGGTTTTTTGAGGTTCCTGCATTATTCGAACTCAATCGTTCCCGGCGGCTTGGAGGTCAGATCATACATGACCCGGTTAACTCCCTTCACCTCATTGATAATCCGGTTCATCACCCGTGAGAGCACCTCAAAGGGAATCTCCGCTGCTTCTGCGGTCATGAAATCAGAAGTAATCACCGCTCTCAGCGCCACGGCATAATCGTAGGTGCGCTCATCTCCCATGACGCCAACGGAACGCATGTTGGTGAGGGCCGCAAAATACTGGCCAAGGCCCTTGTCGGCGCCGGATTTTGCCAGCTCCTCGCGGTAGATGGCGTCGGCGTCCTGCACGATGCGGACCTTGTCCGCAGTCACCTCGCCCACGATGCGCACGCCCAGACCGGGGCCGGGGAAGGGCTGGCGGTACACCAGATATTCCGGCAGGCCAAGCTCCAGGCCGGCGCGGCGGACCTCATCCTTGAACAGCAGGCGTAAGGGTTCGATGATCTCCTTGAAATCCACGTAATCGGGAAGGCCGCCCACATTGTGGTGGGATTTGATCACGGCGGATTTTCCAAGGCCGCTTTCGATCACGTCGGGGTAAATTGTGCCCTGTACCAGGAAATCCACCTTTCCGATCTTCTTCGCTTCCTCTTCGAAAACACGGATGAACTCCTCGCCGATGATTTTCCGCTTCTTTTCCGGATCGGTCTGTCCGGCGAGCTTTGCATAGAAGCGCTCCTGAGCGTTGACACGGATGAAGTTCAGATCATACTGTCCTTTGGGGCCGAAAACCGCTTCCACCTCATCGCCTTCGTTTTTGCGGAGCAGGCCGTGATCGACAAAAACGCAGGTGAGCTGCTTTCCCACAGCCTTGGAAAGAAGCACCGCAGCCACGGAGGAATCCACACCGCCGGAAAGGGCGCAGAGCACCTTGCCGTCTCCGACCTTTTCCCGGATCTGAGCGATGGTGGTCTCCACGAAGGAATCCATCTTCCAGTCGCCGCTGCAGCCGCAGACCTTATATACGAAATTGGAAAGCATTTTCACGCCTTCCTGGGTGTGCATCACTTCCGGATGAAACTGTACCGCATACAGCTTCTTTTCCGCATTTTCCATGGCAGCCACCGGGCAGACCGGGGTATGGGCCGTCACGCGGAAATTTTCAGGAGCCTTTTCAATATAGTCCGTATGGCTCATCCAGCAGATCGTTTTGGGGGATACATCCTCAAAAAGCACGGAGGAGTTGTCCACCTCGACCTCCGTCTTGCCGTATTCGCTCACAGGAGCAGTGGTCACCTTTCCGCCGTTCATATGAGCCATGAGCTGAGAACCATAGCAGATGCCGAGAATCGGAATTCCGAGCTCGTAGATCTCGCTGCTGCAGGTCGGGGAATCCTCACCATATACGCTGTTGGGGCCTCCCGTGAAAATGATGCCCTTCGGATTCATTTCCCTGATTTTCTCAATGCTCATCGTAAAGGGATGCACTTCGCAGTAAACGTTGCATTCTCTGACTCTCCGGGCGATCAGCTGATTATACTGCCCTCCGAAGTCCAGAACAATAACCATTTCTCTCTCCATGTTCTCCTCCGTTCTTCATGATTTTCTGCTGGAAATACGCTTTATTATAAAGTAGAGATATCTCATCTGTCAACTTTCTTACACCCTTTGTCTCTGCACTCACGTCCTCTGTCTCTGCATGGCTGTCTCCCATTTATGACCGCGGTAGCGAATGGTATAGCAGATGGCCCGGAAGATCCAGTCTACAATCATTGCCGCCCATACGCCGAGCAGTCCCAAGTGGAACACATAAGTGAACAGATAGGCCGCGCCGATCCGGAACACCCACATGGAAAAAATGGCGATGATCATCGTACCTATCACGTCTCCTGCCGAGCGGAGGGTGTTGGGAATGGTAAAGGAAGGCACCCAGAACAGAATCGCCATGATATTGTGGAAGCGCATTACCTGGATTGCCATCTGGGAAGCCTCCGGCCCCAGATTATACAGCTTCACCAGAACGGGCACGCTGACAAAAAGGATCACGGACATCAGCGTGGTCAGCGTAATGGCTATTTTCATCATTTTTCTGGTATAATACCGGGCCTGTTCGATCTCCCCGGCGCCGATGCAGACGGCAGCCACGCTCACCAGTCCCAGGTTGATGGCGGAACCGAACAGGATATTCCAGTTCGCCAGAGTGTTTGCGGTGGCGTTTGCCGCGATCGCGGAGGTTCCCATGGTGGAAACCACGCTGAGCACCAGGATCTTGCCGAGCTGGAACATACTGTTCTCCAGGCCGTTGGGCACCGCGATATAAAGAATTCTCTTAATCAGAACCGGATTGAAGCGGAAACGGACCTGTCCGCAGAAATTGATGTCCCGGGACGGATTGAACATCATCACCAGAATCACAATGGCGCCCACGTAACGGGATACGGTGGTGGGAATTGCGGCCCCGGCCACGCCCCATTTCAGCCCGTAGATGCAGATGGTATTTCCGATCAGGTTGACCGCATTGATCAGAAGGGAAATCCACATGGTGACGCGCGCGTTATTCATGGCGCGGAATATGGCCGCGCAGGAATTATAAATGGCAAGCCCCGTGAAGGAGATCGCCGTGATGATCAGGTAGGTTTTCGCCGACTGCATAACGTCCGCTTCGATCTGTCCGAACATCAGGCGCAGCAGTCCGTCATGAAAGGCGATGAAAATAATGGAGATGACCAGCGCCAGGCTGGATGCAAACATCAGAATCTGCCAGGCGACCTTGCTGGCCTCTTCCTTGTGCTTCTGTCCCAGATAGTGTCCGGCGACCACGGCGCCGCCTGTGGCCAGCGCGGAAAAAACATTGATGAGCAGGATATTCACCGTATCCACCAGGGAAACTCCGGAAACCGCGGCTTCGCCCGCCGCGGATACCATGATCGTATCGGCCATGCCGACCGCGATCGCCAGCGTCTGTTCGATGATCAACGGAATGATCAGTTTCTTCAGATCTCCGTTTGAATACAGAAGCTTTCCCTTCTGTTCTTTTTCTTCCTGAAGCTTTTCGTCCTGCTTTTTTTCGTCCCGGATTTTTTCACCCTGCATTTTGCCGTCCCGCCTTTTTCTCTTTTGCCGCTTTTTTCGGGCTGCTGCGGAAACCTGCCTGTACACCGCATGGATATGTAAAAAAGAGTTCCCACAGCAGCATTTGTAAGAGCTTTCCCTTATTTTATTCCGTTTTGCATCTGATGTAAATACTTTTCTCGCGTCGCCATTCCGCCGCGGATATGGCGTTCCGATTTGTTCACATCCAGCACCTTTCTGGCCTCTCTGGCAAGGGACGGATTGATCTGGGCGAGGCGCTCGGTCACGTCCTTGTGCACCGTAGATTTGCTTATTCCAAACTGCTTCGCAGTCTGCCGCACGGTCGCGCTGCTTTCAATGATAAAATTGGCAATGTTAATTGCCCGTTCCTCGATATAATCCTTCACGGAATTCCCCCGGATACCTGTTTTTACAAGATATGCACAGGGAGGCGGGGGTATGCCGGGCGCAGGCGAAAGAATCAGGAGGAAGCGCCTGCCGGCCCGCAGCGCTTTCCGTCACTTTCTTCGTAAGCAGGTAATTACCTGCTTACGAACGTCCAGACACAGCTTCCTTTCCCAAGTCATATGGACATGGAAAAATCAGAGATAACACCCTCTACCCGATCAACCAGTCTCCAATCCTGATAAAGGTTCCGGATGACTCCGCATCATGGGTTTCCTCCACCTCAATCCGGACAGTGTGCATTCCCTCCGGAAGTTCCTCCGTCAGCATTTTGTGATTGATTCTCTCCCTGCTTTTTGCATAGGAATCCCAGGAAGACAGGCAGTGCTTCTCTCCTCCATCAATGGAACAGCTAATCCGGCCGGAATCAGACGCGATCATCCAGACCAGTCCAAATGATGAGCCAAAGAAGGAAAGCTCCAGGCGGCTTCCCGGAACATTGCTGCTGATGTAGCCCTTTTCCCGTCCGCAGAGGGCGATCCTCTCCTCCCGGAAGCCCTCTGATACCAGCAGCCGGAAACCTTCCGCTTCTGTTTTCAGCGCATTTACAAGCCTGGCGTTTCTCAGGCCGCGTTTTCGTTCCGGAAATCGGCTTTCATTTAACATATCCGACGTTTTTCCCGGATTCTGTATCCGCTTCCGTCCATCATCCGCGTCTTCGCTCAGGAAGCTTTCCATGGCCTTCCGGATAATTTCAAAATAGACTCGATATCCCCTGTCGTTTGGATGTACCTGATCCGGAAGCAGGTCCGTTCTTTTCCATCCCTGATTTCTGACAAGCTCCAGAAACTGTTCTCCCACCCGGATGACCGGGAGGCAGTATCTGTCGGCTGTTTCCTGATGAATCCGTACAGATTCCGGAACGGCGCCTCTGTCGTAATTTTCCTCAGCCATTTTCACGGTTGTATTCAATACCAGAATGATATCCGTATCCGGCTTCGCTTCCAGAGTATTTTCCACGATTCCTTCCATGTCTTCCCTGATTTTCTCCGGAGCTCTTCCATAGTCATTGACGGCAAATTCTACAAACAGAAGATCCGGCCTGTTTTGAAGGACATCTCTGTGCAGACGGTACAGGCCAAATTCCGAATTGGTTCCGCCGATTCCCCGGTTCAGGCAGGTAAAGCTGCAGGAAGGATATTTCTCCTTCATCCATTCGCTCAACAATGCCTGCCAGCAGAAGCAGGGCGCAGAGGCTCCCTCCCCCTCCGTCAGGGAGCCTCCCAGCCATACCACGCAGGCCTGCTTGTCTGAAATTGCCTGTTTTATATGTTCCAGCATTTTTTTCTCCTCTTTTTCGTTTACTGTACTACAACTACCGCGGCATTTCGTAAACCACTTCTGTCTGTCCTGTCCGGCCTTCTTCAAAAGGAATTCGATTTCCCTCCAGCTTCCTTCCATCCACGATCAGGACACCCGTTTCTTCTGTACCGGGACGGATAGAAATGTCATAAATCTGATTTCGGAATCTCCTGGTAATCTGGATGGTCTTCTCTTTCCAGGCGGATGGAAGGACCGGATCCACAATCAGACCTTCATAAGAAGGCCGAATACCGAGGATATACTGAGTCACTGCAATATACATCCAGGCTGCGGTTCCTGTCAGCCAGGAAACGTTTGCCAGGCCAAACCGCATGCTGTCCGGTCCGAATATGTTACTGGCATATACATAAGGTTCCGCTTTATATCTCCATACTCCCGCCTTTTCCATAGCGACGGCCGGGATGAGCTGATGATAATATTCATATGCCCGGTCTCCGTGCCTTAGCAGACATTCCGCAATTACCGCCCAGGTATTCGCATGGCAGAATACGGATCCGTTTTCTCCTGTTCCCGGATTATAATTGGTCAGTGGTTCCGCAGGATCCGGGAAGTTGACGATCGGCGGATCGATTTTTTTGATTCCCAGAGGAGTATTCAGGATTTCATGAACGGACTCCATGGCCGTAAGCGTCTTTTCCCGCTCTCCCATTCCGGAAATCACGGACCACGTCTGTGTATTCAGCCAGATCCGGGCTTCCGGGCTTTCCTTTTTTCCCAGGTATTCTCCGTTATCCATAATGGCTCTTCGGAACCATTTTCCATCCCATGCCTTTTCATTCACCAGCTTTTTCTGTTCCTCATAAAACCGGGCGCACCAGTCGGCCGTCTCCCCGTCGCCGGTCAGACCGGCCAGCTCCCCCAGACAGCGAAGCACCGTCCCCAGCTGCATGGCCGTCCAGATGCTCTCCCCTTTTCCTTCCCTGCATACCCGAAACAGCGCGTCGTTCCAGTCAGATCGGAGCATCAGTGGAAATCCTTCCCGGCCGAGATGGGTCCGGGTGAATTCCGCCGCTTTTTTCAAATGTTCATAAACGGTTCCCTCTCCGCCGTCATAATAACTGATTTTTTCATTCAGGAAATCCGGAATTCCTTCCTCCTGAATCAGATGCCAGACGGTCAATATTGTCCACAGATGATCGTCCGAATGGATGGTCGTAACCGGTTCATATCCCTCTATCGGGAAAAAATAGTGGTTAACATGACCGTCCTGATACTGCTGGGCCAGCAGAAGACGGATTTTTTCCCTGGCCATTTCCGCATCAAACGGGATCATGGCAAGAATATCCTGAGAGGTATCCCGATAACCGACTCCCCGGAAAGTCCCGGTGGCATAATAGGAAATATTCCGGGAAAACAGGAAGTTCCGCTGCGCCTGATAAGGATTCCAGCAGTTCACCATTCTGGCAGTCTCCTCATCCGGGAGCTCAGCCTGAAAATGGGACAAATATTCTTTCCAGCCGTCTCTTAACCCGGCGAATGCCCTGGCGGGCGCGCAGGGCTCCCGGAGCCTTTCCACGGCCATCCTGATTTCATCCTGCGTCATTGCCGTTCCCAGGAAAATATGAAGCTTCCTGCTCTTTCCGGCCTTCAGACTGATGGGAATCTGAAAGGCAAAACAGGGATCTCCGCCCATAAGAAGAGAATTTCCCAGCTCTTCCTGCTCTATCCCCCATGGACATTCCTCGCTTCTGTAGGCCCCGATAAATTCATCGCGGTCCCCTTCAAAGGAAGAAACCGGCACATCCGCTGCAAAATAAACCAGAGGTGTCTCTTTCGGCTTCGGCTGAGTCTCTACACCATACTTATAGACCAGAATCTGTTCTTCCTCCATCCAGGAAACGGAAAGCTGATGCTTATTGTAGCACTGCCACTGGAGCTCTCTCATGAATTCCATCATTCCGAGCTCCACAAACGGATAAATCACAATTTCCCTGTCCTGATCCGACTTCAGCGTCAGCTCCCAGATCAGCGCATTTTCCTCCGGCCCGACATAATACAGCGCCTGCGCGCTTATCCCGTTTTTTTCGGCCTCAAACCGCGTATATCCCATGCCGTGCGCGGACTTCCAGGAATCCGGACGTTCCCGTACAGGCATATTGGTAGGACACCATATGGTATTTCCGTCTTTGATATAGGTATAAAAGCCGCTCCGGTCCGTCGGCAGATGGAAGAAACGGTAATGATTGATTCTCCAGATCTGCGGGGATCTGTAAAACGCCACTCCTCCCCCTGCATGGGACATCATCACATGAAAGGTCCCGTTCGACAGATAATTCATCCACGGCGTCGGCATATCGTACCGTAGAAAATAAATTTCCTTTTTTTCATCATCAAACCGGTAATAGTCTTCCGGCCTGTCCGGCCGTCTCAGCTCCGGTTTGCATCCGCTTTTCTGTTTCAAACTTTCTCTCCCTCCGTTCCGTCCTCCGGCCCTTCATAGCCGTCCACATCCTCCAGCACTGTCTCCTGCCTCACATCCGGCTTCTTCCAGGTTATCTGATTTCCATGCAGCCTGATATTCTTCCCGTGGCGCACATACAGTCCGCTGGCAGGCAGAGGATCAAACATATGGAATTCCGGATACTCCGTTCCCAGCTCCGGAACCGGACCCGCCGGAATTTCGGCAAAGCCCCCCGGCATATCAAAACGGCAGTCGCAGATCTCGATATTTTCCATCGGATATTCCTTCAGTCCGGAAAGAACCACGCAGCCTCTTGCATTTCCCCACGGCTTTCCCTGATAGATTCCGCCTGCGGCGGAAACCACATCCGCTTCCACGCGGCTGATACGGACATTTCTGATGGTTCCGGGCATTTTGACTCCTTCTTCATTTGCAAAATAGCTTCGCATACGTCTTCCGGATGCGAGGAAAATGGGACCGGTGCAATGGATCATGCGGATATCATGAATGCTGACGCCGTCCACATTTCCTCCATCCACAGGCACGATCTTGATTCCACAGCCGTTTCCATCGAAAAAAGTACAGTCCGAAAGCTCAATATCTTCAAAGTCCCCTGCAGATTCTGTACCGATTTTAAAAGCCGCCCAGTCCGTAGTCATAATACAGTCACTGATTCTTATGCCTCTGCAGGGCCGCCGCGTGGTTGTTTTCAGGCACAATGCGTCGTCCCCGCTGTCAATCCGGCAGCCGGACACCTTCACATTCCGGCAGCCGTCAATATCAATTCCGTCATTGTTTTTGTTGCACCGGTTAACAATATCCACATCTTCTATCCGAACCTCTTCACAATCCAGAAGGTGCAGACACCAGGCTGCAGATCTCCAGAGAGAAACTCCTCTGACCGTCACATTCCGACAGCCGGTAAACCGGATAAGAAAGGGGCGGATCAGGTGATCCGGATGCTCCGGCGGGAAGCACTCTCCCCTGCCGCAGATAATCCCTTCTCCTTCGATGCCTATCCTGCTGCTGTTGCCGGCATACAGAAGAGCCCTGCCTCTTTTCTGCCCGACAGCGTCTTCAAAACAGGTCTCATTATCCGGATAATCTTCGATCCGGCCACTTCCCAGAAGAATCGCCCCTCTTTCCAGATACAGCGTGACCCCGTCCTTCAGGCATACCGTTCCGGACAGATAGCTTCCGGAGGTCAGAATCACCCTTCCGCCTCCCGCAAGGCTGATCCGGTCAACCGCATTCTGAATCCGTTCACTGTCATCCTTCTTCTGACCCTTTTGGGGGTATAGCCTTTCTTCCATCATTCCACTCATTCCTCTTCCATCAGTTTTTCATGCCGCAGCGCTTCCACGAGCATCATGAGGGCCATGGACTGACCATACGGCATAGGACAGATCTCTATTTTTTTGTACTCTTCTTTTTCCATGAAAACCGGTGTTCCATAGGAAACGCCGTGGACTATTCCCTTTTCATCAATGCGGGAAAGCACTCCCTTTACAGCCTTTGCGGCTGCCGTTTCAAAGGAGGGATCCAGATAACCCATGCGTACCGATTTCAGAAGGCCATAGGCGAAGGCGCAGCTCGCAGAGGTTTCCAGATAGGAGGACGGATCATCCAGCAGCGTGTGCCACAGACCCGAAGGATCCTGGCAGCGGACCAGTGCCTGTGCCTGCATGGAAAGGGTGGAAAGAAGGAACATCCTCACCCCTTCATTTCCCTGCGGCAGAAGATCCAGGTAATCGGTCAGACCGGCCGTATACCAGGAATTTCCTCTTCCCCAGAGCGCTTCCGCGAAATTATGATTTCCCTCAAAGGTCCAGCCATGAAAAAGGAGCCCCGTCTTCCGGTCCGTCAGATATTTGATATGAACCAGAAACTGCCGGATGCTTTCCTGAATACAGGCTTCCTCCTGCAAAAGCACTCCCATTTTGGCTATGAACAGAACCGTCATATAAAGCGTATCGTCCCAGAGCTGTCCTTCATTCCGATTTCCGCTCACCACATGCTGCAGTCCTCCCTCTCCTGTTCTTGGCAGTCCGTTCATTGCGAAATCCAGCCACTGTTTCAGCACATCCAGATACCGCTTTCTCCCTGTTTCTTCATACAGAAAGGCCAGCGTCAGCATGGGACAGGTTGTATTGATATTCTGGGACGGCAGCCCCCTGTCCAGCTGCGCATCAAACCAGGAAAGCAGCCATGACAGTGTTTCTCTGTCCCCGGATTCTCTATAATACTGATACATGGCAAAAAGGGCCACTCCCTGAGGCCATTCCCAGGCATCCATGGAAATGATGCTGATAGGACATTCTTCCATTACCGCCCCGTCATTCTGCATATTCTTCATCTGCTCCATAATCTGAAGAATCCGCTTTTCTACGTTTTTCCGATTCATATTTCCTTTCTCCTGTCTCTTTTCATGCGGCTCATTTCCCGCCGCTGTTCTCCATTCCGTGATCCATTCCTTTTGTGGAAAGCTGCACGGCACCGGCATAGGGTACCGGCAGTAAAGGAGAGCAGGTTTCCAGCTTTCTCTCTGAAACAGCTTGACCCTCCGTTCCAAAATCAGGGATCTTAAGACTGCTGATCAGCATTCCATTTTCTTTACGGAACACCGGATCTCCCCTCTTTCTTTCTCCGTCCTCCCATTCTCCTTCTGTTCTTTCCTGAACCTCCAGAGAAAAAATCCCGTAAGTCTCCCCAAAGGATGTCGTGTCCACCTCCGTCCGGTCTCCCTCATAACCGACCAGAAGAAGAGATTTGCCATCGGTATCGAAACGGATGCTTCCCTCCTTTCCATTCCATACCCACTGACTGACAGTCAGAACGATTTGCAGGATATCGTCCTCATAAAAAAAAGTATTACCCTCCCGGCGTACCCTGACGTCATCGCTGTCTCCTCCCAGTTCAAAACGATATCCCAGGAATGAGGTCAGACAGGTTCCATCCTTTCTCTGATCCAGAATATAATGAAAGCTTCCTCTGTCTGTCACCAGCCCCAGCTGACCCAGAACATAATTCCTGTACTGACAGGCATATACCATTGCCGAGCAGAAATCATACGTTCCGTCCAGTGCTCTGATCCGGAAATATCTGGGATGCTCCTTATTCCATACCACCATACAGTTCCTGCGTTGTGACCAGCAGTCACAGATCCGAAAACTTCCCATGGAATACTTCTCCGTCATATAAGACCAGGCCAGGCGGTCCGGGCTGTCCAGCTCCCGGATGATCACCGTATCTTCCTTTTCATCCCGAAGATCATTCTTTTTATAATAGATCTGTTCCAGCCAACTTTCCTTCTTCCGAAATTTCTCCTGAATGTCTGCGGGGCAGCATGACGGAAAGCAGAGATCCTCCAGGGATATATTCTCCGTTCGTTTCTCTGACCCGTACTTTCCATTCGTCCCCTGCCAGATGGTAAAAGCCAGAGAGCCGTTGTCCAGATCCCGGTACGCTCTGGCCTGCGGCGGCGTAAGCTGTCCAATGGAAGAATTGTAATGTTCCGCCAGCATCTTCCAGGCTGTGCGGTTCAGATACCCGGCCATTTCCCTGCATTCCTCGTCCCTGAAAAAGAGAAGCATGCGGCTGATCTCATGCAGCGCCACCAGCACGTATGCGGAACTGTTGTATTCACTGAAGGTGTCTGTCAGCTTTGTATATTGACACAGCTTTCTGAGCCTTCTCCTTCCTTCCTCAAAGATTCCCCATTCTCCGAGAAGCTCTCCTGCGGAAATAAGGGTCATGGAACTCATAATGCTCATATTGGTGTAGTCCGGCGCCACATTTCTCTTTATGCTGCACGCCATGGCTGCACGTACAGCTTTTTCCATCTTCAGCCTCAGCGGCTGCGGAATCTCTCCGCCTTTCAGGATCAGTGCCCCGATCAGATTCTTCCCGATAAAGTCCGACCAGTTATAATCCGGCGCCAGCATGGACTTCAGGTCCTCCTCCATAAAATAGGACCACAGTCCGCAGGTCGCGCTCTCAGGATCCGTATCCTGAAGATCGCAGATCCGGTCAAAGATCTGAAAGGCCTCCGGATACCAGTCTTCTTTTTCAAGAAGCAACACAGAAGCCGCATAGTCTGCCGAATCCCTGATATTATGTACCAGTCCTTTTTTTCTGGTATGATATCCCCCGACCCATTTTTCATTAAAAACCGTAATCAGACGCTCTTTTTCATCGTAGCGCTCATGAATGGGAATCAGTAGAGCATTAATCAGACGCTGTCTATCCATGTTTTCC
>ERZ780162.1534-NODE-1534-length-15802-cov-3.969645_pt1 | contig 15802 bp, 20 predicted proteins | sample MGYA00511474_ERZ780162 | MGnify/ENA primary metagenome ERZ780162 (study PRJEB29588, sample SAMEA2143633) | human gut metagenome | biome: human gut; feature: human-associated habitat; material: faeces | place: Denmark | collected 2008/2010 ...
AAAAGGATGAAAATCAGCTGACTGGTTGTCTGTAAAACAACCAGTCAGCTGATTTTCATTTTCTGTTAAAATTATAGAAAACGGAATACGCCAAACACTTTTCCTAAAATCGAACATTCTTTTACAATGATCGGATCCATCGTATCATTCTCAGGCTGCAGGCGGTAATAACCGTCTTCTTTGTAAAAAGTCTTAACCGTTGCGGAATCATCCACCAATGCCACTACAATATCGCCATTCTCGGCGTTTGGCTGTTTCTTGACAAGAACATTATCGCCGTTGAAAATACCGGCGTTGATCATACTTTCTCCTTTTACTTTTAACATAAAAGTCTCTTCATTCGGCATATATTCAACCGGGATTGGAAAGTAATTCTCAATATTCTCCGTTGCAAGGATCGGCTCTCCGGCTGCGACATGTCCGACAATAGGTACGTTCACAACCTCACGCCTGGTAAGGTTAAAATCGTCATCCAGAATCTCGATTGCTCTTGGCTTGGTCGGGTCTCTCCGGATATAACCATTCTTCTCCAACGTTTCAAGGTGAGAGTGGACAGAAGAAGTAGACTTTAAATCTACCGCTTCACAGATCTCACGGACTGCAGGCGGATAACCTTTGCTTAAAATCTCACCCTTGATATATTCTAAAATTTCTTTTTGCTTTGCACTAATCTTACCTGGCATAAACTGTCTCCTTATATATGGGATTTCTGTAATGATCCAGCAGCTTCTTAACCACTGCTTCTTTATCTATTAATCATGATAACATACCATATATCGAAATGCAAACATATATTCCGAAAATTTGTTCGATTTTTCTATTGACAAACAGATGTTCGAATAGTAAGATACAGTTACACAAACAAATGTTCGCAACAAGTGTTCGGGGTATTTATAACACAGATTTACAATTGATGATCCAGGGAGGTACCGTTATGAGAAATGAGCGCAATACAATCACAGGCAGAACCCGTCAGATATCTGGCAATACATCCAGCCGGATACATTCTGGTGATGTATCCAGAAACAGACGTATCGTTGTCCGCAGGCAGAAGATAGCTTTAGTTTCGGTCGCATTCATTGCATTGGCAATTATCATCTGTACATTTTTATCTGGTGCGGTTCGTACTCAGGCAGCGCCATCTGAGATTTCCTGCAAATATTATACAAGTATTGAAGTACAGAGCGGTGATACTTTATGGTCGATCGCATCCGATCATATTACAGAGGAATACCGTGATATGAATGCCTATATTGACGAAGTCTGCTCTATCAATAAGATTTCTCAGAGTGAGATCCATGCGGGACAATATCTTACCATCCCATATTACAGCAGTATTGCCATTGCAGGGCAATAAAATGGGGCTGCGAATTATTACTGGAACAAGGTGTGAGTGAAAAGCAATGTTTTTTCTTCCTGTGCCGACAAGTTGTCAATTTGCCTGAAATAAGGTATAATAGTCATTGTTTCAACTGTAAAGTATGTTCCATATATGCTATAGGATGAAACAGTAATTATTTGGAGAGAGATTTAGTTCTATGTTACGATTTATATATGTTATTTTACTGAACCTGTTCCGTGCCCCTTACATGATTCCAAAGATGCGGAGGGAAGCTGACCATCCGGAGAAGTATTCAGCAGAAGAACGCTATGAGCTGGCAAGACATTGCATCCGTCTGATGAAAGTTACCGGTGGAATCCATACGAAAGCATATGGACAGGAGAATCTTCCGAAAGAGGGCGGTTACATGATGTACCCGAATCATCAGGGCAAGTATGATGCGCTTGGAATTGTTTACACACACCGTAAACCGTGTTCCATCGTTATGGATAAGGCAAAATCCAATACCATTCTTGTAAAAGAGTTTATTGATCTGTTGGAGGGAAAGCGACTGGATAAAAAAGATGTACGTCAGGCACTGACCATTATCAATGAAGTATCGGAAGATGTTAAGAATGGAAAATGTTATATCTTGTTCCCGGAGGGTGGGTATGATTTTAATAACCGCAATCATGTCTGTGACTTTAAAGCCGGCAGTTTTAAAATTGCATTGAAAACCAAAGCGCCGATTATCCCGGTAGCTTTGATCGATTCTTACCGTGTATTTAACAGTTTCTGGCTTGGACCGGTTACAACACAGGTACATTACTTAAAGCCTATTTTATTCGAGGAATATGGCTCTTTAAAGACACAGGAGATAGCAGCATTAGTCAGAGACCGGATCAATGAAAAAATCAGTGAAGTATTAAAAATCACTGAAAAACAGGAAAAATAAGTTTTACCTATCTTTTACAAAAAATTTAAATATTGTTGATAGAAAGCAAATATCATCAGGCAGATAATAATACTAAAGAAAACAAAAAAATGTTTTAAAATTTAAAGAATGTCTGGTGATTTGTTTATGATGAGATTATGGAAGTATGTAGATGCAAAAAAATTAGATAACAAAAGCAAAGCAAATATTTTTTTGATCATGAATATTATATTGTGGTCAGGTATCGCTTTTCTGCTCAGCCTTATCGCAGGTGTCTTCTGTGGATACAGTGCTGAATGGGTGGAGTGGACGGTGATCATTACAGGCTATGCAGTCGGGATCGGATTCTTTGGCGGAGTTATTTATTATATGCGTCAGGCATAAGGATATTTTTCAGAATACACAAGAATGCCCAGTCAGGTTTGCAATACAGAATCAGTATTGACAAATCAGGCTGGGCATATTAATTCATTTATCTACGGTTCACGAAGTTTCACATATTTCGCAGCACTTCTGCGGCGGTCATCATCAATAGCAGCATAGTGCTTTCGTGTGGTATTTACATCCTTATGGCCTAACACATCAGCGACAAGATAAATATCGCCTGTTTCGCGGTAAAGCGATGTGCCATAGGTACTGCGCAATTTATGCGGGGTAATATGTTTTAGGCTTGTTACGAGTTTTGAATACTTATTTACCATTTTCTCAACAGAGCGCACGCTGATCCGCTTGTTTTGCAAAGACAGGAAAAGTGCATTTACACTGCCATCTGCGGCAGTGATTTTCTGTCGTTCGACCATATATTCCATCAGGGCAGATCTTACTTCTTCACCAAAGTAAACAACAACTTCTGCGCCTCCTTTACGGTGAATTTTGATTCCATTATTTTTAAAATCAACATCATCCATATCAAGACCGACACATTCTGAAACACGGATTCCGGTTCCAAGCAGTAATGTCATCATAGCAAGATCTCTTGTCTTTGTTTTTTCGTGGAATTTCTGCTGTTTTTCTGTGAGACTTTCCCCTGATTCCACCTCATCCAGCAGGTTTGCAACTTCATCGATATCTAACCGCGTGATCGTTTTTTCATGGATCTTTGGCATATCTACCTTCACTGCCGGATCCTGTCCGATCATCTCATTTTTATATAAATACCGGTAAAAGGAGCGGAGAGAAGCAAGCTTCCGTTTTAGTCCGCGCTCATCATTTGTATGTTCCACACCATCTTTTTCATAATATTTCAGATAGGAGAGATATTCTTCAATATCCATGGGTGCTAAATTGCCCAAAACAGACAGAGGTATTTCAGTGATATCCTTTTTTGAGCATAATGGATTATTTTCATGCAGATAGTCAAAAAAACAATTCAGATCATATGCATACGCAATCCGGGTACGGGAAGAAGTAGTAGGTTCAATACCAATAAAAAATTGTTTGCAATACGGCGGCATTTTCTGGAGCAGATTGCGAAGCAATGTCTCATTTTTCACATTTACTTTTTCATAATAGGCCTTTTCTTTCATTGATGTCCCTTTCTTTCATGTTTTGTTTTTCCTGGCCAGCCTGGAATATTTCCATCCAAAATAGCGGTAAACATCCGCTTTTTAGCACCCGGGTGATCCAGATTGATCTGTCGTACCAGATCTTTTGCATATTGACGTTTTGTGACTCCATCGACAGGACACGGATTTTCCACTACCGGAAGATTATATTTATTACGAAAACCTTTGACCTCAGCCTCCGATACATACATCATTGGCCGGATCACAGTCAATTCCATACGGTCTAAAAAAGTGACCGGGGAAAAAGAGTAAAATCTGCCCTCAAAAATCATGGATAAAACCATCTTCTCGATCATATCATCCATATGATGCGCATAGGCAACTTTATTGCATCCCAATTCCTTAATTTTCTGGTTCAGTGCACCTTTGCGGAGTTTTGCACAGAGAGAGCAGGGTGACGCCTCATTTTTATCACTGAAAATGATTTTTGCGATTTCAGTGGAAACGATATGATATTCAACCTGTAAATGTTCACATAATAGTTTTACCGGTGTCAGATCAAAGCCTTCATAGCCCAGGTCTACCGTAATTGCGATCAGGGAAAATTTTTTCGGATAAAACCGCCTCAAATTTGCCATTGCATACAAAAGAGTGAGAGAGTCTTTTCCACCAGAAATTCCCACTGCAATTTTATCGCCTTCCTGGATCATCTGATAATCGTCCATGGCTTTTCTTGTTAAACTCAGTAATCGTTGTAATTCCATTTCTAATTGCCTTCCCAAATAAAAGACTGTATTTCAACACTGAAATCTATTATAATAAATTTGTATGCAAATTACAAATGAATCACTCATTTGACTTTCAAAACCTGTAGGATTCAATTCCCACAACATTTATATGTAAATAAATTGCGTACAATTCATTGTCAAAGGAGATTTAATACACATGAAATTTGTAATACAGCGTGTTTCAAACGCATCCTGCACCGTAGAAGGAAACATCACCGGAAGCATTCAAAAGGGTTTTCTTGTCCTTATCGGAATATCAGATCAGGATACCATACAGATTGCCGATAAAATGATCAAAAAGCTGCTAGGAATGCGTATTTTCGAAGATTCTGATGGAAAAACAAATCTGTCTCTGAATGATGTAAATGGAGAATTGCTTTTAATTTCCCAATTTACGTTATATGCAGATTGCAGGAAAGGAAACCGTCCATCCTTTACAAACGCAGGAAAACCTGATATGGCAAAGCAAATGTACGAATATATCATTGATCAGTGTAAAAAAGAATTTCCGGTTGTTGAACAGGGAATCTTTGGCGCTGATATGAAAATTTCGCTTTTAAACGATGGACCATTTACAATCATATTAGATTCCGCTGAAATATGTTAACCCCTTGAAAACAAGCCGATGCAAAGCATTTTGTTATATTTATTTTAGCACCTGTTGGTGGCAGTATTGAGGCTTTATGAATCTATTTATTCGCAAAACACAAGTTTAACGAATAGTTGGCTTACTCAATGTGTTTTCCCGGGATTACATTCCCCGGTTCAGACAACGTTCCGCAACGGCTTTTTATCAAAAATCCCTCATGGACTTTTCCATGAGGGATCACAACATTTCAATTCTTAATTCATTTTATTTCATTGCATCCATCAATTCTCTGAACTTCAGGATCATTTCCACGCAGTTATCGGTGCCAAGCTTACCAGCATCAAGAGAAAGATTATAACTCTTAGAATCTCCCCATTTCTTGCTTGTATAATAGTTATAGTAGCTTGCACGCTGTTTATCCGTCTTATTGATAATATCTCTGGCTTTATTCTCTGTAATATTCAGATTCCTGCTGACATTTTTGATACGGACATCTAAGTCTGCATGAATGAAAACATTGATACAATTAGGGTTATCAGATAAAGCATAATCTGCACAGCGTCCGACAATCACGCAGGATTCCTTTTCTGCAATTTTCTTGATCGTTTCAAACTGCGCCAGAAAAACTTTGTGATTTAATGGCATATCCAGAAAAGGTGCTGCGGAATAACCGCTGACAGAATATGTATCCATCACTAAAGAATATAAAAAACTGTTTGTCGGTTTTTCATCATGATTCTCAAAGATCTCTTCACAAAATCCGCTGTCTTTTGCAGCCTGCTGTAAAAGTTCTTTATCGTAAAGCTTAATACCAAGCTTTGCAGCAAGTTTTTCACCTACTTCTCTTCCGCCGCTACCAAATTCTCTACCGATCGTATATATTTTATTTGCCATATCAATCCCACCTTTACGTAAGTTTTTTATTTATCTTTATTATAGCGTATTTAACAAAAATTGGAAAGATTTATTTTGAATTTTCTAACATTTTTCCATAATATTGTAACTGTAAAAACTTCTTGTCCATTTATATCAAGATAATGCGTAGTATTTTAACGTAAGTCATGTAGTATTTTTTCAAAATATTCCGGCAATGGTGCAGAGATTTCCATGTATTCTCTGGTTCTTGGATGAATAAATCCAATGGTCATGGCGTGTAATGTCTGTCCCTGCAATTTATAGGGACTTTTTCCATTGGAATAAAGCGTATCTCCTAATAATGGGTGCCCAATACTTGCCATGTGAACACGGATCTGGTGCGTTCTTCCGGTTTCTAACTTAAATTCCATGTAAGTATATTTATCAAAACGCTCTAAGACTTTATAGTGTGTGATTGCATCTTTTCCATTTTTTTCATTGATGGCCATTTTCTTGCGGTCAACCGGATGTCTTCCAATCGGAGCATGGATCGTTCCCTCATCATCCCTGACAACGCCATAGACGATTCCCCGGTATCTGCGGTTTACACTGTGTTCTTTGATCTGTTCTGCAATAAAAACATGACTCTCATCATTTTTGCAGACAATCAGAGAGCCTGTGGTATCCATATCAATACGGTGTACGATTCCCGGACGTATTTCTCCGTTGATACCGGAAAGACTATCCTTGCAGTGATACATAATCGCATTGACCAGTGTGCCACTGTAATGACCTGCTGATGGGTGCACGACCATTCCCTTCGGTTTATTGACCACTAAAAGATCATCATCCTCGTAAAGAATGTCCAGTGGGATATCTTCCGGAAGAATCTGTGTCTCTACAGCATCCGGGATTTCTACCGTCACCAGATCTTCGGTTTTTAGCCGGTAATTTGCCTTCTGGATTTTGTCATTGACAGAGACATTACCATCTTTAATTAATTTCTGAAAAAAAGAGCGCGATTGCTCTGGAAAAAGGATACTTACATATTTATCCAGACGCTCGCCCTCATATTCGTATTCTACTTCAAATGTTTCTTTTTGCATATCACTGATCCTTATTTTCAGCTGGTCTGCATATTTACTGTGCAGAACGTTAATCATGAAAAATTTTATTATAGTCCTCTTCTTTATAATAAAACAATCCCAGAATGATCATTGCAAATGCTGCGACTGTCACATATATATCCGCCACATTAAAAACCGGAAAATCGATCAGTTTAAAATAAAAGAAATCGACCACGTAATTGCGGAAAACACGGTCAATAAAATTGCCCAATGCTCCGGCAAAAAACAGGATACAGATACCGTCCATCGGACGGAACTTTTTCTCGTCTGGAATACGTTTCAGGTAAAGATACGCGATCAGACAGAGTACAATCAGCGTAAAAACCACAAAAAAGATCTTCTTTCCCTGTAAAATTCCAAATGCAGCTCCACGGTTTTCCAGGTAGTGTAATTCAAATACTCCATCCCAGATCACAAAGGGCTGTTGATTCATTAATCCATGGATTGCCATTAATTTTGTGACCTGATCGATCACGATCAGAATGACCGACAGAATGATTCCTGTCAGTGCTTTTTTTAAAGTATTAGTTTTCTTTTCCATAAATATAAAATATTCCTTCCAAAATCTGTTCATCGGTCAGATTTTTTTCAATATAGGCATCTCCCGGTGTCTTTAACAGGATAAACTTAATCTGGTTTCCAACCATTTTTTTATCCAGCTTCGTTGTTCTTAATACATCATCCGGATTCTGTCCGGATACACGGATCAGAAGTCCAAAATGCTTTAATGTCTCCTCAATAAAGGATAGCTGCTCTTTCGTGAGATTTCCCTGTTGACAGGAAATATAAGAGGCTGCAACCATGCCAAGTCCCACACAGACACCATGTGACAATCCAAAATCCGAAAGCTTCTCCACAGCATGTCCGATGGTATGCCCGAAATTAAGCAGCGCACGTTCCCCTTTTTCCTTTGGATCACGTTCTACCACATCCCGTTTGATCAGGCAGCTCTGATAGACCATTTCCTCGAGAGTGTTATAATCTAATGCAAGAATTTCTTTCTCATGTTCATTCATCCACAGAAAATAATCGTGATTCCTGATCAGACCATGTTTTAAGATTTCTCCAAAGCCAGAGATAAGCTGGTCTTTTGGCAATGTTTTTAACACATTTAAGTTCATATATACAAGTTTCGGCTGATAAAAGGCTCCGACCATATTCTTATACTGCATGAAATCAACGCCGGTCTTGCCGCCAATGCTGCTGTCAACCTGGGAAAGAAGTGAAGTCGGTACCTGGATAAAATCAATGCCGCGCAGGTAGGTTGCTGCTGTAAATCCGGTGAGATCACCTACAACGCCTCCGCCTAATGCAATCATAAGATCATGCCGGTCAAAATGATTCTGTATTAAAAATTCATAAACACCATTGACGGTATCTGTATTTTTGCTCGCTTCCCCCGCCTGAAATTCATAACAGAAAATCTGTGGAAAGCTTTTTGTTAAGATATTTTTCACAGTCTCTGCATAAAGTTTTGCAACATTCGAATCTGAAATAATACAGATTTTCTGGTCAGCCTGATATTCAAGCTGCTTTAACTCCTCTGCCAGCCCCTGAAAGGAATCTGTCAGTTTGATGTGATAGATCACTTTTCCATCTAAAGTTACCGGTAAATCTTTTGCCATAACGATAGCCCTCACTTATCCATATAATTTATAGCGAACTTTCATTCTTCCTTTGTTTGTTTCGCCCATCTCCCGCTCAAAAACAAAACGGCCATAACCACGCACCGAGATAATATCTGCTTCCCTGCAGCGGTAGGATGGATTCTGAACACATTTGCCATTTACAAATACTTTTTCCGCCTTGAAAAATTCCAATGCCTGGCTTCTGGAAAATTTGTAGACACATGCGATCATGCTGTCTAAACGGTTCGAAGTGATGATCCCGTCTTTCTCTTCGAATTTCTGCTGCTGTCCTAACGCATCTGCTGACACAGGAGATAGCTTTACAACTGTATGACGTATTTTATCAAGATTCTCCATAAAATAAGGCGCCATGCTCTCCTCACAGATTAAAAAATATTTGTCCTCACAGATTACAATATCGCCTAATTTTGAGCGGTCAACACCAAGATTCATCATAGAACCTAAAATATCCCTGTGTCCTAATTTTTCTGCAAACTTTGGATAAGATGGAACAATCTCAAGATATGCAATTGGAAACTGCCACTCATAATAAAGAGCATCAGGTATAAATGCAACTATCTGACGCTCTGCAAAAGGAACACCTCCAGAAGCTTCTGTCTTTGTCTCAAAAAACTTTTCGTTCTGGTGGTAAATATTCAGTTCATTTAAATTAAGGAAATCGCTGAATAAAACGATTCCCTTTCTATTTGCCTGTCTGGATAAATCTATTAACTTCTTTTTGCAAAGTTCCTGCTCATTCATAATGTCGTTCTCTACAGTCCTCTGGTTGTATCAAAAGAGTCTACAATATTCAGAAAATCACCTGAAATATCAACCGCTGCCGGAGTGATAATGAAAATGTAATTCGAAATCTTCTGAAGATTTCCGCTGATTGCAAAACAGGAACCAGAGGTAAAGTCAATGATACGCTGCGCAATCTCTACATCTAATCCCTCCACATTCAAAACAACTGTGCGGTTGTTTAACAATGTCTCCGTGATCTCTCTTGCATCCTCAACAGATGTCGGTTTGATCACACATACTTCCATACCAGCGAGATTCTGCTGTTTTTTGGACGGACGGATCGGTGTGACTTTTGGAGTGGTCTTTACCGGTTTTTCTTTGTAATCATCGGTAAAAGTATCCTCTTTTTCACGTTTCTTAAAAGAAGATTTTGGTTTTACTTCTTCCTCTTCGTCATCATAATCATAGTCTTCATTGTAAAAATCGTCATCGTCATCCGGATTCAAACGCATCACATTTAAAAATTTATCAAGAAAACTCATTTTTTGCTGCTCCTATTAAACTGATTTTAAATTCTGCTTCTTTCTCTTACTGGTATCCGGTGCATTATTGTTTGTTGTAATTGCGTGCTCCAAAAATTCCAGTTCCGACACGAACCATGGTAGCTCCCTCTTCGATTGCCACCTCGTAATCGCCTGTCATACCCATAGACAGAATTTCCATAGATACATTATCTATGTTTTTCGCAGCGATGTCAACAGATAAATCTTTTATTTTACGGAAATACAACCGGTTATCCTCTGCATTTTCCACGTATGGCGCGATGGTCATAAGTCCTTTAATGCGGACATTTTCCAGTTCTGCGATCTCTTCCACTAACTGGATCGCATCTTCCTCGGAGATACCGAACTTGGATTCCTCATGCGCAATATTTACCTCCACAAGGATCGGAACAATGATATTTTTCTTCTTTGCCTGAATATTGATCTCCTCTGCCAGACGGTAGGAATCAACAGAATGGATCAGTGCAACCTGTCCGACAATGTATTTTACTTTGTTTCTCTGCAGATGTCCGATCATATGCCATTTGATATCCTTTGGCATTTTCTCGATTTTATCGCAGAGCTCCTGCACTTTATTTTCGCCGAAATCCCTGATATTTTCATCATAAATTTCCTGAAGCATCTCAATTGGTTTTGTTTTACTGACAGCGATCAGCGTCACTTCTTCTCTCTTTCTTCCTGCGCGGTCACACGCTTCCTGTACACGTTCTTCTACATTTTTTAAATTATCTTTTAACATTTGATTTTATCTCCTTCGCCGTTGTCTTTATTTGATCAGCTGATTTTCATCAATCTTTGTCCCATCTAACGCAATATGGTCGTATAATGCGATGCCATAAGTTGTACCTGTCTTTACGATCGTATATTCCTCGTTCTGATATAAAACATCAATCTGCTTGAATACAGCATAACCCTTGTTAATGTTGTAAACACCCTGTAACGATGCAGTGTCTGCACCAACACGATACGTCTCACTGGAATCCGGTTTCTGCAGGATATCCCCGGAGGACACATACTCACTGTCGATATAATAGGTATCGTCTGTCTCATAATAAATGGTTGGTGTCACAAATTCCGTGGTACTTTTTCCGTCCTTGTCCGTGCGTTCCACCAGAATTCCCTCATCACTGGAATCCCCGCCCTTTAAGAAAAAGCTGATCGGAACGGTATAAAATTCCTTCCCGGTGATCGCGGAATTTGGAATTTTAAGACCGGTTTCTTCGGACAGTAAAAGTTCAATCTCCACATAACGCTCTGACGCATATCTGACCATAGCACTTTTCAGCGAGAGGATCAGATACTGCTGTCCATCGCGCCCGACAATGGAATAAGCTGCGTAGGCTTCTTTTGCATCTTTTAAAAAGCGGATCTTAATTGTATCGTCATCTTTTAATGATTCCGCTGTTGCATCCGGCACTGGAACAATAATATTCCAATATTCGCTGTCGATCAGCTTGTACTCAGGTGAACCGGCCTGGATAGCCGGGTTTGTTTTCAAATCGTTTTTGGAATAATTGGATTCGTCAAACATTGCGGCAGTAAAATTATCAACCGTAACATTTTCAAATCCGTCCGTATAATAAGTTACGATTCCTGGCACATCTGTGATCACTTTATGAAATGTATTATTGTTCTCCGCAGAAGCAACATAATCCGAGATATCATTTAAGGCGTTTACACTCAATGCCTCACTCAGAGATGCATTGACATTGTCCTTAAAGCTGTATACCTGATAATAGTTTTTTCCATCATAGGCATATAAAAAGTCATTGATGGTTTTCTCAATTTCTGCAAGGTTCTCACTGTCGATGGTACTTCCATCCTGGCTGGCCTCGTTGATCATGTTCGAAACGTCTCCATTCTCATCAACGGAGCAGACCAGATCGCCGTAGGATACTTTGGAACCCTCTTTTACATAATAATTCACTGCACCGGAATAATCTGAATTGATGATTTTTTCATCGCGCAGGATCAGACCATTGTATACATTATTGACCGCAATGGTTCCCTGCTCCACCTCATAAACAGAAATATGTGTCTCTGTCAGATAACTGAACACATTAAATACCAGATAAATAAAGATGATGACAAATATAATGACACCAATATTAAAATTCATTGGTTTTCTATATTTCACAACATTTTTGTTTTTCTTCAATTGCATAACCTGCCTTGTTTTTCTCACTTCCGCTCATTATAGCATTTTTTACAGGGCAAAACAATGCGATTCATGTATAAAAAACGGTTTCACAGGAAAAAATAAACAAAAAGATGATATCAAAGGAGATATACTCATGAAAACAAATTGGTTGGATTATACTTTACTGACATTGGTGATCATTGGTGCCATTAACTGGGGACTAATCGGATTCTTCCGCTTTGACCTTGTTGCATTTCTGTTTGGAAATCTTTCATGGCTTTCCCGCATTGTCTATGCGCTGGTAGGTATCGGTGGACTTTACACGATCAGTCTTTATGGAAGAATTAAGAGTGGGGACGAAGCTTAGAAAAAACTGGGTTTATCTGTATGCAAAAAAGGTTGCTGCACTAAAACAAGTTAGCGCAGCAACCTTTTAACAGCAAAGTAATTATAGGGAAATGACAATCTTTGCTTTTGCACACTCAGGTAATCTGGACTCATCTCTCGAAACACTTAAGATAAACTTCACATTGTATTTCTCACTGATGATGTCAAGTTTTTCAATTGCATGCTGGATCTCGTCATCCGTCTCGGTAAATGCAATTGTAAGGAAACTATCAAGATACATCTCTTCGAGATCGTGATCCTGTGAAACAATTCCGCATAAGAATCCAAGGAACTCATCACAATTATCGATTGGATAATCCATCACGTTGATGAGCCGAACCTTGTTGTTCAGTTCATACATATGCTTCTGGCTTTTGTCCAGATAAACAATATTTCCGGATGCGGCTGTAACAGAATGATTTACTTTGGCTAATAATTCTTTGGTCTTACCCTTTCCCTTTTCGCCTGCAATAATTTCTATCATTGTCATTTCCTCCTTATATTCCCTGTTTTATGTATTTTGAATAAAAACAGTAGGTTTTATAAAACAATTATAGTACATATGCACATAAAATACAACTGTTAATTCGCAAAACCACTGAGCATTTCATTCATGAGAAGATAAAGGTTTGACTTTCCGTCTGCTTTTAAAACAATGGAGACAATCGGCTGCCCGGAAGCATTGTAAGAATATAATACCAGACAGTATCCGGCAGCTCCTGTTGTTCCGGTCTTTCCACCTACGACAGTGATCCCCTCCGGCGCTTTTTCCTTACCGGTGAGGTACTGATTTGTATTCTCCCATGTTCTCTCTACGCCCGCACCATTCACATCTGTGTATACAACATCATAACTCATCGTACTGATGATATCGAGAAACGTCTGATTCTGCACTGCATTCTGGAAAATAAGGTAGAGATCATAAACGGAGGTATAGTGGTTTTCATCCGGAAGTCCGTTTGGATTGACAAAATGGGATCTTGTAGCACCCATTGCAAGTGCCTCCTGATTCATCATATCTGCAAAACCTTCCACGCTTCCGCCGATATGCTCTGCAATCGCAATTGCAGCATCGTTTCCACTTTTTAACATCATGCCATATAACAGATCCTTAAGCTGCACCACATCACCTGCTTTTAAACCGCAGACAGAAGAATCGGACGCCTGGTCTGCCGCATTTTCACTGACAGTCACATAATCTTCCAGATTTCCGTATTTTAAGGCGATATATGCGGTCAGAATCTTTGTTGTACTGGCAGGATATAATTTTTCATAAATATTCTGTGCATAAGTTACGGTATTGGTTGCAAGATTGAAGGTTCCTGCTCCTTCTGCCACCTGCGAATCAGTCGTATCATTTCCAATGTTCACATTATCTGCCACACACAGATTCTGTGAAAAATAAGTTTTTTCTGATCCGGCTCCCTCAGATGCCAATCCATAATCTGCCGAGGTGCTGTAGATATCATAAGGATTATCATAACTTACTGCCGTCTGTCCGCACCCGGACATAAAAACAGCTGCTATGCCACACAGACACAGCAGTCTCATTTTATTTATACATTTCACGCCACTCTAAATCTCCTCTGTCTAATGCTCGAATCAAAAGTTCGGCAGTGGCAAGGTTCGTTGCCAAAGGAATATTATGTGTATCACATAATTTCACAACATTATTTACATCCGGTTCATGAGATTTCGGAGTAAGTGGATCTCTTAAGAAAATGACAAGATCGATCTCGTTATGTTCAATCTGTGCACCAAGCTGCTGGGAACCACCCAGATGTCCTGCCAGATACTTATGAACATTGAGATTGGTCACCTCCTCGATCAGTCTTCCGGTTGTTCCGGTTGCATAAAGTTCATTCTTCGAAAGAATCCCTCTATATGCAATGCAGAAGTTCTGCATTAATTTCTTTTTTGAATCATGCGCAATAAGTCCAATGTTCATTATGCGGTTACCTCCCATCAATATTTTTTCGGCTGTAGTCCAACATTCAACACAAGCCCCACCCCTATATATAACGATAAAAGCGACGTAAGACCATAGCTGACAAATGGAAGCGGCAAACCGGTATTCGGAAGCACCCCACTTGCAACCCCAATGTTAACCAGGCTCTGAAAGCCCACCAGTGCAGCATATCCACAGCAGATCATTTTTCCTGCGGTATCTTTTGCTTTTCTAGCAATTAATATACACTCAATCGTGATGAAAAGCAATAAAATTATAATGATAACCGTACCGATAAATCCAAGTTCTTCCCCCGCTACCGCAAAGATAAAATCTGTCTGGGGTTCCGGGATAAAGTTACCGTTTTTTACCGAAGTGGCATCTGTATTATTCAGCCCTTTTCCCCACAGCTGACCGGAACCGATTGCCATGATGGAATTCTGCTGCTGGTAAGCATCTGCCGGGTAATCATCCGGGTAAAGCCATGCCATAACACGTGTCACCTGATAACTTTTGATAAACGGAAGTTTGTCCTGGATCAGCAACGTAAACAGTATCACTGCTGATGGAATGCTGACAGCCAAAACACCTACTACTATTTTATAACTTAATCCCGCAACAAACAAGAGGGTAATAAAAATCATTGTCGTTGCGATCGTCGTAGACAGATCCGGTTCCTTTACAATCAGTAACAGCGGAATGCCTGCAAGAATCAGGCTGAAGGCGAGGGTCTTCCATGTATTCAGCTGATCCTGATATTTCATAAAAAAACCTGCAAAAAAAACAATCAGCAGAATCTTACAAAATTCGGAAGGCTGAAACTTAAAACTGCTTGTCACCTGAATCCAACGGGTTGCGCCTCCGGTATTGTCTCCAACTCCCGGAATAAATATCACGGCAAGCAATACAACAGCCAGCAAATAAATCGGTCTGCGAAATTTTAATATTGTATTATAATCAATCAGCGATATGATCACCATCGCGATAAGTCCGCCGATCAGACCGACAATCTGTTTATTTTGAACGGAAGGTTTTGCACTTCCGACTACCATAACGCCGATAATGCACAGTATCACTACATATGCAATCAGCCGAAATCTGTAGTTTTTTAATTTGTATTGCTTAAACATAAAAATCCTCCGATTTTTTATCCTGTTATGTATTTTTTCTTCCAGCCATTTCGCTGTTTTCGCTGATGTCTGTGCCGATGTTCAAATCTGGGCAACATAATTTCTTCTCCCAGCAGCCTGCGGCAGATTCTCGCGTATGCCTG
>ERZ780162.1538-NODE-1538-length-15782-cov-3.939276_pt1 | contig 15782 bp, 12 predicted proteins | sample MGYA00511474_ERZ780162 | MGnify/ENA primary metagenome ERZ780162 (study PRJEB29588, sample SAMEA2143633) | human gut metagenome | biome: human gut; feature: human-associated habitat; material: faeces | place: Denmark | collected 2008/2010 ...
TGCCATCTGAATATCGTATATATAAAACATGTAATAAGAACTGCTGCAATTATAAAATAAGGAAACATATCCGTCAGTTTCAATATATCTTTACATATATCTGTAATAATCTTCGAATAATCAACTGCCATATGCACCGCCAATTCAATGTTATTTTTTAATATTTCCCATCCCGGTGATAAGAAAAAAGCCCCTTAACGGGACTTTCTCAAAACATTATTAATGCGGAAAATGGGACTTGAACCCACACGTGGATAATCCACACAAGAACCTGAATCTTGCTCGTCTGCCATTCCGACACTTCCGCAAATATACAACTGATGCCTGTTATTAACATCAAAGCACTCATAATATTGTATATTATGTATTATTATTTGTCAAGTGCATGCTTTCTTCTATTTCTTCCATAAGCCTCATGCCTGCCGTATCTGTAACCGGTATTGAAAATACAATGCTTTTGGCTTTGCTCTCAAATCCCGCTTCATCCATTATTGCTCTCATAATATCATTTTTATTCTCTGTCTTTGTAACAATAAATATCATATCCTTTTCAGGAACAAGTGTAACTCCGAGAAACTTTTCTGCTTTTTTTGCACCGGTTCCCTTTGCATGAATAACTGTTCCTCCTGCCGCATGCACTTTCCTTGCCGCATCCATGACATCTTCAGAATATCCCTGATTTGCAATAACTACAACAAGTTCATACTTTGTCTCTTTCAATACAGATTCATCTCCCTTCACAAATTCCTGCCCGCATGTCAGATAGTTAAGTGCCTTCTTGCCCCCTATACTGCTTATCCGGATTACAAATGCAATCCCAACTCCGGGAATGTCAATCTTCATTTCTTTTGAAAGCTTTCGCTTCACTTCACTCCACTTACCATCTGTCACAACATGAAACAATACACTTTTCTCACTGCCTTCAAGCCCAAAATAATCAAGTATTTCATTGGCGGCTGTTCCGCTGCCCGCTGCCGTCATGGATACTTCAAGTCCGGTATCTGTATAAAAATCCATAAACTTTTTTGTAAGATTACGATTGATAATAGTAACCATCAGATATAATTCACTCATATTTACACTCCGTCAATCTTATTTGTGCATTTCTAAAGTTCAATAATTGCATCTTCATCCATGGCTTCATAAGCATATACTGCTTCACCTTTAGACGTATGCTGTTTAATTTTGTATACAACGCCGAGAATCTGGATTGTAATAAGAGGCGTCATTGCAACCATTGCAACAACCCCGAATGCATCTTCAACAATATTGCCTCCGACAGCTGCACATGCCCCCTGTGCAAGTGGAAGAAGGAATGCTGCCGTCATCGGTCCCGATGCAACCCCTCCCGAGTCAAATGCAATTGCCGTAAAGATCTTTGGTATAAAAAATGATATCCCTATAGCCAGCACATATCCCGGTATCAGAAAATACATTATAGGAATCCCCCATAATACTCTCACCATAGCAAGTGCCACTGACAACGCAACGCCGACCGAAAGACTTATTCCCATTGCTTTCGCTGATATTGCACCATCTGTAATTTCTTCAACTTGATGATTAAGCACATATACCGCCGGTTCTGCTTTAACAATAAAATATCCAATCAACGCACCTATCGGGACAAGTATCCATTTATAATTAAGAGACGCAAGTATCTTTCCAAGATAATTACCCGCTGGCATAAATCCTACGTTTGCTCCTGTGAGAAAAAGTACAAGTCCTATATATGTATACAAAAGTCCTATCACGATTTTCAAGAGACTTCTGCCTGTAAGTTTCAATGAAACCAGCTGAAAAATTCCAAATACTATTATAATAGGGAGCATTGATATTGCTATCTCTTTTATATAAGATGGCATACCACTCCCAAAAAGATGCCATAATTCCACAGAATCAGCCACTTCCGGTACCACAGCAGCACTGTAACTGCTCTCAGCCGGTCTGTAAATCATGCCAAGTGTCATTACAGCAAGAACAGGTCCGATAGAACATAACGCAACAAGTCCAAAACTGTCATCCGCTGCATGTTTATCATTTCTTATGGAAGCAATACCAATTCCCAATGCCATTATAAATGGTACCGTCATCGGTCCTGTCGTAACACCACCGGAATCAAACGCTACTGCCCTGAAGCTTTCAGGCACAAAAGCCATAAGAATAAATACTATAATGTAAAAGAATGCGAGCAATGGCGGAAGTGCAATTCCTATTAGCATACGAATAAGAGCTATCGCCAAAAAGACTCCTACTCCTGCCGCAACTGACAATATAAGTGTCATATTGGGAACGGATGGAACCTGAGAAGCCAAAACCTGTAAATCAGGTTCTGATATTGTAATTATCACGCCAAGTACAAATGACATGATAACAATGAATACTATTTTTTTACTTTTTGTCATACATGCACCGACTTTTTCTCCCATCGGCGTCATTGACATCTCCGCACCTAATGTAAAAAACATCATTCCAGCCATTACCATTACAGTTCCTACCAGAAAGCAAAGAAGTACACTCGGTGTAACCGGGGCGATTGTAAATCCCAAAATCAGAACAATTGCAACTATAGGCAGCACAGCTTTAAGTGCTTCTATAAATTTCTCACGAAGTTTCGCATTTAAAACCTTCAATAATTCACTCCTGTCTATTTATATACAATTTACATTTACAATTAATATTCCATAAATTCCTGGATATCTCTCAAAATATCTTCAAGTTCTGCTCCTTCATCCTGTATTGTAAGATGAAGAGGTTTACTGATATCAAGGCTGAATAAACCTACAATTGACTTAGCATCAACACAACTGTGTTCAGACTCAATATCAAACGAGCAAGAATACTTGCTTATTACACTAACAAATCTCTGCACCTTTTCAACTGAATCCAACATTACTGTCACTGTAAACATATTCATCCTCCTCCAGGTACCATAAGAACTTTTATCCTTTAAATATGTACCTTCTGTTTTTTACTTTAGTTTGTGATAATCCGATAATACTACATTTAAAAATTAAAAACAACCGAAACGCCTTAAATTTCACGCAAAATTGTAAAATATATTACATAAGCGGTGCAAGCAGTCTTAATATCTGTCCTATTAGTTTTTTATGCCACGGATATTTTTTACAATCTTCTTCTGTAATCTTCTGACATTTTTCAAGTGTTTTCTGATAATCATTTTCGATATCTGCCACAACATCATTTTTATAAATATATGCTCCGCACTCAAAATGAAGATATAAACTTCTGAAATCAAGATTAACAGTTCCAACAGTCGCACGGCAGTCATCACTTATGAATTCCTTTGCATGGACAAATCCAGGTGTGTATTCATATATATTAACGCCATGTTTTATAAGTTCCGGATAATATGTCCTTGCCAGAAGATATGCATAAACCTTATCAGGGATATGCGGCATGATTATAGTTGTCTCAACGCCCCTTGCTGCACAATATCTCAAAGCGGCAATCATCTCATCATCCAATATAAGATATGGTGTCATAATATGAACATATCGCTGTGCCCTGTTTAATATGTCAATGTATACACGTTTTCCTATTCTCTCAGATGAAAATGGGCTGTCACCATATGGAATTACATATCCATTACTGCGGATAAGTTCATTTTTCAAATCAAAATCATTCAGACATTCACCCTTATCAAAATTAATAATATAATTATCAATTTCTTCCTGTTCAATTCTGTCCTTCTTACCGGCTACATTCCACATTTTCAAAAACATGTACGTAAAACTTTTTACAGCATCGCCTTTTACCATAACTGCTGTATCTTTCCAATGTCCGAATCTGTCAAGTTTATCAATATACTCATCAGCAAGATTAATTCCGCCTGTAAACGCAGTCTTGCCATCAACTATAAGTATTTTTCTATGGTCACGGTTATTCTGTACTGTAGAAAGGACCGGCTTTATCTGTGAAAACGGTCTTGATTTTATTCCCATATTTTCAAGTTCTTTGTAATATCCATATGGAAGCAATGCAAGCGAGCACATTCCATCATACATAAAACGGACTTCTACACCCTGTGAAGCCTTTAACTTTAATATATCAAGAATGCTTCTCCACATATAGCTGTCAGTCACTATGAAATATTCCATAAAAATAAACTTTTCTGCAGCCATGAGCTGCTTTTTCATCTCTTCAAACTTGAACTCGCCAAGCGGAAAGAACTCAATATCATTATCATAATATGCCGGAAAGTCACCGGCATTATGTAAATAAGAAGCCAGCCCTCGTTCTCCGTGCAGCTCACTTTTAAGCTTTTCGAGCACTGCATCACTTGTTTTGGCTTTCTCATGCAGCTGTTTATCAATCGATGCAAGTCTGGACCTCATAATCTTAGTGCCAAGCTGCAGATTAACAAATACATATATCATGGTTCCGAATATAGGTATTATAAGCACCGGTATAATCCATGCCATCTTAAACGCCGAATTGGTATCCTCATTAAAAATATGTATGACAACAAACATACCAAGACCGGAACACCCTTTTCCTCAGATGGTAAGGGAAAACTGGATGAACCTGAACGGAACGTGGGATTTTGAATTTGACTTTGGCGTGAGCGGGCTGGAGCGTGGCTTCGGAAGCAGAACGGATTTTAAGGATAAAATCACCGTTCCCTTCTGCCCGGAAAGCGTTTTAAGCGGCATCGGATACACCGATTTCATCCCTGCCGTCTGGTATCACCGCACCTTTTCTCTGACCGAAGAGAATCTTCAGGGCAGAGTGCTCATCCACTTCGGAGCAGTGGACTATGACTGCCGCGTATTCGTAAACGGCAAAGAGGCAGGACGCCATAAGGGCGGTTACGTTTCCTTTGTTTTTGATATCACCAGCCTGGTACATGCGGGAGAAAATGACCTGACTGTTTACGCACAGGATGATACCAGAAGCCCCTTGCAGCCCATCGGAAAGCAGAGCGACCGCTATGCTTCCTATGCCTGCTCCTACACCAGAACCACCGGCATCTGGCAGACCGTATGGCTGGAGTTCACTCCCGTTTCCTATGTGAAGGCGGTTCAGTATTATCCCAACATTTCGGAAGGCACGCTCACCATCAAGGCGCAGGTAGAGGGAGAAGGTGTGCTCACCGCATCTGCCTCCTATGAGGGAAAGGACTGCGGAAGCGCTTCAGCGGCCAGCTCCTGCGGGAACGTATTTCTGACTCTGCCCTTAAAGGAGCTTCATCTGTGGGAGCCCGGAGCCGGAAGGCTGTATGACCTCACCCTCAGTTTTGGAGAGGATCATGTAAACAGCTACTTCGGCATGCGCGAAGTGAAGCTGGATGGATACCGCTTCCTCATCAACGGAAAATCCGTGTTCCAGCGCCTTGTCCTGGATCAGGACTTTTATCCTGACGGTATCTATACCGCTCCCTCTGACGAAGCTCTCCAGAATGACATCCGTCTGTCCATGGCCGCAGGCTTTAACGGTGCACGTCTGCATCAGAAGGTATTCGAACCCCGCTTCCTCTACCACTGTGACCGGATGGGGTATCTGACCTGGGGAGAAATGGCGAACTGGGGATTTGATATTTCTTCCTACACCAGCTATGAAGCCTTCATTCCGGAATGGATGCAGGCCATCGAACGGGATTTCAACCATCCCTCCATCATCGGCTGGTGCCCCTTCAACGAGACCTGGGATTATGAAGGACGCAGGCAGATCGACAATCTGCTCGCTCTTACCTACCATCTCACGAAACAGTACGATACTACTCGTCCCTGCATCGATACCAGCGGAAACTTCCATGTGATCACGGACATCTACGACGTACATGACTACGAACAGGATCCGGCTGTTTTTGCCGCCTCCTATGAGCCGTTCAAAAACGGAACAGGCCCCTTCCGCGATGGACACGGCGACAGACAGCACTATACTGAGGGCCTCCCCATGTTTGTCAGCGAATACGGCGGCATCAAATGGGCTATGGACGCTTCCGACGAAAAAGCCTGGGGCTATGGCAATGGCCCGAAAACCGAGGAGGAATTTGTGGCCCGCTATAAGGGACTCACGGAAGCGCTTCTTTCCAATCCGAAGATGTTCGGCTTTTGCTATACTCAGCTGACCGACGTGGAACAGGAACAGAACGGCATCTACACCTATGACCGGAAGGAAAAGGTGGATGTGAAGCTTTTCCATGACATTAACGTTCAGAAAGCTGCAATTGAGGATTGACAGATTTTCCAAAGGGTGGTATAGTTTTCTTCGCATCAAAATCCCGTGAGGGAGTAGCAAGCGTAGAAATACGTAACAAGTCAACATCGTGGCCGCTCTGAAGCGGTCTGGCTTGTTTTAAACTGCGAGACTCATGTATAACCGAAAGGCTTACGTGAGTCTCCTTTTATTTTAAATTCAGCTCCGGATATAGCCTGACGGTTATATCCGGATTTTTTATCGGGCAATCAAAGATTGCCTGGAAACCATTGCCTGACGGCAATCGCGCTCGGCGCGAGTGCGCGCCAAGGCGCGCACTTTTTATATTCATACGCCGCCGTCAGGCGGTAAAGGAGGTACAATGAAATATTATTGCGAAGAAAAAGAACAGGTTCTGAAGGAGCTTTCAGCTTCCGATGACGGGCTGCGCCAGGCAGAAGCCGAAAGACGGCTGGAGCAGGACGGAAAAAACCGTCTTGCCGCCGCGAAAGGGAAATCCCTTTTCCGGAGATTTCTGGAGCAGCTTGCCGATCCGATGATTCTCATCCTTCTGGCAGCCGCTGCGGTCAGCGGCGCGCTGGCGGTTGTGGAAAGCGACAGCTTTGCAGACGTGATCATCATTCTTGCCGTGGTCATCATCAACGCCATCCTCGGCGTGTATCAGGAAAGCAAGGCGGAAAAGGCGATTGAGGCGCTGCAGGAAATGTCCGCCGCCACCTCCCGCGTTCTGCGGGACGGTCAGATTCAGACCATCCCCAGTGAGGACCTGGTAAAGGGCGACATCATCCTTCTGGAAGCGGGCGACGCCGTTCCCGCCGATGCCCGCATTCTGGAAAGCGCCAGCCTCAAGGTGGAGGAAGCCGCTCTCACGGGAGAATCCGTTCCTGTCACCAAATTCATCGAGATGCTCAGGCTTTCAGACGGCCAGAAGGATGTCCCGCTTGGCGATCGGAAAAATATGGTCTACATGGGAAGCACCGTGGTTTACGGCCGTGGATGCGCTGTTGTCACCGCTACCGGAATGCAGACGGAAATGGGGAAAATTGCCGACGCGCTGGAACAGGCGCAGGAGGGTCAGACGCCCCTGCAGAGGAAGCTCAGCCAGCTTTCCCGCATACTGACCTGGATCGTACTGGCCATCTGTGTGGTGGTTTTCGCCGTCCAGATCATCCGGGCCGGACATTTTGATCTCTCCCTCGCCCTTGACTCCTTCATGATCGCTGTTTCCCTCGCTGTGGCGGCCATCCCCGAAGGCCTTGCCGCCGTAGTCACCGTGGTTCTTTCCATTGGCGTGACCAACATGTCGAAACAGGGCGCCATCATCCGCCGGCTGACTGCTGTGGAAACCCTGGGCTGTGCTCAGATCATCTGTTCCGATAAGACGGGAACACTGACTCAGAACAAAATGACCGTAGTGGACTTCTTCGGAGAGGACGAAACACGTATTGCATCCGCCATGGCGCTCTGCAGCGACGCGGAGCAGAACGCGGACGGCACTGTGACCGGAGAACCCACGGAAGCGGCACTGGTTTCCTGGGCCGCAAAGGCCGGCCGCGCAAAGCCTGAGCTGAAGACAGAGCTTCCCCGCTGCGGCGAAGCCCCCTTCGATTCCGGCCGGAAAATGATGTCCACCGTACACAGAACGGGCAACGGATATATCCAGTATACCAAAGGCGCGCCGGATGTGGTCATCCGTAAATGCGACTTCTACCTGAAAAACGGCAGCCCCGTTCCCATGACCGACACCTACAGACAGGAAATCCTTTCCGCCAATAAAAACATGGCAGACAGGGCCCTGCGTGTCCTGGCCTGTGCGGAGCGCCGCTGGAGCGTTCAGCCGGAAAGCTGTGAGCCGGAGTATCTGGAGCAGCAGCTCTGCTTCACCGGCCTGTGCGGCATGATCGATCCCGTCCGCCCGGAGGTGAAGGACGCCATTGTGGAATGCCGGCAGGCAGGCATCCGTCCCATCATGATCACCGGCGATCACATCGACACCGCTTCCGCCATTGCCAGAGAGCTCGGCATCCTCACGGAGGACACCCGCGCCATCACCGGTTCCGGGCTTTCGGATATGAGCGATGAAGAATTTGAAAAACAGTTCCGCTCCATCAGCGTCTACGCCCGCGTTCAGCCGGAACATAAAACCCGTATTGTAAACGCATGGAAAAAGGCGGGCTGCGTCACTGCAATGACCGGTGACGGCGTCAACGATGCTCCTTCCATCAAGGCAGCGGACATCGGCGTCGGCATGGGCATCACCGGCACGGATGTCACCAAAAACGTGGCCGACATGGTTCTGGCCGACGATAACTTTGCCACCATCGTGGGCGCAGTGGAGGAGGGCCGCCGGATCTATGACAACATCCGCAAGGCCATCCAGTTCCTGCTCGGCTCCAACATGAGCGAGGTTCTCAGCATCTTCTTTGCCACCCTGATGGGCTTTACCATCCTGCAGCCGGTTCATCTGCTGTGGGTCAACCTGGTCACGGACTGCTTCCCTGCCCTGGCGCTGGGAACGGAAAAAGCGGAGCCGGATATCATGCGCAGAAAGCCACGGAATACAAACGCCGGCATCTTCGCGGACGGCATGGGCTTTGACATCGCCTACCAGGGCATTCTGGTGACGATACTCACCCTGTTTTCTTTCTTTTTAGGTCACTACATGGAAAGCGGCGTCTGGGAAATCACCAACAGCCCTCACGGTACCACCATGGCCTTCCTGACCCTGTCCATGGCGGAGATCTTCCACAGTCTGAACATGCGCTCCCAGCGGGGAAGCATCTTCCGGCTCGGTTCCCAGAACCGGATGCTTCTCATCGCCGCCGTCGGTTCCTTCCTGGCCACCACCCTGGTCTGCGAGGTTCCCTTCCTCGCCGCCGCGTTCGAGTTCACCAGCGTTGAGCCAAATGAATACCTCATCGCCATCCTGCTGGGCGCGCTTGTGATTCCCATTGTGGAAGCGGTGAAATTCTTCCAGAGGAAGAGGATGCACAGAAAATAACCTGAAAAACAGCGGCTTCAGGCTGCTGGAAAGTACGCCCATATGATCTGTAGATCGGATAGGGGAATTTCCTTCCCCTATCTGATTTCGCGATGCGCACATCGAGCGGCATAAATGCCGCTCGATGTCCATTTTTCTTTTATATGACCTTTTTAGAAAGCAGCTCACAGATCAAATTCTATATCCATCACCACATCGCAATGCCACCCGCCGGTATGCGCAGTATAGGTTCCCTCATGCCAGTACACCGGCAGATTGTCCTGTGCGTGCACTGGAACGACAGGCCGCCATAGCTTCAGCTTCTGTTCCGTCTTAGGGATTTTCCGGATCACCCTTTCCAGGCCGTAGGTCCTTCCCCGGTCATGGGTGACATAGCTTTCCAGATACCAGGCCTCTCCGTCAGATCTCACCAGATAGATCCGGTTTGTATCGCTTATTCCACAATTATCTGAAGAGTGAAGGCCAGCTTCTCCCACGCCATAGTAATAGGCCATGCCTCCCACATAGGTCTGGGAACCGTCCATCTGGCCCGGCGCAAGGAATTCCCCCACGGGAGCGATCGGCTCCGACAGCCGCCAGCCGTCCCTCTCCCAGACGGAAGAATAATAAACGGCAGTTTCCGGACGGTTCAGCGTAAATGCGGCAAGCCCCACCCGATAAGGAAGGGTTGCTGAAACCGCAAGCAGACGTACCGTCGTCCCCTCCGGAGAAGCATAAACCACAGCAAGCTTCTCAAGATCGAGTATTCCTGTCCTGGCTCCACTCTCCTGTCCATACAGATTCATCCCGGTCCTTTCGCCGTCCATGGTCAGAAGGAAACCATCATCGTCAAAAATTCCGCTCCGGATGGTATGATCCTTTGAAATGCGCGGGTGTCCATATAGTGCGAATACCCACTGCTCTCTCAGTTCTCCATTACAGGGAACCGTCATTTTATGAATGTCAAAGTAAAACAGGCCTCCCGCATCGGATGCCAGAAACACGGTCGGTTTACTCCAGTTCTCTCCCTCATCAGAAGAATACCGGAATTCCCAGGTCACGCCGTCCACTCTGGCAAACAGCCAGAGCTCATGTCTTCCGGTATTTTCAAAAAGCTGTGCGTAGGTAATACTTTTTTCATAGATCATAACCCGTTCCGGACCAAATGTGCTGATATCGTAAGGCTTTCCGGTTATCCGGTATTTCATGGTGTGCGTGGCTCCATGACCCGTATAGGCAACCATGATTTTCCCATTTTCCAGAATACAGAGGGAGGGCGCATTGTGCTCGTCTGAATAATTACAGTTCATCCTGCAGATACAGACGTCCCTGGAGGGCGTGAGCGAACATTTTGCGTCCATTTCCTTCACATGAATTTCTCCCATGTCCGTCACATAGGCGATATAGGTCATTCCATTCATTCCCACAATGGCTTTTTCATTGATCCACCAGTCCGTATTTGCCCGTTTAATCCGTGCTTCTCCCCTTCTTTCAAATACTGACATCTTAACCTTCCTTCCGCCGCCATCCGGCGGTCTTTTGTTTTCAGGGAGACAGCGGCATGCCGTCTCCCGTTTCTCCTAGCCTTTCACCGCCCCGATCATAACCCCTTTTTGAAAATGCTTCTGTACAAACGGATATATCACCATCATCGGTATGGTAGCAATAACGATCAGAGCATATTTCAGAACGTATTCAATTCCCACATTTTCCGAATAGGTATCCATCATTTCCGCTCCCACCTGATTGGAAATCAGAATATCCCGCAGGAAAATCTGAAGCGGATAGAGCCTGTCATCCGACAGATACAGGAAAGCATTAAAGTAAGCGTTCCAGTGTCCTACGGCATAATACATGACAATAACTGCCAGAATGGATTTGGAGAGCGGAAGCACTACCTTGCGCAGGTACTGAAAATCCGTACAGCCGTCCAGCTTTGACGCCTCCAGGAGATCCTCCGGAATGCTTGTCATGAAAAAGGTGCGCATTACAATCATATTATATACCGACACCGCCCCCGGAAGCAGCATGGCCCATATTGTGTTCAGGATTCCCAAATCCCGGATCAGCAGGTAGTTTGGAATCATTCCCGCGTTAAAAATCATGGTAAAGGTAAACAGGAACATGATGATCCCCTTAAAGGGAACGTCCTTTCTGGAAAGCGGATAAGCCGCCAGTGTCGTCATGACCAGATTGATCGCTGTGCCAAATACCATATAAAACAGAGAATTGCGGAATCCAACCCACACATTATCATAACGAAGTACCGCCTTATATCCTGTCAGCGTGAAATCCACCGGCAGAAGCAGCACATTTCCTGACATTACCGCCTTCGGCGATGAAAAGGAGGAAGAAATAATATAGATAACCGGATACAGGACGCAGATTCCAAACAGGGCCACAATAACCACCACAATCCCGTAAAAAATCCGTTCCGATAAAGAGGCTTTGATTTTATTTTTTCTCTTCATTTCTTCCCCTCCTTACCACAAACTTGTTTCCGTTACCTTTTTGGACAAAAGATTGACCAGAACCAGTAAAATAATATTGATTGCCGAGTCAAACAGTCCCACAGCCGTCGAATAACCGAAATCGGCTCTGCTGGAAGCAAATGCCTGCTTGTATACATAGGTGGAAATGATTTCACTGTAACTCAGATTCAGGCTGTTCTGCAGCAGAAGCACCTTTTCATATCCAACGCTCATCAGCCTTCCCGCATTCATAATAACCAGAATCACAAAAGTAGGCAGAATCGCCGGAATATCGATGTGCCAGATCCGCTGCAGACGGTTTGCTCCATCAATCTGTGCCGCTTCATGAAGCTGCTGGTCACTGTTGGCAAGCGCCGCCGTATAAATAATGGAATTCCATCCCGCATTCTGCCATACGCCTGACCACACATGCAGATGCGGATATGCCGACGGAATACTGAGAACATCGGGCGGCCTTTCCCCTGTAAGCAGCTGTGCCAGGTTTCCATACAGCCCCACAATCGGATTCATCATCTGAATCAGAATACCGCACAGAACCACAACTGAAATAAAATGGGGAAGATAGCTGATCATCTGAACCGACTTTTTAAAAATACCAGGTCTGATAATGTTCAGGCACAAGGCAAGAAACACCGGGACGATATTGCCAGCGACCATGGCATAGACGCTGATTCTCAACGTATTGATCAGGTACTGGTAAAATTTCCGGTCGGTCAGGAAATCGATGAAATGTTCCAGTCCGATCCACTCGCTTCCCCAAATTCCCTTTCTGTAAGAGAAGTCCTTAAAGGCGATCTGTATCCCAAACATGGGAGCATAGCAGAATACAGCCAAATAAAGCAAAGGCAAAAAAAGCATAAGGTACAGCTGTCTGGCTGTTTTTACCTTTTTCCATGTCCTATTTTTTCCCACTCAGCTCCATCCTTTCTGGTTCAGCTCCAGCCAGTCTGAAAGCCCGATCTCCTCAAGAGTATTCAGGTAAGTATCCCAGTCCGCTTCCACATCCGAGGTTCCAGTGAACCAGGCGCTTATCATTTCCGTTACATAGTCAAAGAGTTCCGTATAGATTTCAGCCGCCTCCGTCTGTTCATCAGGGGATGCGTACTGTATCTTGGTGATCGGTTCTGCCGGAATCGCCGCCATATAATCGTCATGGTGCTCCGCCAGCTCCGAAATATAAGCCTGTCCAATTCCCGTAGCTACGCTTGCCGCAAAATATCCGCCGGAGATTTCTGCTGTCCGGATATGAGGGCCTGCCTCCATCCAGTGCGCATTTTCCATGGTATTCCACACAGAGTTATAGTCCAGAATATACGGTGGATATTCGCCGTAGGTTACCGACCAGTCTGCGTCCGGATACTCCTCTTTGGCATCCTCCGCATACATCCAGTTCACTCCCTCCTCGCCGAAGCGGTTTACAATGGACATGTATTCGCTGCACATCAGATCCATCAACCGGAAGGCCACCTCCGGATGTTCACAGTCTGCGGTGATAGCCGCCGTTCCAGTCGGAATATCGGGCGCATAAGCGGTGGAGCTGCTGCCATCAGAGCCGATCAGAGGATCGACCAGAATCCAGTCGTTCTTGGAAGGATGATCTGCCGTGATCCAGGACGTAGATGTAAAAACAAAGCATCCTACCAGCTGATCACCCGCCGTATTTAAAATGGATCTTAAGGACGCATTGTCCTGAGTAAAGGAAACCGGATCATACAGGCCTTCCTGTACCAGCTTCGCAATGTATTTCACACCTTCCTTAAATTCATCCGTTGTAAAGGAAGCTGACAGCTGGCCGTTTTCTGACACCAGAAACTGCCTTGCTACCGTCGTAGGCTGAAATGCATTCATGACGTATACCCAGGGCTGTGAATCACTCTGATCCAATACAGTGCCCATCATCGGAATTTCATCGGCCACACCATTTCCATTGGGATCCTGCGTTTTAAATGCCACAAGCATATCGTAGAAACCATCCACGTCCGCAATATCCTCCCTCGTCATCCCTACCGCTTCCAGCCAGGGTTCATACACCCACAGTTTCGCCCCCGTGGGATTGGTCAGGGAATCCGTTAATCCTGGGAACTGCCAGATATGGCCGTCTGATGTGGTGGACAGTCCCAGAATATCCATCCCCTTTTCCTGATACGTTTCATAAATCTCCGTCGTATAGTAAGCGGAATTTTCAAAATAGTCTTCCAGAGGGATGAAATAGCCGTCTGCTCCCCATTCCATCATCTCCGCTTCATCCTGTCCCCACAGAATGATATCCGAAAGTTCTTCCCCTCCTGCGATCTGTACCCTCAGTTTTTCCGTGGCGTCCGCACTGGTGTAGGTGACAAACTGAATATCCACATTCGCTTTTTCTTCCAGAAGCTGCGTATAGTAGTTGGTATCATAATCCTCCACATTGGTGTTGGCAGGAATTCCAATCGTTATCACAACCTGCTCGTTACAGATCGGCTCAGCACCGGGTTCATTTAAAACCGGATCATGTTCAAACGTTTCTCCCTCTGTCGTTTCTCCCGCGGCCGCTTCCTCTGTCACAGCAGAAGATGTATCCGCGCTCTCTGAGCCTGCATCCCCGTTTCCACACCCGGCCAGCATGGAAATAACCATAGTACCCGCCATAAGCAGGGACAGGATTCGTTCGCTTCTTTTTTTCATTTTCTTACCCCCATTTCTTTGGTTTGAATCAATTTCTGGCGGCTTTCTTCCGCTTTTCCACCAAAGCCAGTCAGAAAGCCTCCTTCTCCTGAAAGCTTTTCCTCTTCTTCCCAAATCCGGATATTTTCCGTTTGTTTCGAAAGGGAACTGAACAGATGCAATATAAAACCGATCGATTCCTCCTTTCTTTGCAGATATTTGTGTCTATTCTGGGAATGTTAATGGCGATCTGTCATTTTTCCCAATTTCAACAAGGTCATAATACCATAATGTAACACAATTATCAATCATTTTGTAATATTTATGTGTTATTGATATGTGTCTACATCAGATTTTATAATAAATCAAAAGTGGAGGCATAAAAGATGGACAAACTGGTTATAACCCCCAAAGAAAGTAAGACTATTACAATGACAATCCGAATTGATAAGTCTTTGCAAGATAAATATAATGAATTGGCCGCTAAAACGAACCGCTCCAGGAATGAACTTATTGCCATGGCTCTTCAATATGCACTAGATCATATGGAAATCAAAAATCTGACTTAAGTTTGCCGTTATCCCAAGTTGTGGTTGCAAATATGATGTATTCTTTTTTGATATCATATTGTGTTATAGATTTCTTTCATATATCGATTTTATAATAATATTATTATTGAAAGGACTTTTTAATACATTATGGAAAAACTCATCATCACTCCAAAAGAAGATAAAGCCGTCACCATGACGATCCGGATCGATAAAACGCTGCAGGATAAATACAACGAGCTTTCCGCCAGAACCAACCGCTCTAGAAACGAGCTGATCTGCATCGCTCTCCAATACGCTCTGGAACACATGGAGCTGCAGCTGTAGATATGGAAAGAGAAATATCCGCTGCCGGAATTTCTTACGATTCCTCAGAATTTTTCAGAAAGGAACAGCGTATTCATGCCGCTTTAAAAGGCATGAATACGCTGCTTTTGGTTTGCCGGTGTTCTTTTTAAGGAAGAGACTGTTCGTTTTCAGAGGCATTCAAACCGGTTTTTTTCAGGAATTCTTCCAGCGATTCCGCTTTTGCTGCTTCCTTCAGCCAGGCTGAAAGCTGCTGTATATTATCTTCCTTTAAGATACGCATTCTTACATATTCCGGCACCTGTCCATACACTTCAAGGACTTCCAGCACCGATTCTGCTTTCCCTTCCGCTTTCCCTTCCGCTTTCCCTTCCGCTTTTCCTTTTCTTTGCCAGATCTCCCGTTCTCCTTCTCTCAGCTTTCTCATTTCCTCTTCTTCGTTATACTCAAAAATTGACATGGCGATCACCTCCGCTCTCTGGCTGCGCAGAAAATCTGAAAGAATTCCTTCTTCTATGCATTCCGTCACAGCCCTGTCCACCGCTTCCTCAATCGCTGCTTTCCCGTCCGTATATTTCCTGATCCGGGTCACGAATTCACTGTATTCTCTCAGTGTCCTGCACCTTTTCATCA
>ERZ780162.1539-NODE-1539-length-15778-cov-4.155123_pt1 | contig 15778 bp, 13 predicted proteins | sample MGYA00511474_ERZ780162 | MGnify/ENA primary metagenome ERZ780162 (study PRJEB29588, sample SAMEA2143633) | human gut metagenome | biome: human gut; feature: human-associated habitat; material: faeces | place: Denmark | collected 2008/2010 ...
CGACGAGCACGGCCAGAAGATCGAGGACAAGGCCAAGGAGGCCGGCGTTACCCCCAAGGAGTTTGTGGACCGTATCGTGGAGGGCCCCCGAGGGGTCAAGGACCTGTGGAAGCTGATGAACATTTCCAACGACCGCTTCATCCGCACCACCGACGGCTACCACGTGTCCGCCATTCAGAAGATTTTCAAGAAGATGTACGAGAAGGGGGACATCTACAAGGGCCGCTATGTGGGCAAGTACTGCAAGCCCTGCGAGTCCTTCTGGACCGAGTCCCAGCTGGTGGACGGCAAGTGCCCCGACTGCGGCCGGGAGGTTCAGGACGCGGAGGAGGAGGCCTACTTCTTCCGTCTGTCCAAGTACGCGGACAAGATCCAGCACCTGCTGGAGGACACCGACTTCCTGGAGCCCCGCAGCCGGGTGAATGAGATGGTGAACAACTTCATCAAGCCCGGTCTGGAGGACCTGTGCGTCTCCCGCACCTCCTTCACCTGGGGCGTGCCGGTGGACTTCGACCCGGGCCATGTGGTCTATGTGTGGGTGGACGCCCTGTTCAACTACACCACCGCCCTGGGCTTCCTCAACGACCAGTACGACGACTACGACAAGTACTGGCCCGCCGACGTGCACTTCGTGGGCAAGGAGATCGTCCGCTTCCACTCCATCATCTGGCCCGCCATGCTCATGAGCATGGATATGCCCCTGCCCAAGAAGGTGTTCGGCCACGGCTGGCTGCTCCTGGACGGCGGCAAGATGTCCAAGTCCAAGGGCAACGTGGTGGACCCCTATATCCTGGCGGAGAAGTTCGGGGTGGACGCCCTGCGCTTCTTCCTGCTGCGCACCTTCCCCTTCGGCTCCGACGGCAATTTCTCCAACGAGTCCCTCATCAACACCATCAATGTGGACCTGGCCAACGACCTGGGCAACCTGCTCAGCCGCACCGTGTCCATGGTGGGCAAGTACTTCGGCGGCACCCTGCCCGAGGCGCGTCAGGCGGACGCTTTGGACGAGGAGCTGATCTCCCTGGCCTCCGGACTGCGGGGCCGCTATGAGGAGCAGATGGAGCACTACGCCTTCCAGAACGCCCTGGCGGAGGTCTTCAAGGTCATCGGCCGGGCCAACAAGTACATTGACGAGAACGCCCCCTGGGTGCTGGCCAAGGACATGGAGGCCAACGGCACCCGTCTGGCCACCGTCATGTACAACCTGTTGGAGGTGCTGCGCATCTCCGCCGTCCTCCTCACCCCCTTCATGCCCGGCTCCGCGAAGGAAATTCTGCGGCAGATCGGCGCCTGCGAGGCCTGCTCCACCTGGGAGAGCGCCGCCCAGTACGGCTCCCTCCGTGGGGACGTCACCGTGGTCCGGGGCGACAACCTGTTCCCCCGCGTCGACGCCGCCAAGGCCCTGGAGGAGCTGGACAAGGCCGCTGAGGAGGCCAAGAAGGCCGCCCTCCCCGACCTGGAGGTGGAGCCCCAGCTCACCGAGCAGGTGGACTTCGACACCTTCTGCAAGAGCGACTTCCGGGCCGTCAAGGTGAAGGACTGCCAGCCGGTGAAGAAGTCCAACAAGCTGCTGCGCTTCACCCTGGACGACGGCACCGGCACCGACCGGCAGATCCTCTCCGGCATCGCCATGTACTATAAGCCCGAGGAGCTGGTGGGCAAGACCCTGGTGGCCATCGTCAACCTGCCCCCCCGGAAGATGATGGGGCTGGAGTCCAACGGCATGCTCATCTCCGCCGTCCACACCGAGAAGGGCGAGGAGCGCCTGAACCTGCTGATGATCGACGATAAAATTCCCGCCGGCGCGAAGATGTGCTGAGTGTTCTGGATACAAGCAAACCCAATTGGGGCGGAGGCCGAACGGTCTCCGCCTCCTTCTTTGTCTTGCAGGTAAAGAAGGAGGCGGGACTTCATGCCTCTTTTGGGCGAACGGTCTCGCCTGAAGCGCAGCCCTCCCGCCATGCCTTTCCACGGAAGGCGCCATTGTACACTTCCTGGCGGATCATGGCTTCCTCCGGGGCGCACCAGCCCCACGTCTTTTCCAAAGAAGCTAAAACGCCGGACGGCTCCTTCTCAGGAACCATCCGGCGCTGTTTGACAGATGCGGTTATTTCTCCCGCCCGGAGAAAAACAGGATGAACACGATGGCACACACCGCCATGAGATAGCAGTAGAACATATAGGGCACGATTGCCAGCGCGGCCACCCCGGTCCCGGCGGAGGCGTACAGCAGCTGGGCCCCGTAGGGCAGGATGCCCTGCATCACCGAGGCGAAGATGTCCAGCAGAGAGGCGGACCGGCGGGGGTCGATATGGTACTCCTCGCTGATCTCCTTGGCGATGGAGCCGGACATGACGATGGCCACGGTGTTGTTGGCGGTGGCCACGTCCACGGCGGCCACCAGGCCGGCGATGCCCAGCTGGGCCCCCTTCTTGGACTTGACCCGGCGGTGGATGAACTCAATGAGCCACTGGATGCCCCCGTACTCCTTCACCAGGGCCCCGATACAGGCCACAATGATGGAGATGACGGTGATGTCGTACATGGCGGTGACGCCGTCTCCCATGACGGCAAACACCTGGGTCCAGGCAAAGGCCCCAGAGGCCACGCCCACCACCAGGCTCAGGGCGGCGCCCAGCATGAGGATGACGAACACGTTCACCCCGATGAGGGCGCCCACCAGCACCACCAGATAGGGCAGCACCTTCCAGAAGCTGTACTCCCCTACCTCCACCTGGCCGCTGCCGCCCCAGGTGAGGGCCACGAAGATCAGCAGGGTGATGATGGCGGCGGGGAGGACGATGAGGAAGTTCATGCGGAACTTGTCCTTCATCTCACACCCCTGGGTGCGCACGGCGGCGATGGTAGTGTCGGAGATCATGGACAGGTTGTCCCCGAACATGGCCCCGCACACCACGGCGGCGATGCACAGCACGATGTCGAAGCCGGTGGCCTCACTCATGGACACGGCGAAGGGGGCCAGGGCGGACACGGTGCCCACCGAGGTGCCCATGGACACGGACACGAAGCAGGCAATGAGAAACAGGCCGGCCACGGCAAACTGGCTGGGGAGAAAATCCAGGAACAGGAACACGGTGCTGTCCGCTCCTCCGGCGGCGGAGATGGCCCCGGAGAAGGCGCCGGCGGCCAGGAACACCAGGCACATGGTCAGGATGTTCTCGTCGGCCACCCCGTTGGCCATCACCTTCAGCTTGGCGTTGAAGTCCAGCTTGCGGTTCTGGAAACAGGCCACCGCCAGGGCGATCAAAAAGATCACGATGGCCGGGGTCTGATAGAACCCCTGTTCAATTTTCAGTCCATACTCAAACAAAAGCCCGCACCCCAGGTAAAGCACCAAAAAGACGATGATGGGGAGCAGGGCAATGGGATTGCTCCGAACGGAGCGCTGGTTTTCGTCCATCCCGAAATCCTTCCTCTCTCAACATAAAATAGGCCCACGCAGTACCTTTTATCATACGAAAAATAGTTCCCGGTGTCAATGAAAAACCAGCTTTTCCTGGAAAAAACAGACCGTGAACCGGAACCAGGTCCGCCGCATAGTCTGTAACAGGGCACAGGCCGCAGAGAGGAGGCGCTGCTTTGGTACCCATCGAGAGGTGGATTTTGACAAAAAGCGACTGTTATCAGGCCGGCCGGACCATCGTCCCCCAGGGGATCATGGTCCACTCCACCGGCGTGGCGCAGCCCGACCCGGAGGCGTTCTGCCGCCAGTGGGACCGCCCCGGTGTGGACGCCTGCGTCCACGCCTTTGTGGCGGAGGACCGGATCGTCCAGACTCTGCCCTGGAACTGGCGGGGCTGGCACGCGGGCAGGGGGACGCTGGGAAGCGCCAACAACACCCACATCTCTTTTGAATGCTGCGAACCGGCGGGCCACACCTATCAGGGCGGAACTATGATAGGGTACGACCCGGAAAAAAATCAGGGGTATTTTGAGAAAATCTATGAAAACGCCGTGGACCTGTGCGCCAAGCTGTGCAGGGACTACGCCCTGGACCCCCTGGAACCGGGGGTAGTGCTCTGCCACGCGGAGGGCTTCCAGCAGGGAATCGCCAGCAACCACGCCGACGTGCTCCACTGGTGGCCCAGGCACGGGGTGGACATGGATGACTTCCGCCGGGCAATACGGGACCGGCTGGAAGAGAAGGAGGAGGACGCCGTGACACAGGAACAGTTCAACGCCATGCTGGAGGAGGCCCTGAGACAGCGGGAGCAGCTGCCCCCCAGCGGCTGGTCCCAGGCGGCCAGAACCTGGGCGGAGGGGGCCGGCATCGTGGCCGGCAGCCCCGACGGAACAAAGCGGTACCGGGCCTTTGCCACCCGGGAGGAGACCGTCCAAATGCTCCACGCGGTCTTTGGGCAAACGCCGTAAAGAAGGTTTTCTCCGAACTCAGGCGAATTTTGTTCCACAGAGGCCTGTTGATGCGCAAAAGCTCCGTTCCGCTGTGCGGGACGGAGCTTTTCTTCACGGTCTCACTGGTGCCGCCCGTCTGGCAGACTCAGCCGCCCCAGAGGGCTGCCGTTTACTCCTCCACCGGCAGCAGCTTCTTCCGCCGGGTGAGGAACAGGGTCAGGGTCGTGGCGCTGGCCAGAATGTCCGCGATGGGCTCGGCGGCGTAGATGCCGAAGACGCTCCCGGTGACCCGGGGCAGGATCAGGGCCAGGGGCACCAGCAGGATCACCTTCCGCAGCAGGGCCAGGAACAGGCTGGTCCGGGCCTGCCCCAGGGCCATAAAGGTGGTCTGACAGGCCATCTGCGCCCCAAAAGCCCAGATGCCGCCGAAAAACAGAGGCATCACCCGGGAGACCAGATCGATCAGCTGGGGCTGGGGAGTAAAGATCCGGGCCAGCAGGCCGGGGAACAGGGCAATGAACAGAAAGGCGGCGCAGGTCACAGACAAGGTGATGGTGAGCAGCCGCTTGAAGGTCTGGCGCACCCGCCGGAAGTTCTGGGCTCCGTAGTTGTAGCTCATAATGGGCTGGGTGCCCTGCGTGATCCCCTGGACGGGCATGACGATCATCTGCATGATGGACTGCATGATGGTGATGGAGCCCACATACAGGTCTCCGCCGTAGGTCTGCATCCCCGTGTTGAGCACCACGGTTACCAGGCTCTCGGTGGACTGCATGATGAAGGGGGCCACGCCCAGACCGGCGATGCGGCCGATGATGCGCTTGTTGGGAATCAGGAAAACCCGGTGCAGGCGCAGGCTGCTGCGGCGGCTGCACAGGAAACTCACCACCCAGGCGGCGCTCACCGCCTGAGACAGAATGGTGGCCAGGGCGGCGCCCCGGACGCCCATGCCCAGGACAAAGATGAAGATGGGGTCCAGGACGATGTTCAAAATGGCCCCGATGAGCACGCTGAGCATGGCGGTGGTGGCCCTCCCCTGGGCGCTGATGAAGGGGTTGAGGCCCAGGGCCAGCTGAACAAAGACGGTGCCCAGCAGATAGATGCCGATATACTCCTTGGCGTAGCCGATGGTGGCGTCGGACGCGCCGAAGGCGTACAGGATGGGCTCCTGAAAGATGCTGAATCCCACGGTCAAGACCGCTGCCGCGCACAGCAGCATGGTGAGGGAGTTGCCCAGGATGCGCTGCGCCTCCACCCGCCGCTTCGCCCCCAGCTGGATGGCGGCCAGGGGCGCGCCTCCCTGCCCCGCAAAGGCGGCAAAGGCGGAGATCAGGGTGATGATCGGGAACGTGACTCCCACGCCGGTGAGGGCCACGTCCCCGATCTCCGGGATATGGCCGATATAGATGCGGTCCACAATGTTGTAGAGCATGTTGATGATCTGAGCCGCGACAGAGGGCACCGCCAGCTTCAAAATCAATTTCCCAATGGGGGCGGTGGCCAGGATCTCGTCGCTGTGACGGGTCTGTTCCACAGGATACCACTTCCTTTTCTGCGTAAGGAGTAGTATAGCACACTCCTCCCGTTTTGGAAAGCCGGTCTTTATTGCCTCCTCACTTCACCGCGCCCCGCTTTTTTCGTAAAAATGACGGAAATCCGCTGGAAATTTTCGGCCGTCTGTGGTACACTTACCCCAACAGCAAAGCTCCAGCGAATCTTCATGTACAGTACACAGGAGGTCATTCAGTATGTCTTATCGGGAGAATTACGAGAAATGGTTGCACAGTCCCGCCCTCTCCGCGGCGGAAAAGGCGGAGCTGGAGTCCATCCAGGGGGACGAGAAGGAGATCGAGAGCCGCTTCTTTGACCAGCTGTCCTTCGGCACCGCCGGCCTGCGGGGCACCATGGGGGTGGGCCTGTACCGGATGAACGTCCATGTGGTCCGCCACGCCACTCAGGCCTTTGCCCAGGTCATCCTGGAGGAGGGGGCCGAGGCCGCCGCCCGGGGGGTAGCCGTGTGCTTCGACTGCCGGAACAACTCGGACGTCTTTGCCCGGGAGGCCGCCTGCGTCATGGCCGCCAACGGCATCCCCGCCCGTCTGTTTGAGTCTCTGCGCCCCACCCCGGAGCTGTCCTTTGCCGTGCGGGAGTACCACTGCATCGCCGGCATCAATGTCACCGCCAGCCACAACCCCAAGGAGTACAACGGCTACAAGGTCTACTGGGAGGACGGCGCCCAGCTGCCCCCCAAGCACGCCGACGAGGTGGCCAAGAAGATGAAGGAGCTGGACGTGTTCGGCTGCGTCAAGACCATGGACTACGACGAGGCCGTCTCCAAGGGGCTCATCACCCTTATGGGGGAGGAGACCGACGAGAAGTTCCTGGCCAACGTTATGGAACAGGTCAACGACAAGGCTGTGGTGGAGAAGATGGCCGACACCTTCACCATGGTGTACACCCCCTTCCACGGCACCGGCTACAAGCTCATCCCCGAGGCCCTGAAGCGCCTGGGCATGAAGCATGTGATCTGCGTCCCCGAGCAGATGGTCATTGACGGCAACTTCCCCACCGTGGTCTCCCCCAACCCGGAGAACCCGGAGGGCTTCTATCTGGCGGTGGACCTGGCCAAGAAGAACAACGCCGACTTTATCCTGGGCTCCGACCCGGACGCCGACCGGGTGGGCATCATGGTTCGCACCAAGGACGACGACTTTGTGGTCATCTCCGGCAACCAGACCGGCGTGCTCCTGCTGGACTATCTGATCGGGGCCAAGCGGCGCACCGGCAAAATGCCCGAGAAGCCGGTGGCTCTGAAGACCATCGTCACCACCGAGATGGCCCGGAAGGTGGCCGAGGTGAACGGCTTGCAGTGCTACGACACCTTCACCGGCTTCAAGTTCCTGGCGGAGAAGAAGGACAAGCTGGAGAACTCCGGCGAGGGCAAGGTCATCTTCTCCTACGAGGAGTCCTACGGCTATATGCTGGGCGACTACGTCCGGGACAAGGACGCCGTGTCCGCCAGCGTGGAGCTCTCTGAAATGGCCGCCTGGTACGCCTCCCAGGGCATGACCCTGTACGACGCCCTCCAGGCTTTGTTTGAGAAGTACGGCTACTACGGGGAGAAGACCATGAACCTGGTCATGCCCGGCCTGGACGGTCTGAAGAAGATGGCCGACCTGATGGCGGGCCTGCGCCAGAATCCTCCCACGGAGATTGCCGGCGTGGCGGTGAAGCAGCAGAAGGACTATCAGGACGGCAGCGTGGTGAATGTGGCCGACGGCGCCAAGAGCACTATGGAGCTCTCCGGCTCCAACGTGCTGCGGTACGAGATGGCCGACGGCACCAGCCTCATCGTCCGCCCCTCCGGCACCGAGCCCAAGGTGAAGGTCTACATCCTGGCCAACGGCGAAAGCAAGGCCGCCTGCGACGAGAAGGTGGCCAAGTACGCCGCCTGGGCCGAGACCCTCAAAGGCTGACCTACTTTTCTTGAAAGAAAAGCAGGCAAAAGAACTTTATGCGAAACTTCATTTCGCCTCTTGGAAAATCGTCGATTTTCTTTCTTTATCGTATTTGGTTTTATGCGGGTCCCGCTTGATTTTAAAAGCGGGACCCGTTTATTTTTCCGCTGTTCAGGCGGCAGGCATGAAAATGGCGTGAGAGGCGGGCCTCTCCTCCGAAACATGGGCGGAAGGTTCTCAAACAGCGGCTTTGTGAGCGCTTCGACAGCCGCCCAGGCCCGGACGGCCCAGCACGCCCTTCCGCGGCTTTCCGAAAGCGTATTGAAACCTCTGCACGTTTTGATATCTTCCCGGCATATAAAATCCCCCCCCTGATGCAGCTTCTTTTTCCGCACCAGAGGGGAAGCTCTGTCACTGTCCGTTCTCCCGAGCCTGTTCATGCGGCCCAGGGGCTCGTTTCGTCTCTGCTCTAGGCCAGGACCACCAGACGGTCGGGGTCCTGTTCCATGGTGTCACCGATATGGATATAGCTAATACCGATGTCCCACACGCCGCCGGTGGTACGGCTTACAGAGAACAGGTACGTGGGGGCGACCAGTTTCCCATTCTCCATCCGGACAGGCATCGGGACCTCCACAAGCTCCTGGCGCTCCTCGTCCCACATCTCGTCGGTCAGCTCCATAGGCTCTCCGTTTACCAGGACCTGGCTGCTGCCCACGGTCATCTCCACGGTCACGTCCCGGTAGGTGGCCGTGGCTGTCTGAGTATCCGCATCCCAGATGTACTCCGCCCCCAGTCCCTGACACAGGGCCTCCATATTGGTGTAGAACGGCCCCTCCTCGCCATAGCGAGGGACAAAGAAGGGGTAGAGGCGCTCATCCTCCTCCGCTAGGGTGGGTTCGGAGCCATCCAGTGGGAATTCAGTATCCCCAAAGATAATAGACGCCACCTCATTTACATCGGTAAATTTTACCTCCGCAAAATTTACTCGGAACGTAATAAGATCGTTGTCTCTATCAGCACCTGTACCTCCAGATACCCCCAACTGTTCCGAGGTAATGAGAGAGCCATCCTTCATCTTCAAGATAAACCTGTAATCAACGGCATCCCAGCCCATGTCCTGTTTTCTTTCTCCTATGGTCTGGATCTCATAGTACAGCTGAGTGGGGGTAAGGGTGGCCTCTGTCAGAATGGCACGCTGGCCATTCAGGGGATTGAACAAAAACTCCTGGTCCGGTTCCAAGTGGGCGGAACCCACTACGGTATCCAGTGGAATTTCCACGGAACATTCCCGTCCCATGAAACCCACCCACAGCTCCATGGGGGTGTCCATCGGCCCCAGCCACCGCTGAAAGACCAGGCTTATCGACCAGGAGCGGCTGGCATCTGAGGGCGCGGACAATTCATAGCCGCCGCCTCCAGCTGACCCGGTGTATTCATATCCAGCCTTCTCGGTGATCTCCCCCTGATTTGCCTGGAACGTATCCGGTCCGGTGCTCCCACTGGTCATCAGTCCGTCCACCATCTCCTGCCCCCAGTTCTCCAGATGGTACTCCGCGATGACCTTGTTGCTCTTTAAATCCTCCACCGCCTGTTCATTCAGACCTTCCACGGTAACGGTGGCATAGACGGTCATGCCGTCGTAATAGGCGCTGTTCACCGTAAAGCGGTAATCCTCGTTTTCCGCGCTGCCCACCTCCGTTTGGACGTAGGGCTCCAAGCCGCTGGTGTCCCCCTGGAAAAACACATTCAGCAGGCCCAGCTGACTCCCCACCGCCATGGCCGACCCGGTGAGCACCACCAGGGCGGCGGCCAGGGCCAGGATCAATTTCTTTTTGTGCATGGGTCTCCTCCTGTTCTGTTTCTGTTCCGCATGGGCGCCGGCCTGGGCCAGCACCTGCTCCACCAGCTCCTCCCGAGGGGAGAGCTGGTCCATCATCTGTTTGTATTCCTTTCGCATGGGTCATCCCTCCTCCACCAGCAGCTTTTTCAGTTTCGCCCTCGCCCGCAGCAGCTGGGAGCGCACTGTGGCCGGGTTCCGGCCGAGCATTTGGGCGATCTCCTCGGTGGTCATGTCCTCGTAGTAGTAGAGGTGCAGAACGGTGCGGTCCCGCTCCGGCAGCCGCCGCAGCTCCTCCCACAGGTCCTCCCCCTCCGGCGCGGGGACGGACAGGGCCTCGCTGAGGGGCTCGGTGCGCTTTCGCCACGGGGCAGTGTGGAAGCGGTTGGCGCAGTTTACCGCCACCCGCAGCAGCCAGGCCTTCCGGTGGTCCTCCGAGGTGAATGCGGGGGCGCGGGTGAGATACCGGAGAAAGACCTCCTGGTACAGGTCCTCCGCGTCGCTGCGGTTCCCCGTCCGGGCGAAGGCCAGGCGGTAGACCATGTCCGAGTAACGCCGGATGACCGCCTCCGGGCTGTCTCTGTCCTGAGTTGGGTCCATGTTCTCTCCTCCTTTCACCCCAAACACCCCGCAGGGGGACAAAATGTTGCGCGCTATGTTAAAAAATATTTTACCACATCAGAAGATCTGGTTTGAAAAAAAGAATTGACAATTCCCCGAGGTTGGGAGTAAGATAGTTGCAAGTTACATTTTGCCGGTACCGTCCGGCGGTTCAATCAGATACCACGGCAATGACCGGGAAGTAAGCGGGTCTGGACGCACAGAGAAGGAGCGGCTGGTGAAAGCTCCAGGAAAGGACCCAAGTCTGAAGATCGCCCGTGAGCCGCCCCACTGAACGGGACGTTTTCGAGTCCTGAGTAGGCGGGGACGGAGGCCCACCGTTATCGGGGCAATGAGCGCACAGGCCCTGCCTGTGAAGTTAGGTGGTACCACGGAGTAAACGTACGGCTTCGTCCTATCAAATGAGATGGGACGAGGCCGTTTTTGTTTTTTCCCCGCCGGGTCCGGCGCCGGACGGGGGCACAGAGAAAGAGGCCGGTTTGTTTTGTGATTTGCGGAGGTGACGGTGTGATGAATGGAGCGCAGGCTTTGATCGAGAGCTTGAAGCGAGAGAATGTAGAGCACATGTTTGGATACGCAGGGGCGACCATCTGCCCGGCGGTGGACGCCCTGAAGGAGCACCCGGAGATCGCGTATACCCTGGTGCGGACCGAGCAGAACGCGGGGCACATGGCCTCGGGCTACGCCCGCATGAGCGGAAAAGTGGGAGTGTGCATGGTGACCAGCGGCCCGGGGGCCACCAACCTGATCACCGGCATCGCCACCGCCTACATGGACTCCATTCCCATGGTGGCCATCACCGGCCAGGTGCCCAGCAACCTGCTGGGCCGGGACATCTTCCAGGAGGTGGACATCACCGGGGCCGTGGCCCCCTTCTCCAAGCACAGCTATCTGGTGAAGGACGCCAACGACATCCCCCGGGTGGTGAAGGAGGCCTTCCACATCGCCTCCACCGGCCGCCCCGGCCCGGTGCTCATCGACATCCCCATCGACGTGCAGGAGCAGACCTTGAAAAAGTTCCAGTACCCGGAGACGGTGAACATCCGGGGCTATAAGCCCAGCGTCAAGGGCAACGACCTGCAGATCAAGCGGGTGGTGGAGGCCATCGCCCGGGCCAAGCAGCCCCTCATCTGCGCCGGCGGCGGCGTGTGGCTGGCCAACGCCCGGGACGAGCTGCTGGAGCTGGCGGAGAGCTGCGCCATCCCGGTGGTCAAGACCATGATGGGCATTTCCCTGATGGCCACCGACCACCCCCTGAACATGGGCATGATCGGAGCCCACGGCAACCACTGCGCCAACCAGGCGCTGGCCAAGGCGGACCTGCTCATCATGGTGGGCACCCGGGCCGCCGACCGGGCCATGGTGGACCCCAAGGAGATCCAGCGGCGCATGGCCACCATCCACATCGACGTGGACCCGGCGGAGATCGGCAAGAACATGGAGGCCGCCGTCCCCCTGGTGGGCGACGTAAAGGTCATTTTAAGACAGATACTGGACCGGGGTGTGCCGGTCACCGACTCCACCGCCTGGCTGGACCAGCTGAAGGACTACCGGAGGGCGGAGCTGAACCGGGTCTTCCCCCGGCGGGAGGGCTCCGTGTTCCCCGGCACCCTCCTGCGGAAGCTGGGGGCCAAGCTGGACGACGACGCGGTGGTCAGCGTGGACGTGGGCCAGAACCAGATTTTCACCTGTAAGTACCTGCCCCAGAAGCACGGGCGGCTGCTCACCAGCGGCGGCCTGGGCACCATGGGCTACGCCCTGCCCGCGGGCATCGGGGCCAAGGTGGCGGCGCCAGAGCGGCAGAACATCGTGGTGTGCGGCGACGGCTCCTTCCAGATGGCCATGAACGAGCTTGCCGCCATCAAGGCGGCGGACCTGGACGTGAAAATCGTTCTGTTCCAGAACAACACCCTGGGCCTGGTCCACCAGATCCAGAAGACCGCCCCCTACCACGGCCCCTTCGGCGTGGCGCTGGACGGCTCCCCGGACTTTTCCGCCGTGGCCGGCGCCTACGGCATCCCCAGCCTGACCGTGGACGACGAGGACAAGGTGGACGAGGTGCTGGACCAGTTCCTGCATACCAAGGGCTGCTGCCTGCTCATCGTCAAGGTCCACCCGGACGTGGGCACCAACGACTAAGGGAGGGGAGAAGATTTTATGAAGCAGACCATTTCCATTCTGGTGGAAAACCAGGCCGGCGTGCTCAACCGCATCACCGGGCTGTTCTCCCGCCGGGCCTTCAACATCGACTCCCTGGCGGTGGGGGTCACCGACGACCCCACCATCTCCCGCATCACCATCATCGTGGACAGCGGCAACAGCGTGGTGGAGCAGGTGGAGAAGCAGCTCAACAAGCTGGTGGACGTGATCAAGGTCCGCACCCTGGAGGAGAACAACCTCATCGGCCGGGAGCTGATGATTTTAAAGGTAAACGCCAACAACAAGACCCGCCAGGACATTATGACCATCTGTGAGATCATGGGGGCCAAGGTGGACGACATCTCCCCCAGCTCCATGACCATGGAGCTCTCCGACACCCCGGAGCGTCTGGACACCTTCCAGTCCATGATGCGCCCCTTCTCCATCCTGGAGGTGGCCCGCACCGGCGTCATCGCCGTGCAGAAGGGCGGAGGGAAAATCTGAGAATGAAGAAGGCAGAATGCAGGAATGCAGAATGGACTGTGTTTTTGCGCGATACCTTCCGCCAGTGAGAAAATTTGCGCAGAATGTTTCAAATTTCGCAGAATATTCGCAGAAATGGGCGGTATCATCCATTCATTCTGCATTCTGCACTCTGCATTCTGCATTTTTTGGAGGCATGAATGTGAAAGTAAGAGCGACCCAAGCGATCTTAGAGTGCCTGCTGGAGCAGGAGGTGGACACCGTCTTTGGGTATCCCGGCGGGACCATCCTGAACCTCTATGATGAGCTTTACAACTATCAGGACAAGATTCACCACATTTTGACTGCTCACGAGCAGGGGGCCTCCCACGCCGCCGACGGCTATGCCCGCTCCACCGGCAAGGTGGGAGTGTGCTTCGCCACCTCCGGCCCCGGGGCCACCAACCTGACCACCGGCATCGCCACCGCCTACATGGACTCCTCCCCCGTGGTGTTCATCACCTGCAACGTCACCGAGGAGACCCTGGGCAAGGACGCCTTCCAGGAGGTGGACATCACCGGCATCGCCATGCCCATCACCAAGGCCACCTATCTGGTCCGGGACCCCAAGACCATCCCCGACGTGATGCGCCAGGCCTTCGCCGTGGCGGCCACCGGCCGGCCCGGCCCGGTGCTCATCGACTTTTTGAAGAACGTCACCGCCCCCAGCGTGGAGATCGACTATGAGTTCATCCCCTGGACCCAGAACCGGGAGACCAACAGCATCCGTCAGCTGGCGGTGAGCCACGGCCTGAAGGCCCCCGAGCCCGACCTGGGCGACGTGGACAAGCTGGTGGAGATGATCGCCCAGTCGGAGCGCCCCCTGCTCATCTGCGGCGGCGGCGTGGTCCGGGGCCGGGCGGACAAGCAGTTCCGGGAATTTGCCGAGAAGCTGGACGCCCCGGTGGCCATCACGGTCATGGGCGGCGGCGGCTTCCCGGGGGCCCACCCCCTCACCACCGGCATGATCGGCATGCACGGCTCCCAGGCCAGCAACGTGGCCTGCAACGAGTGTGATTTACTGATTGCCGTGGGCTGCCGGTTCTCCGACCGGGTGGCCCTCCAGCCGGACACCTTCGCCAGCCAGGCCAAGATCGTCCACATCGACATCGACCGCTCGGAGATCGACAAGAACGTGCTCACCGACCACCACATCATCGGGTCGGCCAAGCGGGTGCTGGAGCTGCTCAACGAGCGCCTGCCCCAGTATCACCACCAGTCTTGGAAGGAACATATCCTCCCCCTGCGGGAGCCCCAGGTGGTGGAGGACGGGGACAAGCTGACCCCCGGCCAGATTCTGGACGCCATTGAGAAGGCGGTCCCCCGGGACGCCATCGTGGCCACCGACGTGGGCCAGCACCAGATGTGGTCCATCCAGCACTTCCACTTCAACTACCCCGGCCAGCTGCTCACCAGCGGCGGCTTCGGCACCATGGGCTTCGGCCTGGGGGCGGCCATCGGGGCCAAGATCGGCAACCCGGACAAGGTGGTGGTCCACACCACCGGCGACGGCTGCTTCCGCATGAACTGCCACGAGCTGGCCACGGTGGAACACTACCATCTGCCCATTATCACGGTGGTGTTCAACAACGGCACCCTGGGCATGGTGCGCCAGTGGCAGCACCTCATTTACCACGAGCACTACTCCCAGACCACCCTGGACCGGGGCCCCGACTTTGTGAAGCTGGCCGAGGCCTACGGTCTGAAGGGCAAGCGGGTCACCAACCGGGCCGAGATGGAGCAGGCCCTTCAGGAGGCCCTGTCCTGCGGCTGCGGCTATGTCATCGACTGCCAGGTGGACATGGACGAGATGGTCCGGCCCATGGTGGCCGGCGGCGCCCACATCACCGATTTTCTGCTGAAGTAAGGAGGGCGTGAAGCGATGAAAAAGACCTTTGACACGGAAAAGAAGCTCTACACCCTCTCCCTGCTGGTCCAGGACATTCCCGGCGTGCTCAGCCAGGTGGCCCGGCTGTTCTCCCGGAAGGGGTACAACATCGAGTCCATCGTCTCCGGCGAGACCAGCCAGCCCGGCCTCACCCGCATCACCATCGTGATCCTGGGGGACGAGCTGATGGTCAACCAGATCGCCGCCCAGTGCCGGAAGCTGATTCCGGTGCAGGTGGTGAAGATTCTGGACGAGGAGACCTCCATCCAGCGGGAGTTCGCCATGATCAAGGTCATGGCGGTGGACCGCACCACCCGGGATGAGATCATCCAGATGGCCAACATCTTCCGGGCCAACATCATCGACGTGAGCCGGGAGACCCTCACCGTGGCCATCTTCGGGGACAAGAGCAAGACCGGCGCCCTCATCAACCTGCTGTCCGACTTCGGCATCCTGGAGATGGCCAAGACGGGCACCCTGGCCATCGAGCGGGGCCGCAGCTCCATCTACGACGACAGCAAGCTCCGGGAGGAGTACAACTACGGCAAGAACGTGCTGTAACAGAGGCGGGCGGCCGCGAGGGTTGCCCCTGCAAAATGCCCGTAGGGGCGGCTATCAGCCGCCCGCAGGATTCTGCTATCTTGTTCGGGCGGATCATATCCGCCCCTACACGCCGGGTTTTCCCGCAAAGGGAGAGCCAGTCACCCTGTCAATCCGCCAAGAGGACCGGGAATCGGCCCCCTGGGGTTTTGAATTTGAAATCTTAATGCCATCAGCAAAAAGGAGTGTATTATCATGGCAAAGATGTACTACGCGAAGGACTGCGATATCAACTACCTCAACGGTAAGAAGATCGCCATCATCGGCTACGGCTCCCAGGGCCACGCTCACGCCCTGAACCTGAAGGATTCCGGCTGCGACGTGTGCGTGGGCCTG
>ERZ780162.1543-NODE-1543-length-15742-cov-8.523108_pt1 | contig 15742 bp, 11 predicted proteins | sample MGYA00511474_ERZ780162 | MGnify/ENA primary metagenome ERZ780162 (study PRJEB29588, sample SAMEA2143633) | human gut metagenome | biome: human gut; feature: human-associated habitat; material: faeces | place: Denmark | collected 2008/2010 ...
AACGCGTTCGATCACCGGAACCTTTTCTGCGATGAGGCGGTCGGACACCACGTTGAGCATGGCGTGGCCGGTACAGTCGGAGACGTAGCAGGTACGCCACTTCTTCGTGCCGCCGAAGTCACGCTGATTGGCGAGACCCGCTGCTTCCTTGCGTTCGGTAATCGTGACCTTTTCACCGTTGATGATCACCTGACGGTCGCCCGGGGTGATGCGGCTCCAGGGACAGCCCCAGGCGGCGAGTTCGCGCACAGCCTTGGGCGAGGTGTTCACAAACATGCGGACGACTTCCTGATCAGCGCCCCAGTCCGAACCGCGGACCGTATCACCGAAATGGACGTCTTCATTGTCGCCCAAGCCTTTGATCACGTTGCCCTTCTTATCGAGCACCTGTGCCTTCGGATTGATATACAAGCCGCCCATCGTATGATGGATAGACGGTGCGCGAGGTGTCGCATAGAACGGAGCCTTTTCGATCTTGCGGTCGAAGAGCTTGCGGCCAAACTTCGGATCGTTCTTTGCTTCAACCATCTTGTTGAATTCTTCAACGGTGGCCTTCAGATTTTCCGGCGGCATGCCAAGCTGCTTGGCCAGACCTTCCAGCGTGTCGTCCTTGTAGATGCGACCGAGCTTAACAAGCGTTTCGACGTTTTCTGCAAATGAGTTGTATTCCTGGACGATGCTCGAGTCATTGATGTCGTAGCACATGGCGCCGGGCTGTTTTTTAATGGCAGCCACAAACTCGTCACGACGAGCATCTTCTTTCACGAAGCGCAAGCCGTTCTTATTCACGTCAATCACGTCGTCAAGGCCGGACATCTTGCGGGCACGTCCCTGCAAGGCACCGGAACCCGGTGTTGCTAGCGGGTAAACCTGAACGTAATTCATGCCGGTGAGATCGGCACCGATCTTCGTGGCCATGACAATGCCGTCGCCGGTGGCACCCGGCTGGTTTGTTGAAACCATGTCAGGCGTCAAGACGGGCGAAGATTTTTGGCGCATTTCCTTGTTCTGGCTGTAACCGCCGGTGGCGAGAATCACGCCGTACTTGCTCTTGAACTCGTAGGAATTGCCCACCTTGTCGCTGGCTTTGACGCCCACGACTTCACCATCGCGGTAAATGAGTTCCTGGGCACGCATACCGGTGATGATCTTGACGCCTTCCTTTTTGGCGGCCTTGAGCAACGGTTCAATGAGTCCGGTCCCGGCGGGCGCGTCAACTTGGTGTGTACGCTGCCAAAGAGCACCGGCACCTTGACTGACTCGATCCATCACAGGCGTACCGTGCTTTTGCATCCAGTGGAGGGTTTCAAGCACATTTTCGGCATAGGTACGAATCAGGGGAATATGTCCCACCTTGTCGCCGCCGTTGTAGGTCTGCAAGGCATGCCATTCGGGGCAGTCAAAAAGCGTCTTGCTGCCGCTCTTCAAATACGCTTCGTACTTGGTCTTAACGTCGGCCATCAGTTTGGCGTGATCCTCGTTGGCCGGTTTTTCGTTGATGGCCTTAACGACGGCATCCTTGAGGGTGTCCGTCATCGGAAGCAGTTTTTGACGTTCCGGATCAGCGGCATTGAAAGCGCTGGCGCAGCGAAGCGTATTGCCGCCGATCACAGGCATCTTTTCCAGCACAACGATGTTGTATTTGCCTGCTTCGGCCGCAGTCACCGCAGCTGACAGACCTGCACCACCGGAACCGACGATGACAAGGTCATAACTTTCGGTCTTCGTACCGTTGAACTTCTTGATCTTGACGGGGACGGGGGTCTGCAGCGCAGCTAGATTGACGCCGGTTTTTTCCAATGCGGCAATAACAGCCTGTTTGAATGCGCCGCTCGTGACCGTCGCGCCGGAAACAGCATCCACATTGACGGTCTGATAATCAAGGATGTCTTTGGTCATTGAGCGAATGGCCATGCCACCCATCAGATCGGTTTCTGTGTGGCCGGGAACCTTGATGTCGGTGATTTTGTCTTTGCTAACCGTGACTTCGACATTGAGGTAACCGTTGTTGCCGTATACCTGAGCTTTGTATGTACCCGGTTTAAATTGAGCTTTGCCTACCTTCTTACCCTGAGAGGCATCCAGGGCCTGGTTGACAGCCATCAAAATGCCCTTGGAAGAGACACTGGCACCGGTGACGACATCCACCTTGGTTGAGTTGGCCTTTACGATCTTTGCCGGCAACGTTTCAATTGCCTTGGTACCGACTCCGGGCGTTTCGTTGTGTTTCACAACTTCGATTGCCGTAATCTTGCCGCTGTCGATTGCGACCTTAACAGTCATCGGGCCGTTGTGTCCCGGAACCGTCTGAGTGTAGGTCGCTGCAGACGCGCTGATGGCACAAAAAGCTATTGTTACGGGAAGAACTATTTTTTTCAATGTAAAGCTCATCTTTACCCCTCCTCAGAGACGAACTTGATTGGGCTTATTAAGCCTTCTGCGTAATATGCTACTCTCGCAGACATGCAGTGGCTATAGAGGATTAACTCCCTGGTTTACGTGAATGAGGAAGAAAAAGGAAACGAGGCACCAAAGTGGGTTTAGAACTTTGAGCCGTTTTTTTGAATCCGGAAAGTGGAATTGATTCGTTGAGGCGATACAACTTCCAGCTCAAAAAAGCTATAAGCCGAAGCGCGTATCCTTGTTGGGTTTGCGGCTAAATCAGAAACTTAATTAGCCGCGAGCGGATTTAAGCTTCAATTGAAGTGCTAAACGAGAAATTCAGAGGAAAGGTGGTGCCGCTGGCAAGCGCCAAGAGTTTTGAGGCGTGAGCGATGCGGCGCGATTATCTTTCGCCCTGTCCGACAACGAAGTGGTATGACCTGTCAAGGTTAATTGATCTCAAAAAGAAACCGTTTGCGCTCGACGTGGATGGCAGAACGCTTGCGGTTTCGTTTGTCGTTGATCAGCATGCGTTGTTTAGCGCTTTTGAGCTGATGGCACCAAGACCGAAGGAACTTTGGCGGAGGGGACTTCGGTCACGGGAACATGTTGCACAGGTTGATTGGCTGCAGCAGCCGTAGGTGATTCACAAACAAAGTCAATGGTGGCCGTAGCGCTCTTGTCCGCATTGCCGTCATTGAAGCGAGACTTGAGCAAACGGAATTTGAGATCCTTGTCCGCACAGAATTCCTGAGCCTGTTTGATCAGCTCAACGCGAACAATGCCGCCGTTGTCGGTGGAGTCGCTCGAGGCGCTGACCGTGTAGGTGTTGTTTCCAATCTCGACGAACTCAGACCGTTCGGAGGAACTGGCACAACCTGCGAGAAGCAGGGCTGAAGAAAAAGCGATGGTCAGTTGGAGACGATGGTTGAGCATGAGCTACCTCTCGTGAAAAATACTTCCTGATTCGATTGTAGCGGGAAGGTGTGTCGTCGGGATTTCGGAAAATTAGAACAAAACAGGATTGATGCTTAACCGACTTATACGTTTGACGTTTCGTTTTTGAGAAAATTTATTTAATTCCACAACTCTGCTTCAGCAATGTGATTAATTTATTTCTTAAATTCTGTTTTTTGAAATTTTGCCGCCATTATCCTTATAGAAATTACCAGTGCAGCAAAGCCAGATCATTTTGTCAAGAGCATAAGGTGTGATCTTTTTATCTGGTGAATTCTGATTGATAATTTCAACGAGTTTGTAAAAACTTTCCAGTACGTGGAGTTGATTGTTTAGAGTATTATTCGAACGTTGAGCTAGGCCAAGTTCAAAGAATACATTGCATATATGCACGTCAGGCTTTGCGAATTCACAGAAACCCATGTCTTTGAGTGCATCGCAAGCAAGAGCAAATCCGATGCCGTGGATGTTGCTAGCTATGAACATAGGAACGGCGAAACGAAGTTCTATAGGAATAGACTGGATCCATCTGGAAATTTGATCGACAAATTCTTTACCTGTTTGATAACGAAGAAGAAATTCCGCAGAGTCCTTTAAAGATGTGAGCCATCGTTTCGACAGGTTGTCGGAGTTATCAGAGATAAGGCCTTTGTTACTAAGGTTGACGAAGCTCGTGTCTACATTTAGCTGTGAAAAAAATTCGAGACGCTGTCGAAAGAGTTTATCGGACAACGGTTGGTCGTAATTCTCCAGAGGATCGAGATTCCTCGGTGTGAGTAGAAACAGGATTTTGTTTCTTCGAGTTTTGTCCTGTCCGTGAATATTGATCACGTTTCGTAGTCTGTTGGCGTTGGCTGCGGAACTAATTAGTTGCAGGAAAATTCGTTGGAGTGTGAGTTGATCAGGTGTTACCTCGGGGTGGAAATACTCTTCAAGATTGGATGGAGAAATGCCTTGTTCATTGGTCATTTTTTTAATCGATCTTGACATATACGGAGGAAGACGAGAGGATCTTTGATTGTAGAGTGGTTGGTTTGTGGATAGGGTAGGATGATAGATTGCGATTTCGCGGATTTTCTGCGTTTGGTACCAGGCATACAGCACCTTTAGTGAGAGAAGTCAGTTATTTGATGTAGAAACAATGGTAATTTTTAATATTGGATCAAGTATGTAACTTTCTTATCCGATTAGAAATGAAAATATTAAATGTTCCCTAGTGCAATACTGAACAATGAAAAAAGATAAAGAAATTGATTTAGTGTTACTCCTAAAGGAAGTCGCAGACACGTTAATATGAACTGAAGTACGGCTGACCAAGTAGAGAAACGAATAGAATCAAGGGGAATTCTACCTATGAGGACTGTGCAATTTAAATGTTTTAACAGAAAAACGCCGCTGCATAGGGGTGATATTCGACCTGGTAGTGGCTTTAGAATGTAGAGATAGCCATGAAGGTTGAGGTCAGACGATATGTTTGTTGGGGTATTGATTCTGTCAAGTCAACATGATGCAGAAGAGGGCGATTAAGCGATCGAGAAGGTGATATAGGCTTCTTTCTTAGATTTTTTGCTGCAGAGTGGCGGAGCGGAGGCCGCCATCGATTCAAAATTTTTCAGAGATGTCCTCGCTAGCGTTTCACATGCTAGATGCATCGGTGCTATGCTAACATCATGTACTGAAAGCTTGGTGTTAGTTTCCTAAGGTAGGAAGTAATGGTTAACAAATAATTATTCAGTAAAAGACATAGTATATTGGATACTATTGTTGCTTGCGACTGTTCTCAGATCTGAGGTGTTCTTTTCATTTGTAATGAGTTACTTTGAGTTTAGCTAGAGGTTAGTTATGGCAGAAAGTCAATTGAGAGTTTATTCGATTACTGACGGAATTGCGTCAGAGTGCAAAAAATCTTCGTATCAACGTGAGAAAGAGATTCAAAAAGTAATTGAAAATAACATGGAGGTCTTTTTCGGCGTAAGACTGCTAAAAAGCGAGTTTGTTATAACTGAAGGCCGGATGGATAGTATTGGTATTGATGAGAATAATAGCCCTGTTATATTTGAGTATAAACTCAATGAGAATCAAAATGTTATAAATCAGGGGTTATTTTATCTGGATTGGTTGATGGATCATAAGGGAGATTTCCGGTTCTTGGTCCAGGAAAAATTCGGCACGTCATCTGTGGAGCAAGTTGACTGGGATCAGCCAACTTTAATCTGTGTGGCAAGAGAGTTTACAAGATACGATTTGTACGCGATAAAACAGATAGATAGAAATATTAGACTTGTTCGGTACTCAAAATACGATAATGACTTATTAAGTCTAGAATATTTGAATTTTTCAAAGGCAGCATCTGATTCAAAAATTGATAATTCTGTAGATAGAAGAGAGGTAAAGCAGGAAGTCGGTAGTGTGCATCTGAAAAATTTAGCCTCAGCCGATCAAAATATAAAAGATCTCTATCATTCGCTTTGCGAATATATTGACAATCTCGGAGATGATATCAATGCATCTCAGCAAAAATTGTATTTGGCATACAAGAAGATTCATAATTTTGCCTGCATTCTAATCCAGAAAAAGAGACTTGTTGTTAATCTGCAACTCGACGTTAACGAGTTTGAAGAAGAAAAGAATTTCTCACGAGATGTCTCTGATGTTGGACATCATGGTACAGGTGATTATCAGATCTTCATTAACAATGAAGAAACCTTCAATAAGGCATTGCCTCTTATCAAAAAAGCGTATGATCTTTCAACCTAAAATTTGAAATTGTTTCCTATTTTAGGTGTTAATGATAAAAGCTATCAACTCTTCGATTAGGAGATGCATTTCTTCTAGCAATTAGAAATCAAGGCCTACCGACGACTTTTTGTTCGGTAGGCTTTTTTTTGATATACGTTAGCGAAAGTTTGATCTTTTTATTGCAAAAAGATCGAGCTACTACTTACAATGAAAAGATTGTGTTTCCTGTGTGAATTACAAATGATTAGTGTTTTAACAATGTAGATAGCAACTTTGATGCTTACCATAATTAGACGCCAAGTCTGACCATACAGCTATTGCAAGTCTCACCACCTGCCGTTCAAACAGAGCTTCTATCGCCAAATCTTTTAAGAAGTGCGTAGCCGTTGCTAAACGCTGCTTCACCGCGCCATCGCAATATCCTTCAAAAACGAGTTCCCTGCCCCGAAACTCATTTCCGATTTCAGACTTGGAAACGGACGTGAGTTTCTCGGCATAGAGGCTTTTTGAGAGTTTGTTGACTGCCGGAAATCACCAAAGAAAAAGGGCCACGCAACCGAAGCTACGTAGCCCAACCAGGTCTCATAAAATTTCTATTTTTTGCACCAACAGAAAGGAGACCTGAGGCATGCATCTTACAGCAAATATTTCGGTTCCACAGAAGAATTTCATTGCTATCGACTTGCACAGTGACAACGCAGTCATCTGCGTGCGTCGAAATGCACTCAACAAAGCCGGTGAGCTTATCGGTAAAAACATCTGGTGCGGTCGGGTCAGCATCCGTGACGGACTCGACAATTTCATCAAGGCGCTTTTGCCGTACTGTCAGGATTTCGATCACGTTGCCGTGGTCGAATCCACTTACAACTGGTATTGCCTGGCAGATGTCTTTGAAGAGCGCGGTTGGCTGCTTCGCATTGCGGATCCGAGCACCGTCAGTCAAGCCAACCTCAAGGCCTCCGATGACCGGACGGACGCTCAGTATCTTGCCGAGCGACTGCGAGTCGGTTCTCTTAAGCACTACTTGCCGCTGAGCTACTCAAGTCGAGCGCTTCGGGATCTGTGTCGCTATCGTATGGCGATGGTTCAGGACTGCGCAAGCTTGAAAATCAAGCTCATCAACCTGTATCGCAATCAACTGAGCAAAAATATGCGCGTGGCTGATCTTCTTGATCGCTGCCGCAATCACATGCAGTCCAACTATCGTTTCGACCCCGACATTCTCGAAGAATTCAAGGATCCGAATATTCGGCTACGCGTGGCTTTTGAAGTCTCTCGTATTGCCATGCTCGAGGAAATGATCGAAGAGTGCAATGCCGAAATTCAGAAGCAATGCAAAGATCAGGAGCTCGTCAAACTCTGCAAAACCCTTCCCGGCTGCGGCCCCGTTCTCTCTGCGGTTATTTGCACGGAAATCGGCACCATGCAGCGGTTTAAATCAGCCGGTGATTTTGTGTCCTACTGTCGATTGTGCTCAACGAGCAAACTGAGCAACGGCAAAAGCAAGGGGCTGGGTAATGCCAAAAACGGCAACGCCTATCTGAGTTGGGCTTTTACCGAAGTTGCTCAATATGCTTCCAGAAATCCGGTGATTCGAGAGATTTTGCAACGCTTATTGCGCAAATACGGCGGTCTGAGAGTCAAAGCCATTCGGACTCTGGCCGCAAAAATAGCGCGAGTGACGTTCTATGTGCTCAAAAACAGACAACCGTTCAATGCAGCCCAATGCTTCGGCGATGAGCTGACAAAAGGCATCAAGAAGAAATTGGCACTCAAGCCGTTGAGTAAAGATGATTCTGTTGTGTTGCCGATCGTGGCGGGCCTAGCTTAGGAATCCGCCATGTCTCGTGCATGCTTATGTACCGAATTGTCAAATCATCCAAGCCTGAGCTGGGGGGATGTTCCGCCATAGAGAACGCGCACCCCGAATAGGATGGTGGTTTGACAACCTATTTATCGCTCGCCGCTGGGCAGTCCGGGAAAGAATACTTCTTTCCCGGCTGCGCCGCGATTGTAGCGATACTCGTAGCGCGTCAAGTCAATGCAGCAATGAACGGGGGCCCCTTGCGCCGTTACACGGCGCCCCATTAAATGCGGCATTGACTTGACCCGGCAAATGCGGTAACCCGCTTTAACACTGGATTTCGACCGATCGCCGAGCCTCTCGGTGGGTGAGCTCTCTGAACTGAGTTGTCTCGGTTTGGGATGATCTTGCGTTTCCTGTACGAATACATAGGACGGCAGATCGGAGCAGACCGGAGTTTCTGGCCGCCTGTCACTGGCGGTGGGCTGCCCTGCTGGACACGTCGTTTGACGTGAAAGGGCCGCTAGATCCTGATGTGTGCCTGTGACGATTCCGTGTCACGAGCAGAGTAATTCCGCCGATCGATTGATGAGTTAAAAGCTCGGTGCGCTTATCGGTTGCTATCCCAGAAATTTTTACGCTCAAAATGACGTTTTCTTAGGCGTCAGAGTTGGCTTCGTTCCGCGCTTAACCCTTGACAGACAAATCGGAATGCGCCCCCCCCCCTACCGTGAGTACCGATCTCGATTTGTTATGAACTAAGGTCATCGTTGCGGAATTTTGAATCTCAAAACGAATACGGCTATAAGCCATGTATCAAAAGGAGGTTTCAGAATGCCGAAACGTTACAGTCCAGAAATCAGAAGAACAGCTCTCGAGTTCGTCAATCAGGGACAGACACAAATCGAGGTTGCTCAAGCTTTGGGAGTTAACCCCAAGACACTCAGCCACTGGGTTACCACGGCACAAGCCCGTATGCCTGAACTACAACGCAATGAGCTTGAAGAACTCAAACGATTGCGCCTGCAGGTTCGCCAGCAACAGGCCGAAATCGACTTCTTAAAAAAAGCAGCAGCGTACTTTGCCAAGCTGCCCAAGTGAAGTACGCTTTTTTAAGGACTTGTTTGGACAGCAAACTCATCGGGCGCAAAAAACTCATCAGTGTTCGAAAGGCTGCCGCCCTGCTGAGGATCAGTACCAGCGGCTACTATCAGTGGCTAAAGGTTGATCGATACCACCGCCACGGAGTGCATCACAGCGATGCGGAGTTGCTTTGTCATGTGCGCTCCGTTATCAGTCGCTGCGGCAAGCAGGTTCCCGGAGTGATGCGCCTGTACCTTACGTTGCGCCAACAGGGCTTGAGCGTTGGTTTTAAGCGCCTACGCAGACTTTTACGAAGCAACGGCATCTTCCATCGCTACCATCGCAAATACGTTGCCACCACAGACAGCAACCACAATCTGGCACGGCTACCGAATTTGATTGACCGTCAGTTCAACCGCTATGCGATCAATCAGGCTTGGTGCGGAGACATCACTTACATCCCAACCGACGAGGGCTGGCTATTCATGGCCAGTGTGCTTGATCTGGCCAGTCGTTGCCTGGTTGGCTACAGTTTTGACTCCACCATGAAAACGTCTCTGGTTGTGGACGCCCTGCGTATGGCTATTGCCAATGAGCACCCGGCTCCTGGCTTGATTTTTCACAGTGATCAAGGCTCACAGTACTGCAGCCATGTTTTTCAGGAATTTTTGCTGCGCCAGGGCATCAGTGGCTCTATGAGCGAGCGTGGGCAATGCTGGGACAACGCTCCGGCCGAATCATTTTGGGCAACCCTGAAGCGGGAAACGCTACCGTTATCCGGCTGCTTCAGCAGACGAAAGGAGGCGCAGGATACTGTGACTCGTTGGATATCTTATTACAATGGAACTCGGCCCCATTCACAGCTGGGGATGCGATCCCCTTATCAATTCAGATTAAGGGCGCAGGCCTCGTAATTCGGGCTTTTTTATCGAGATTCGAAATTCCGCGCCCACGTCCCAGTTCCATTCGGTGACACTTAACTGACTGTGTTGCAAGCCGGCAAAGCCCCGTCTTCTCTCTCACCGCTCAACACATAACGTCGACCCGCGTAGTGCGCATGCTCAATCGTCATACTAAGCTTGCCTTGCGACAAACGCATGGTAAAGACGCCATATGATTCATCAACGTCATCCTGGATTGCTTCCTCAAGGACTCTCGCAGGCGAATGGTTTGCTTCAGCTCCCATCAGCGTGAGCATGGTTTTGGCCAGATCATCGTGGCCGGCTGGCGCCTTATGTCGGCGCGTCTGCTGCGTGAATGCCATGCCCGCACACGACAGATGCGCATGCAGTTCAGCCGGCGTCAGACCGCCATGATTGCCGCAGCCCAATGAGTAATGACCGCCGCTCAAAATACGTCCTGTGCTGTTATCGCCTCGCCCCAGGATGCGCAGATCCGGACCGCGAACGTTTTCACTGAACACCAAAGCTTCTGAAAGCGTACCGGGAACGCGGCCCGCCACAGCGTCTCGGTACTGTTCGTTGGGCTGAGAGAACACAAGCCCGACGCAGGGATCAGACGTCAATATCTGTGCAATCCTCGTGAGATTCTCAACGCTGTTGTCCTTAACCCAGAGGCCTGCGGTGTAGTCGCCCACCAGCACCATTTCCGCTTCATTCGAATCAGCGCCATCGAGAATCTCCTGATCGGTCACAACCGTGCAGCCGGCCTGCCTCAAAATGCCGACAAAGTCGACGTGACCGGCGATTTCGCCGTGGCCGTGATCGGACATCGTCACAAGCTGAACGTTCCGGCTGCGCCCCTCCTTGAGCCACCAATCGTAAATGCGACCGAAGAGCTTGTCGGCGTGGGTGCGGGCGCGTTCCGTAAGTTCGCTCTTGAGTCCGATTTCATGACTCGAATGATCGGGCTCACCGATCCAGAACACCGTCATGTCGGCCAGGTTCTGTACGCCGTTATTGAGCTCATCACGAAACAGGATGTCGAGCATCTCCGACTGCGCGGCAAAGTCAGGGAACGTAAGCGGCATCGTGGCCGGACTGTGCTGCAGCAAACGATTGCGTTCATTGATCGGAATGGCTTTCTCCAGCGCATGAATGCAGGCGTTCAAGTGCCCCGGATAACGATCAGCGTGCATATTCTGAAGGCGAGTGCTGCCGGCAGAATTGGCACACAATACGCGCATGGTCTTACCTTTTTGAGCAAGCAGTTCAGCCATATCAGGCACGGCATAGAGCCCTTCGGGACGCGCGTCGTCCTGAGCGATCACACTCTCAGTATCCCAGCCGCAGAAAAGCTGCGCTTTGCCCTTAAGTTCAGGGCAATAGAAGCTGTTGGCGATCAGCCCGTGACCGTTGGGGCGAAACCCCGAAAAGATCACGGGATGGTTAACGTACGTTTCGGTGGGAAAGCTCGCCAGATAGTTTTCCCAGGTGTGGCTTTCATCGCGAAAACGCGCGAGGTTGGGCATCACATCGGGCGTAATGTCGCAGGGACGCAAGCCGTCGAAGCCCACCAATAGAAACTTGCAGGGAAAGGAATTCGTATCGGTCATTTGAATCAGTCGATAGAGTCATTCATGGTCAGCGGGACTGCGGCTCAAGCTTTTGCTGCACCCAGTCGCCCAGCACGGACATGGAAAGCGTCGAAATCACGATTGTGACACCGGGCACCACGGCAATCCACCAGGCGGTAGTGAGGTAATCACGCCCGAAGCCCAGCATAGTTCCAAGGGAACTCATCGGCGGCTGAACGCCGACGCCGAGAAAGGACAGACTCGTTTCAAGAAGAATCATGCCCGGGAAGTTAAGAGTCATGTTCACCACAAGAGCGCTCGCGATGTTAGGCAGGATATGCTTGAGAAGAATGCGGCGTGTCGGCAATCCCAGGCCTTCGAGAGCGCCGGCGTAGCCTTCGGTGTATGCCGAGCGGGCAAGGTTGCGCGAGAGCTTGGCGTATCGGTCCCAGCCGTAGAAGGCCATGATCACGATGATCACCTTGACGTCGGTACCGAGAAACGCGAGGATTGTGAGCGCCAGGATGATGAACGGAAGCGAGGCCGTAAAGTCGACGCCGACGTTGACGAGATCGTCAACGACGCCGCCGAAGCGCGCGGCCAAAAAGCCCAGAGCCGTACCGAGAATGGCGCCGATCAATGTGCCGCAGACGGCCAGGACAAAGGATAGGCGCAAGGAGTATAGAAGACGCGTCAAGATGTCGCGCCCGAGCTCATCGGTGCCGAGAATATGGGCTGACGACGTAAAGGGTGCCACCAGTCGGGCCATCAGATCCATGTCTTCAAGACCGTAGGGAGCAATCCAGGGCGCCAGCAGTCCGCCCGTAAAGAGGACCGCGAGGATGAGCGCAGCGGTTGCCGCCAGCGGCGACGGACGGTTGGCCGCCCAGGCCGACATCGTTGTTGTAGCTGTTGCTGTAGTCATAGCGTTCGTACGTTGGATTAGTTGGCTTTTCTCAGACGCGGATTGAAGACGAGCGCGAGAAGATCCATCAGAAGGTTGGCGGCGATAAGCGAGGCGCCGGTTGCCAGAACAATCATCTGCACCACCGGAATATCGCGGTTGGCAACGGACTGGACCAGAAGCTTGCCCACGCCCGGCCACGAGAAGACCGTTTCGGTAATCACGGCACCTGCCACGAGCGTGCCCAGGAAAAAGCCCAGAATGGTCAGAATCGATAGCATGGCGTTGGGCAGCGCATGCAGCCAGATGATGCGGGTGCGCGGAAGTCCTCGCATCATGGCGGCTTTGACGCTCGGCAGGCGCATGGATTCGATCATGGCACTGCGTGCATACCGCGAGAAGATTGCCGCTTCGGTTGTTGCCATTGTGATGATCGGCATGATGTAGTGCGCGGCCGTGGCGTTGCCGTATGAAGGCAACCATCCGAGCCAGATCGAGAACACCAGCAAAAGCAGAATGCCCATGAAGAAGTTCGGAACGGCGTAACCCATGACAGAGGCGACCATCATCGCGCGGTCGGCCGGCGTATTGCGGCGCAGCGCAGCAAAGACGCCCGCGGGAATGCCGATCAGAAGCGTCACGATCGCCGTCGGGATCATCAGATCAAGCGTGGGACCGAGCGCCTGAAGAAAGACTTCCTTCACCGGAAGACCGGTGGCGTAGCTTCTGCCCATGTCAAGACTGAGTGCATTGAGGAGATAGATCCCAAACTGTTCCCATAGAGGCTTATCTAACCCCCACTGATGACGGAATGCTGCGATAGCCTCGGTCGAAGCGTCGCTGCCGAGCATCAGACGGGCGGGATCGCCCGTGAGATGCAGCACGAAAAACACGCAGGCCGTGAGCAGAAGGAGCGTCAGAACCGCCCGTCCCAGAATTCGAAAAACGAGTGCAGCCATTTACGCAGCCTCCTCCATACCTACGCCCGGCCGCTGTGTCTGGTCGGCCTCGCGGGCAATCGAAGATAAATAAATGTCGTCGAGCTTCATCGCGTTTTGGGCTTCAAAACAGGCCGCGCGTCGTCCCGGAAGAACTTCTTCGAGTGTCGGCACTTCGGCCTGACAGCGAGCACTTGCAAGCGGACAACGATTGGCAAAGACGCACCCCGTTGGACGATTCATGGGACTTGGCATCGCGCCCTTCGGGTAAAAGTTGACGATCTGGCCGTTGGCGCCCGGCGTACAGGCCGTAAGAAGCCTCGTGTACGGATGCACCGGATGGCGGAAAACCTCTTCGACGCTGCCCGTCTCCACAATGCGGCCGAGATACATCACAATCACGCGATCGCAGATGTAGCGAACGACGTTGAGGTTGTGCGACACAAAAAGCATCGACATGTCGGTGGCGCGGCGCAGGTTGTTCAACAGTTCTAGCACTTGAGCCTGGATCGAGACGTCGAGCGAAGCGACCGGTTCGTCGCAAACCAAAAGCTTGGGTTCCAGAGCAATGGCACGCGCGATGGCCGCACGCTGCAGCTGTCCGCCCGACATCACCCCGGGGCGCTTGACCGCATGGTGTTCCGGCAGGCCCGCAGCCTTGAGGAAACGCAAAGCCACCGTCTGGGCTTCGGCCTGCGTCATGCCCTTGTGAACCATCAGCGGTTCGGCCACCTGCTCGACGATGCTCAGGCGTTCGTCAAAGCACGAGAACGGATCCTGATAGATCATCTGCGCCAGGGGACGCTGTGCGCGCCACTGTCGCGATCTCGGTTCGGGATAGCTCTCGCCGTCAAAGGTCACGCGCCCGGTCGTGGGACGCATCAGACCGAGCAGTAAACGGGCAAGCGACGACTTGCCGCAACCCGATTCCCCAACCAGACCCAGGACTTCGCCTCGTTCGATCGTCAGCGTAATGTCTTCGAGCACGTTCCAAGGCTTTTTTCGGCCGAAAAAGCCCTTGCGGGTGTAGTAACAGTGCTTCGGTATGTCGGCGGCAACAAGCGGCGTATCGTCGTCGTGATCGAGGCCGAACATGGGCTTTTGCCGGGGCTGTCCGTCGTCTTGAATCTCTTGGATTTCTTCGACCGCCTGAACGATCTTCTGCACTTTGTCGAGGTTTTTGACAACGCTCTGATCGCGCTTTTGCTCCTGCGCCTTAAAGGCTTCGTCAAGCTGCGCGGCGTGGCATTGTGCTTCCATGCAGCGCGACTGCCAGCCGTCTTCAACGGGCTGCATTTCAGGCAGACTCATGCGACACTGCACGCGGGTAAGCGGGCAGCGGCCGGCGAAGGGGCAGCCGTGACCGAGCTTTTCGGGCGGCGGAATTTCACCCTTAATGGGCTGCAACGTCCCCTTCTCGCTTTCCATGTCGGGCATGGCCTCAAGCAGTCCTTCGGTGTAGGGGTGTGCGGGATTGGGAAGAACGCGGGGCACGGGACCGGTTTCCAGAATGTAGCCCGCGTACATGACGCTTACGCGGTCGGCAACGTCGCGCGCCAGATGCAAATCGTGCGTGACAAGCAGCATGCTCATCGATTCGCTTTTGACGATTTCGCGCAGTTCCTTGAGAATTTCGCGCTGCACCACCACGTCAAGAGCAGTGGTCGGTTCGTCGGCAATCAACAGTTTCGGTGCTCCGATGAGCGCCAACGCAATCATCACGCGCTGGCGCATGCCGCCCGAGAGTTGGTGCGCGTAGCTTCGCATGCGTTCATTCGGAGCCGTGATGCCCACACGCTTGAGATAGTTGACGGCCAACGTCTTGACTTCGTCGCTTGCCATCAAGGTTGTCTTGTTGCCGGGCTTGTCGCGGTAGTCGGGATGGCGGTAAACGATTGTTTCGCAGAGCTGATATCCGATGGTACGCATCGGATTTAGAGCGGCCATCGCGTCCTGCACGATGATGCCGATGTCGGCTCCGCGCAGCTTGTGCATCTCGGCACCGCTTAATTTCAGAAGATTGCGTCCGTCGAATTCGATTTCACCGTTGGTGCGCGCATTTTTGCCCGCCAGGCCCAGAATTGATCGGGCGAGTACCGATTTGCCCGACCCCGATTCGCCGATCAGGGTGAGCACTTCGCCGCGGCGGATTTCGAGATCCACGCCGTGGAGCACTTCGGTGTTGCCAAACGACGTGCGAAGACCACGGATCGCAAGCAGCGTTTGTTCCGATGTCCCGTGAGGTTCTGTCATAGATGTCTTCGGTATGATTTGTCAGAGAAACTGGGGCTGCGGAAACCAATCCCGCAGCCCCATGAAAAGGATTTACTTGAAGCTCAGGTTGCGGGCGCTCAGATCAAGCGAGCCCTGAGTGCCGGGTTCCCACACCACGTTCTTCTGTTTGGCGTAGATCATCGGCAGCGCATAGAGCGGGCAAGCATAAGGATTGGCATTGAACT
>ERZ780162.1545-NODE-1545-length-15722-cov-3.156699_pt1 | contig 15722 bp, 12 predicted proteins | sample MGYA00511474_ERZ780162 | MGnify/ENA primary metagenome ERZ780162 (study PRJEB29588, sample SAMEA2143633) | human gut metagenome | biome: human gut; feature: human-associated habitat; material: faeces | place: Denmark | collected 2008/2010 ...
GCTACTATGAGATCCCTGTACAGTAAAATCTGACCGCGAAAACAGCAAAGTGCCGCTCAATCATCTGTTTTGATGGCTGGGCGGCCCCTTTGTATTTTTCGGTCTTACCTGTTCAGGATACTTTCGTATCCCTGTTCTTCATTTTCTTTCGCGGCCTCGGTCAGCAGTCCCTTTTGATTGTCAATACTGTAACTCTCGCATTTGTCACAGCGCACGGTAAGCCGGGTTCGTCCGCCCAACGTACAGGTAAACAGGGAAAGGTCCCAATCGCCGGTTATCATGTCCTCGATCTCCGCAGGCTCCAGGATCTGTATCTCCTCCACCTGGTAATAGAACATATTTCCATCTACATCAGTAAATATTACGCAATCCCCTGCAGCAAGGCGGCTGAGCAGACCAAAATGCCTGCGGTAATTATGGCCTGCTATGACAAAACCGCTTTGATATGCCGTTCCTGCATACCGGCAGGGGGAAATTTTCAGCTTCGGATAACTCCAGTCACTCATTACGGGGAGGGAAAGCTGTAAGGAAGGAATATCCAGTGTACCGATGTAATCATGGCCGTCCACTTCGACCGTCGGCATCTCCATATCCGGATTCAGAATATAATCCGGGATTTTCCGCTCATCCGGATCGGCGGATGACTGTCCCTGTGTCCCCACCATCCCGTACATCTGCTCCAGCACCTGCCCGGCAGCCTTATTGGCCCGCCAGTCATCCCACAGGTTATATCCGGTCAGGAGAACAGCTGCCGCAATCAGCAGCAGCCCTCCCTGCATCAGCCAGGCCCCCGGCTGTTTCTCCTTATGATTCCTGTTCCGCATGGCGTCTCCGTGTCCAACCAATGAAAAACAGCAGCAACCCGCTGCAGGTCAACAGCGGAACCGGCCACCAAAGTTCTCCGGTCTGAGGCAGTACCGGTTTGTCCGGCGGGGTGTCGGAAGGGCTGCCCGGCGGCGGTGTTTCAGGCGGATTATCCGGAGGCGTATCACAGGTATTGGTCATCACAAAGGTAATTCCCTCCCGGTTGACCATCACAGTGTAGCTCTCCGGCGTCTGGTATTCCACCACACGCCAGGTATGGTCATCATCCAGGCCAGTCCATGTATACCGCCAGTTGTTGTCCGCACTTAAGGTCACGGTAGCATATACCTCGCTATCCCGCAGGAGCTGAACGACGATCTCATCCGGCCGCCTGTCCTCATTGCCGTCATCTTTCCAAACCTTGAGCACTTCCCGGTCGACGGTATTATCGTCCCCGCCGGGCGGATTATATTGACTGTCATACTTGCAGGAAGCGACAGCATCATAGACCCAGGCATCTGATTCACCGTCCAGCGAAGGCAGACAGACCAGAAACGGTTCCGGGATGTAGGTATAACGCCCCTGGCGGTAACGGTCGCCGGTCACCAGATACAGGCCCGGATCCAGGCGGGCAAAATACGCCCTCCCATCGCTTCCCGTTTTAGCTGTTTGAAGGGGCTTCAGGTTATCCCGCGCCACATAGCCGTCCAGTGTCTGTGCCAGTGTCCGCCAGCCGGAGCTGTCCAGGCCGTTCACTACGACGGGATACTCTGCAAAGTCTCCGGAAAGTGTAAACCGCGCACCGGCAGACACATCCGCCACCCTGTAAACCCGGAACTCCACACCGGAAAAAGCATTTCCATTCCTGCCAAAATAGACAGTGAGGGACGATTCCCGCTCCGTATCAATGGTTCCATAAGCGAAGGCTGTTGTCCCAAAGCAAAGCACCAGCGCCAAGAGGGCCACCGACATGACAAGGCAACTCCAAACGCGATATATTTTCATGGACACCACCTCATTCCTTCCTTTTTTTCCTTCTACTTCTCTTTTTCGGTCCGCTTGCCAGCAACCAGATGAACAGAAGCAGCAATATGGGGGCCGCCACCGCCGGAGCGACCAGGATCGGTTCGATCAGCATCGCATCCGCCGTGACACGGATGGCAGAAACATCCTCCTGGTTTTCGATGCGGTGCCCCCTTACCAGCAGCCGGTGGGAATTAATCCCATAGGGTGTACAGGTGACCAGAGTACACAGATCCTGGCCGTCCTCGATCTCCAGCAAGGAGACATCCTCCGGCTCCACGATGTGGATCTGGTCCACCTCGTAGGTCAGAACCTCATCCAGCACGCGGAGCATAAAGGTATCACCCACAACCAGCTTATCCAAGTCTGTGAACAGTTTGGCGGAAGGCAGGCCCCGGTGGCCGGAAAGCACACAGTGAGTGCCCGGACCGCCCACAGGAAGGGAAGTTCCTTCAATGTGGCCGACGGCGATTTGCAGCACGGTATCCCCGGTGCCGTGATAGACAGGGAGAGAGACCCCGATGGCCGGGATCTCGATATAGCCCATGATGCCGTTGCCGGTGACGTTCAGCAGGCTTTCGTACTGTGCAGCCTCTTCCTCGGTAGGCTGGTAGCGGTTCTTGTTGCCACGCAGCGTTTCATTATAGGCTTGCGCTTCTGCCCAATATTGTTCATAGGATACATCGTCCAGATTTGCCACCGCTTCCGCGTAGCCTGCGATGGCCCGTGTTTGATGGAACGAGTTCCACCAGTCGCTTACGGTCGGGTACAGCAGCAAGGACAACCCTATAAGAAAGACCAGCAACAGCAGTATGGTAGATTTTCGATTTTTCATATAGGGCTCTCCTTGCCGCTGTCGCCGGGCAGGCCGAAACCTGCCCGGCGCAGCGGAGAATTGTCCATATTTCCCCCGGCCAGCGTCCACAGCATGGAGCACAGGGAGCACCCTGTAAGCATGAAAGAAGGGGCCGGACTCTGCGCCAGGGAAGGACTGAAAATGGTGAGCGGGTTACTGTTCGCTGTTGCGGGTGCCCATGCGCTTCTTGGTAATGAGCAGCACACCAGCGCCGACCACAAGGATACCGCCGATGATGTAGAACAGGGTGGTGCCCATGCCGCCGGTTTCGGGAAGAGTGGCGCCCTTGTTGTTCTCGATGGTAATTCCGGCAATGCCGGTGCTTGTATCGCCGGTGCCCGGCTTGCCATTCGCGGTGACTTCCAGTTTGGTAAGAGCTTCACTCGCTTTACCGCTGGTCCAGGTCTGGCCGTTGTCGGTGGTAGCGGTAATCACGATTGTGACATCGCCATTCATCAGGTTGTAGCCATCGGGAGCCTTGATCTCGCGGAGCTGATAAGTGCCGTCATCCAGGCCAATGACCTTGAACAGGCCGCTCTCGTCAGAGGTCAGGATCACATGATTCATCTCGTTATACTTCGTCCAGCCCTCATAACTCGTATCTTCGGGCAGATCGATCCAGCCCTCAAACTTATTGGTCCCAGCGTTCACCTTGGCGACCTTGTTTTTGGCTTCGTTGAGCAGCACAAACTGTGCATTCTTCAGTTTGGTGGTGTTGTCCGAACCGTCCACCTTGGTGGTATCCAGCTCGTAGGTGAAGACGATGACTTCATCTTTCGGAGTCTCGCCGGTGTCACCCTCGCCGCCCTGGTTGGGGTTGTTGGAGAACTCCAGGTAGACCTCGTTGGGGTTACCGTCCAGGCCGATGACGGCATCGGTGTTCAGGGTGGCGGTGTATTCCACCACAATCTGGCTGCTGGCTGTGACGGTAGCGTCAGTCAGGTTCTTGACGTCATTGCAGCTGATGGTCAGGGAAGTGCCGGAACTGCTGATACTAAACTGGCCGGTTACCTCGGTGCGGGTCTCACCGTTGACAACATAAACCTTGGCATCATTGTTATAAGTCAGGCCGTTGGACAGAGTATCGTGGAAAACGTACTTGTAGCTGTCATAGTCCGCCAGGTTGCTGGGCAGGGTGCCGATGAGCTTGAAGGGAACGCTGTCGCCGATGTTCCAGTCGGCCACGTCGTTGTACCCATTACCGTAGCCGCCATCCTGGTTATATTTGTCGTCTTCCTGGACTTTCTTTTCCACGCTGGGGACATCGGATTTGGGGGTGACGGTGGTGTCCTCAACGACCTGGAGGATGTACCGGGTGTAGGCATCGATGCTGCTGCCCTCAGTGGGGGCCTTGTCCTGGATCAGGTAATAACCTGCAGCCACGCCGGAAATTTGATAAGTATAAGAATCGCCGGAGGCCGTGCCGCCATCACAGGTTCCGGAGGTGGTCGTGGTCAAATGCTGGCCCACAATGTCGGCAAAGGTCTTCATGTTGTTGCTGTCATAGGTAAAGCCGTTGTCACTGGTCAGCTTCGCAGCCACGTCGGCGGCATTCTCACAACCAGTAAAGGTAGAGCCAATGGTTTTGTCTTCTTGCAGGGCGGTCAGCAGGGCATCACCGCTGACGCCGTCGCCCCACACAATGTTGGAGAGGACGCCGTCGGACAGGTCGCCCGCGAATACCTGATAGGCCTCATAGGTGTGGCCTTTGGTGCTGTTGTTGATGGTGATGGTGTAGGTACCGGACGCTGCAAACGCGGGGACTGCCAGCATCACGGCCATGATCATGGCAATGAACATGGCAAAGAGTTTTCTTGCTTTTTTCATCAGTCTGATACTTCCTTTCTTTTACTTTAGGATCTGAGGCTTTTTGTTTATGTGCGCACGTCAGGGGACCTCATCCCCCTTTCGGCGCAGGAATTTATACATCAGGCCCGCCAGCGCCATCAGCGCCAGGCCGCCTGTAGTATACAGCAGGATTCCAGTCCCACCGGCCTCCGGCAGGATATAGCCGCTGGCCCGGTTGGTAATGACCAGCTGCCCGGTCTGGATACCGTTTTGATTGTTGGAGGAGTAGATTATGCTGTACCCCGGCACCTTGGTCTCCTCCACGGTGTAGTAGTAGGGATTGCCGTTTTCATCCGCACGGGGAAGGTTTTCCCAGGTCTTGGACCAATCGTCCTTTGCATTGAGGGTGACGGTTTCGATCAGCGTCTTTTCGCCGGGAGTGGACTCTCCTGGCTCAGTATAATTAAGATGGATGACATTAAATTGATACGTCCAGTTCCCGATCGTGGGATAGATCACAATGTTGGTGTTGCCGGTAATTTCTCCGGTGTTAAATGTATCGGTTCCATATTTAGTGGTATTAACGCCATTTACTACAACAGTCATAGATTCATTGGCGCCTGTAAACGAAATATTTATTTCCGTTCCTTTTTTCACGCGAATGGTTTCAGTAACCGGGCTCTCACCACCTTTCCCTTGGGAAGTAATCGTCACCGTCCAGGCGTCAGAAATCATGGCTTGCTGGTAGAGCTGAACCTGGACGTCATCCGCGCCGGGGTCGGTCTCATTGCCGTCCTGATCGGTCCAGACTTTCTGCACCGTCAGCGTGATTGGCTCGTTGGGCACATAGATGGCGCTGGAATCGTTGATGAACAGCACATTATCCTTGCTGGCACCCGCATCTGAAATGGTCTGCTCCATATCCTCTTCGGTAGAGTCATCTACAAGCCAGACAAAGTAATAGTGCGTGTCATCCTTCGCATATCCGCTGGGGGCGTTTGTTTCCGTCAGACGGTACAGGGTGTTGTCTTCGAAATTAAAGTTCTCAAACTTTTCATCATCAGCGCGGCTCAAGATAATAACGCCGTTTTCATCCGTGGTGAAGTCTTCAAGGTGCTTCCACTCTTTGGATTCGCTTTCAAACTGCTCCAGCTTGAACTCCGCGCCCTGCAGGGTACGGCCGTAATTGGTGCCATCTACCTTGTAGATGGTCAGCGTCCGCTTGGTGGCGGTGGCAGAGGAAGATGTCTCCACAAGCTGGGTCTGATCCTCGGTCTTGCTGCCCGCCACGCCGGTGAGTTCCACTGCATTGGAGAGCGTCAGTTCGCCTGCCGCGGTGCCCCGGTCGATGGTGTAGTCATACACCAGCACCAGCCCCATGGAATCGGGGATGGTAAAGGTCAGGACCCGGCCGTCGCTGTCATAGGTATAGCTGTACCGGGCGTTGCTGAGCTCGCTGCCCAGATGGCCCGTTGCGTCTGCATCGTAGAGGTACAGTTTGACGCTGCCGATGCTCAGGTCGGCCCCGGCCACGCCAGTCGGCAGGTTCCCGAAAGTATCCACCAACTGCAAAACGTCCGCGTTGGGGTCCAGATCCTGGGCCGCCGGATTGATGAAGACTGTGTACCGCACGGTATGAGACAGGAGTTCTTTGCCATCACTGCCTTTCATTGGGTTGCCGTTTTCATCATACTGGGGCAGCTGCGCGCCGATCTTTTCCAGTTTCGGCACGTCGCGCTCCACTGTGACATCGGTTGTCGCTTCGTTGTCTCCCCAGGAGGCGCGGTTGGTGTAGAGGTGTTCCTCCAACCCCGGATCATCCGTCCAGATCGGGTCTTTCGCAATGCTGACATCGTAGTAGATGGCCAGGGTATTGGCTTTTCCGTCGTTGTTGTAGCCGTCCTTGATGGTAAAGGTGAGCGTCGTGGTTCCATCTGATGTCTCAGAGGCTGTGGTGAGATTCTGGTCGGCGTAATACGTTTGCTGCCCATTATCCTGCCACTCGATTTTGTCTGTTTCGTAGCCGTTATAATAGAACCGCAGGTAGGCAGACCCCTCCACCAGTGATGCGCCTGACGGCAAAATATCTTTCACCGTCAGATCGCCTTTGGTGTCGGCGCTGGTATGGAGCAACAGCCGGTAATGGATGACGCCCTGGGAAGCTTCAAAATCCAGGCTGGCGCCGTTGCCAAGCCATGTTTCATTGTCCCCTTTTGCCTGCTTCTCCAACTGGCCCGGCTTGTTATAACCGGTTTCCGGGGTGGTTTCATGGTCCGGGATGCCGCCAGTATTGCGAATGGTGTAGGACTGCCCATCGGCCAACTTGGTGTAATCCACCGTGGTGTAGTATTGCAGGCTGATGGTCTGACCCGCGATTTTTGTCAGTGCCTCTTCTGTAAACTGGATCTGGAAACCGGCGTATGTTGTGTCGCCGGCAAGGTCGGTAATCGCCGTGCCATTGGCATCGCAAATCTGGTAGTCCATACCGCACTCCAACGGTACACCGTTGATGTTGACCGTCATGACCCCCAGCTGCTGGGCGGTGATGTAATGGCTGCCCTCCACCTCGGAGCCATCTGCCGCCACGAGGTTGTGGATGATATCGGTAAACGTCAGCTTGCTCAGCTCTTCATTCCTCACACTGCTGGGAACTGTAATGGTCGCGTTCCACTGGTAGGTGCCGGTGCTGCCGGTATCCTGGCCTCCGTCGTGCCAGCCGTAGGATTTAGTGGAACTGAAGTCCTGCCCATGAGGCCAGACGGTGGTTCCCGCCTTGTAGTCCTCGTCATCGTGTGTCAGGTGCGCGTCATTGGTCACGGATGCGCTCTCTCCGGGGTCCAGTCCTTCCACTTTGGTCTGGTATGTAATCGTATAGGTGTCCTTGGAACCAGCCGGGAAGGTGTAAGGCAAGGTGATCGTTTGGGTGGACCCGTCCGAACCGGTGAGAGTGATATTCTCAGGTAGTTTTGCTGTGATGCCTTCCGAAGTGGTGATCGTGTCCTTGAGTTCGTATCCGCCGATGTCCCGCTTATCCGGGTTGATGGTGATTGTCCAGTTGATAACGCCCGCGGCGGAGTCATAATTGCCCCACTTGCCAATCATATTCTGCGAAATGACGACCTGGTTCCAATCGGAACCGCTGTCACCACCAGTGGTGGTGGTCGTGACATAGTTGCTCACATCCGAATAGCCGTTGATATTGCTGGTTTTGCCCGGCGTAGCGGTATAGGTGATGCGGTAGGATTCACCGGCCTGCAATGCGGGCAGGTCGGAGATGGTAAACTGCTGCGGCGCGCCGTCCCAGCCTCCGGACGTGATGTCCGGGGTGTAGCCGTTTATGGCCGTTTTCTGTCCATTGGCATCCGCCTTGATGATCTGGAAGCTGTCTGTGTCATAGGTTGCGGAGGTGTTGCCGCTCTGGAACGAGTCCGTCACCGTGATGGTACCATTTGTCCCTTTGGTGGTCGTGACCTCGATGGTATAGTGAAGTTTTCCATCCTGCTCGTTGTACGAGCCGCTCTTATCCGCCCGGACATCGGTGGGGTCGGGATTGGGCTTGACGGTAATGGTACCGCCCGCACCAAACTTGATCTCTGTATCCTCCTGCCCTTGCTGTGCGGATACCGTCCCCTGGAACTGGATCTGCCCGGTAAAGGATTTATCATCAGCGTAGTTATCATTGAATACAATGGTGATCAGCCCGTCCTGCGAGATGGTGTAAGTACCCACCGGCGTCTGTCCGTCATAGACGGTGCCCTGTTCCTGCTGAGACAGACGGACACCATCTGGAAGCTGGTAGTGGATCGTCTGGTTGTCCGCGCCCACCTTGTTTTGGGGAATGGTATAATGAATCTCCATCCGTACATTGTCACCGTCGGTAAATTCCGTACTGGAGACCCACTGACCATTTTCCAGTTTGGAAACAGTTACACTGGTGATGTTTTCAGAAAAGTCATGGCTGCTGTCATTGGCTGCCAATCCATCAGCGGCATCTTCCCCTGGAAGCGCAAAGAGGGCATTTGTGTTTGACGTCAGGAAGCCTTCTTTTTTCACAGTAGCCCAACTGGTACCCTTTACCGGGATTTCCAGCGGCGCTTCTTCTTCATCTTCTTCATCAACTTCTTTCCAGGTCAGCCCGATCGTACTGCCAGCCTGCCGCAGGGCAGCTTCCAGGCTGCCGCCCTGACCAAACGTAATGGTCAAAGCGCCGCCCTGATTCCGGTCGCCCGATTGCTCCAAAATAATCTCGGTGTGGTAAACCGTTTCATATTCGATTTCATCCTCGCCGCTGTCTGCAGGAGATACCGTTGACTCTTCATTCTTATTCCAACTTTCATCAGAAGCGGCCGCTACCACAGAAACTCGCGCCGCCATGGGAGACTTGCGCCGGGACAGGGAGAGAGTCGATACCCTGACAGGCTGCATCTGGCCGCCACTGCTGTAACGGAGGCTGGAACTTTTGGCTACCGCAATGGCCGCGCTGCTGTCTGTCGCCAGCGAACCGGCCTCTGCTTCTTCGGCCTGTGCAGGAACATTTTCCACCCGTGGAGCATCCTCCGGCTGTTCGGGCACGTTTTCTTCTACCACAGGGGCCTCTGTTTCCTGCGGTTCATTGGAGGGTGCTTCTTCCATATCCGCAGCAGGTTCATCCTGAGCCGGTACGGTCACGTCCGAATCGTTCTGCTCCGGCACACTGCTTTCTGTTTCTTCCGGCTGTTCGGAGGAAACCGTCTCGCCGGACGGCTCTTCCGGGACGATATCGGCTTCCGGGACGGTATCGGTTTCCGGTACGGTATCGGTTTCCGGCGGAAGCGTTTCAACCGATTCCTCCGGTATCTCATCCAAAACCTCGTCCTCAACGGGCTGCTTCTCCGATTGCACCGGCACCTTTTCCTCCGTCACTTCCGACCGATAACGGTCCATACCATTGGTCCACGGGAGTGAGAAGCTGGCGGACTGCCCTCCTGACAAAGCAAACCAGTAATGCGCCTCGCCGTTCTCGGTATACTCCCGATGCAGTTCAATATTCCGGCCATTCTGATCCGTAATGCCCGCCATGCCGTCACGGTCAAAATTAAACTGCCCTTCGTCCAAACCGGCATTGTCGCCGTCAACGGATAAAACAAAGAAAGTTTTCTCCTGTCCATCGTCCGCCGCGGCAAATACGTCTGTGTTTATCGTTTCACCCAGAGCAGCCTCTGAGGAGACCGGCGTCACCTCAAATGTGCCGTGCCCCATTGTAAGCGCCGGCAAAATCAGCAGATAGGTCGTCACAAAGACTACCACCGCAGCCATACCGGTCACAGCTCGCAGCCACCAGCGATGACGTCTCTTCGCCCGTATAAAACCCAACGCCTGGGACAAAAAGCTTTTCTGATCCATCGGCTGTTCCCCCTTCCGTTTTTATTTCAAAGTTCCAAATCCGTCCAAAGGCCAAACCCTGAATACCAATTTACCTACAATTTGTTCTTCCGCCACACAGCCTACCGCGCTGCTACGGCTGTCTGACGATGTAGATCTGTGGTCCCCCATCACAAATAACCGCCCGTCCGGCACCTGGTAGGGCAGCTCGATGTCACACTCGCCCAGGGCCTTCTCTGTCAAATAGGGTTCATCCAAGGGCTCGCCGTTGATTGAGACGTTTCCATCCCCGTCAATATCTACCCATTCGCCTGCCCGGGCAATGACCCGCTTCACCAGAATTTTGTTGTTGAACCAGAACGCGATGATGTCGCCCCGTTCAAAATTTCCTTCTTTTACGGACACTACGATGTCACCGTCGGTTGTGGTGGGCGTCATGGATGTTCCGTAGATTCTTAAAACAGGCAAAAACAGAGTGGCTACCAGGACAGCCGCTACTGTAATAAGCGTATAAACTGTGCTGCGGAGAACCCTGTTATACCGTCTGCGATACGTCTCCCTTTTTAATTCTTCTTCCAACTGCGCTACCGTTGGAGCGGATGTGGCAGTAGCTTTGTTTTTTGTTCTCATAGTTTATCTCCAGAGTCCAGCCACTCTTTCAACTCATCATGCTCTTGATATAACTTTTCCAGACGCCGCGAGACTTCCGCCCAATATGCCTCAGACTTCTCCTTTGCTTCTGCCTCCATATCCTGACACTTACGGCGTGTCTCAGCTTCCATTGCCTGGGCCTCCTGAGCCGCTTCCTTCAACTGAAGGTTGATTTTTTGACGAGTGTCAGCCTCCAGCTTTGCACAGGCGGCCTCGCGCTTCGCGCAGGTCTCCTCGATTTGCTCGCTGCGCTTGCGGATATTCTCCAAATACTGCTGAGCTGCAGCCTGGGCCGCCTCAAAAACGCCGTTGAGCTGTAGTGCCGCATCAGCAATAGAACCGGCCTGCTCAATACAGAGCTGCCGGTTCTTTAACATTGCCTTCACCTGTTCTAACTCCGTTTGCAGGTCATCCCTCTCACGGCCTTGAGAAATCAACAGTTCCAGCAGGTCTTTCCGGCTCAGTTTCCGCAATTCCTTATTGGTCAAAGCGGTCTCCTCCCTTCTGATCACAATAAACGGACTGGTGTTGAAAGCAGACTTTTGAAGCCGGATGTTATAGAATAATGCTGTGTTATTATATTTACCGTTTCCTACCAAATATAGAAAATGAACATGACGGCTTTCCTATATGTTGATTGTTATATGTAAATATACGGATGGTTTTAAGAGTCTACCATGAAAACCAACAATATTTCACAAAGATTTTTCCATAATATGGCCCCATTTCAAAAATGTGCTATGAGCTACGCCCAACTCCCGGGCAGCAGCCCGGGCTGTGACTTCCCTCTGCCGGTATTTTTCCCACAAGGGATAAAAGGCCTCTGGGATTGGCTTCTTCTCCCGTCCGAATTTCACGCCCCGTGCTTTCGCCGCTGCAATCCCTTCCGCCTGCCGTTGCCGGATATTCTCCCGCTCCACCTGAGCCACATAACAGAGGATCTGCAGCACCAGATCTGCAATGAATGTTCCTGTCAGATCCTCTGCTTTCTGTCGAGTGTCCAGCAAGGGCATATCCAGCACCACGATGTCTGCATGCTTTTCCTTGGTAATAAACCGCCACTGCTCCTGAATTTCCCCGTAGTTACGGCCAAGCCGGTCGATTGACTTGATTACCACCACATCGCCGGGGTGAAGTCTCCGCAGCATTCGTTTATATCGGGGACGTTCAAAATCCTTGCCACTGAGCTTATCCAGAAAGATGTTTTTTTGCGAGATACCGAACTCCTGCATGGCAATGAGCTGGCGCTCCTCACATTGATCCTTGCTTGATACCCGGACATATCCGTACATTTCTTTCATAATTTATGCCTCCTATATGTTTTTACAACTTTATTGTATAGGATGGGGATTTTGCTCTATAAAATTATTCTTGTTTTGTACAAAAAAGTCAGAATTAAGTCCGGGCAGGGAATGTTGGAGGAAGTCAATCGGATTGGTACAGAGCCGGCGCGGAGATCCTGGTTCAGCTCCAGGCCGATCAGCCCGCCCTCATCGCTGCAGACCCTCTCCGTGTCAGAAAAAATATGGGCAGCCGTCTTCAAAACAGCTGCCCAAAGAGAGAATATTTCATCTTGTATAATGCATTATGCATTCCAGTCAAATTTGTTATATATATCAAAGCAGTCAAAGGTGGCGAAGTAGTCCTTCGGGGTTTCCGCCCGGCGGATGAGCTGCACTTCTCCGTTTTCCTTCAGAAGGAGTTCTGCGGAACGGAGCTTTCCGTTATAGTTGTAGCCCATGGAAAAGCCGTGAGCTCCCGTATCATGGATGGCGAGATAGTCTCCCACCTCGACTTCGGGAAGCATGCGGTCAATGGCGAACTTGTCGTTGTTTTCGCACAGGGAGCCGGTCACATCATACTTGTGGTCACAGGGCTCGTTTTCCTTTCCCAGCACGGTGATGTGATGGTATGCGCCGTACATGGCAGGGCGCATCAGGTTCACGGCGCAGGCGTCGCAGCCCAGGTATTCCTTGTGGGTGTGCTTTTCATGGATCACCTGCGTGATCAGATGGCCGTAGGGGCCCATCATAAAGCGGCCCAGCTCAGTGTAGATCGCCACATCTCCCATTCCTGCGGGAACGAGGATTTCTTCATAAGCATGCTTTACGCCGTCTGCTATTTCAAAGATATCGTTCGCCTCCTGGTCCGGACGGTAGGGAATGCCGATGCCGCCGGAAAGGTTGATGAAACGGATGTCCGCCCCGGTCTGCTCCTTCAGCTCCACGGCCAGCTCAAACAGCTCCTTCGCCAGCATGGGATAATAGGCGTTGGTTACGGTGTTGCTTGCCAGGAAGGCATGGATTCCAAAATGCTTCACCCCTTTTCCCTTCAGAATGCGGAAGCCCTCGAACATCTGCTCCGTGGTGAAGCCGTATTTGGCATCTCCGGGGTTGTCCATGATACTGTTGCTGATCTTGAACACACCGCCGGGATTATAACGGCAGCTTAAGGTTTCCGGAAGCTTTCCCAGAATTTTTTCCAGAAAATCGATATGGGTGATATCGTCCAGGTTGATAGTGGCGCCGATTTTGGCCGCATAGGCAAATTCCGCGGCGGGCGTATCATTGGAAGAAAACATGATGTCCTCCCCCTTCACCCCCATGGCCTCCGCCAGCATCAGCTCCGTCATGGAAGAGCAGTCACAGCCGCAGCCGTAATCTCTTAAGATATCGATCAGGAATGGATTGGGCGTAGCCTTTACCGCAAAAAACTCCTTATAGCCCGGATTCCAGGAGAAGGCCTTCTTCAGCCTCTCCGCGTTTTCCCTGATTCCCTTTTCATCGTAAATATGAAAGGGGGTGGGATAAGTTTTTACAATCTCTTCGATCTGTTCCTTTGTCACAAATGGCTTTTTCTCAGTCATCACGCTTCTCCTTTTGTCTTCTTTTTCTTTCCGGTCAGTTCTATCAGCTTTATCTCGTTGCGCATGGCTTCCTTCAGAGCGTCCACAAACACCCGCTGGCCTGAATAAAGGCAGATGTCCTGCCTGCTTCCGGTCAGCTCTCCCGTCAGAACATATCGGGAATCCGCGATCAGGCGCACCTGATTCTCCTTTCCTTCCGTCCGGTAAAATACCACGCCTTTCAGTCCCTCCGGTTCGTGGTCCGACAGAAGAACCACCTTGGTTTTTTTCGCAAGCAGTGCGGACAGCTCCGGCCTGAAACGGGCAATTACCGAAGAGGAAGCGGCAAGATAAATCCGCTTTTCAGCTTCTGCCATCATGTGATGCATCTTATCCAGAATCTGCTGCTCACCAACGATGGTGATATAGCCCTCGCTGGGCTGAGCGGCCTTCGGCATGTTCTGCTCCAGCCACGCCTTCGCTTCCATGAGAGCCCTTACCTTATTATCGCAGAGTTCTCCGACAGGAACCGCCATATACCGGCTGCTGCTTCCCTCCATCAGATAGGCCGCGCCCTTCTCCGCCAGACCCGCCAGCGCATTATACACGTTGGAACGGGAAATTCCGGTGAGCTTGGCCGCCTCATAGCCGGTCAGCGTGCCGTTTCGATACAGGCACAGATAGATGGAAGCCTCCTGTCTGGTCAGTCCGAAGGCCATCAGTTTTTCCACAAAAGCCATGTCATCCATGTGCGTTCCTCTCTCCGGCCGCATTGAATCATATCGTCCCTGATCATGCAGCAGGTGTGTGGTCAGGGTGTGACATGTAATCTGGCTGCTTCTCGGTTCTTTAGTAGTGTTTTACAGGAACACTATACTAGTCCGGAACCTGTTTGTCAATTGGAAATACCTGAAGAAACTGAGAAAAAATATGGTCACGCATTTCATTCGTTGGCTTTATATCATATGTGTCATTTGTGTCATTATTTTTCATGGGTCTGGGAAAACAGACTGATCGATTTTGTACAGTTAAAATAGAAAAGGAAAGCAGCTTTTATTATGGGGAATGAATCATATTCGTCAAAGTAATGAAGAATATCCGTCTCCTCTTCTCCGGAAAGGCCGAGCCCGTTCTTCGGCACCCGGAGCAGCACAGCGAACCATTTCCGGTTGTCAGGGCGGCGCAGAACGGCGTCTCCGGGAGAGGTTCTCCACAGATATTCCGGCCTCACGCCGTACTGGCGGAAGGCATATTCCAGTATTTCATCGCGGAGAGAAACAGATGCTGCCACGCTTTTTCTCCCTTCCAATCACTGCTCAATATTTTCAATCTGCCAGTCGATGGGCTCCACCCCATTGGCCTTCAGAAAATCGTTCGCCTTGCTGAAATGCCTGCAGCCGAAGAAGCCGCGGGAGGCGGAAAAGGGGCTCGGATGGGGAGCCGTCAGAATCAGATGCTTCGGATTTGTGAGCATGGGAACCTTGCTCTGTGCTGGCCGTCCCCAGAGCATGTACACGATGGGGCGGTCCTGCCGGTTGACTGCGGCGATCACCGCGTCCGTGAACTGTTCCCAGCCCTTTCCCTGATGGGAGTTGGCCTGATGGGCACGCACCGTAAGCACGGTGTTTAAAAGCAGAACACCCTGATCCGCCCATTTTTTCAGATAACCGTTATTGGGGATGTAACAGCCCAGGTCGTCGTGAAGCTCCTGGTAGATATTCTGAAGAGACGGAGGAATATTCTTCTGCTCCGGCTTTACGGAAAAGCTCAGGCCGTGCGCCTGGTTCACGTTGTGGTAGGGGTCCTGCCCGAGAATCACCACCTTAACCTGGCTTAAGGGAGTGAAATGAAAAGCGTTGAAAATCTCATCCGCCGGGGGAAACACCACATGGGTGGAATACTCCTGTTTGATGAAATGAAAAAGCTGCGCATAATAGGGCTTACGGAACTCTCCGCTGATCTCCGTAAGCCAGTCGTTCTGTATCATTGCCATTTTTCTGAATTCCTTTTTCTTATGTTTCCGGGTTTTAGAGAGGCTTTAAAAAACGCCTCATTATGAAAGAGGTATCGTCACAGCCGCCTGTTCTCGTTGTGATCACCGCACGTTTGCAGCGCATGGGACTTTTTTTTACAGCCGCACGGATACGCCCCGTTCTCTCAGATATTCCTTCACTTCCCGAATAGTGAGCTCCTTATAATGGAACAGGGAAGCCGCAAGGGCCGCCTCCGCCCCACCCTCTGTGAGCGCCTCATAAAAATGCTCCGGTGTTCCTGCCCCGCCGGAGGCGACCACCGGAATGGGCACCAGGCCGGACACCCGCTTCGTCAGTTCGATATCATAGCCTGCCTTTGTGCCGTCGCAGTCCATGCTGGTCAAAAGAATCTCCCCCGCTC
>ERZ780162.1557-NODE-1557-length-15640-cov-4.328778_pt1 | contig 15640 bp, 18 predicted proteins | sample MGYA00511474_ERZ780162 | MGnify/ENA primary metagenome ERZ780162 (study PRJEB29588, sample SAMEA2143633) | human gut metagenome | biome: human gut; feature: human-associated habitat; material: faeces | place: Denmark | collected 2008/2010 ...
TGGTGCGGCTTAGGAGATGGTACTAACCGTGTCAAAATCGATGCGGTTGGTCTTTTTCACCCTTCCGGGTCTTATAGTCCGCTTCAATTGGCGCTTTCCAATCGGCACTCATAGGAGCTCCGCTTCTCATGCTTGTAATCGCGCAGCTGACCACTTCATAGTTCAGCCTTGTCCCCACGCTGTCGGAGTGGTAATTGACCGCGCGGTCTTCACTAATACCAAAATGCTTTGCCGTCTCGACGGCGTCAATATTGGCGCCGAGGAACAGGAATTCCCAACCATACTTGCTCTTCTCGTGCTCGATCATCTGCTTAACACGAGCGCTATCATAGCGACGACTCGCATTTTCCATTCCATCCGTCGTGATGACGAACAGGGTGTGCGCCGGAACATCTTCCTCTCGCACATACTTGTGGACGTTGCCGATGTGGTGGATTGCGCCTCCAATCGCATCCAGCAAGGCGGTGCAGCCGCGCACACAATACTCCCTATCAGTCATGGGCTTGATGTCTCGGATATTAACGCGGTCATGGATCACTTCGCTTACATTGTCAAAGAGGATGGTGGAGACCAGCGCTTCGCCGGGAGCTTTCTTCTGCTTTTCAATCATGGCGTTGAAGCCGCCGATTGTGTCGGACTCGAGCCCACTCATGGAACCGCTGCGGTCAAGGATAAAGACGATCTCAGTCAGATTCTTATTCATTGCAAATACCTCCAATAAATTATGGCTGTTTGGTGTTTCACCTTACAGCCATATCTTACTTTGATATTCGCTTCATTTGGTCGCTTGTTAAGCGACAATTCAATGAAAGGCGCAAGCAAAGATGCTTGCGCCTCTGGATTTCTCAGGATGTGTGATGTGCGTAAAACTCGCTCTCTGCAACACGAATCACAAAATTGTATTCCAGTCGATTTGCCTTGGACATGTCGATGTTATACCGTTTACTGACCTGACGCAAATAGGAAAAATACTCTTTGTCCTCACGAGTCAACGGAGACACCCAGCCTGTCCGTGAAGCTTGATCTTCTACCTGACGCAGATACTCAAGCTCTTTTTGTTCCATCGCAGCACACCTCCGGAAAAGATAGCATATCAATCAGGGTTCCACCGACGAAAAGTCGCAGCACCTGATAACTATTATGCGCCAATCAGGCTTTGGTCGAATGCAAACAGCGCCTCATTGATCTCAAATACATTGTAGTTTCCTCGCTCGACAAAATACTCCACGATGATGTCAAATTTGCTGGAATGCGACAGGGCAAATCCAGCTTTCGAGAGCATATCCTTTAATTCATCAAGCGGCAATTCGAGTGCAAGCGCAAAGGCGATCACAGTCGGCTTTGATGGCCTATAGAGCTTATCCGACCGAATCTTTGAGAACAGCTTTCGATCGATGTTGGCCTTCTTATAGCACTCTGCATCCGTCATACCACATTCATCAATCTTACGAAGCAGCATCTCGGAAAAGCTCTCGTCGATCTGCTTCAGAGCATCGTCTAGGGAAGCTGCCTTTGCTACCATAGGTGCAGCAGGGATAGGGCAGCTCTCTTCCGCTGCAAGGCTACGCAGTCGGCTGATCCGCTCAGCATAGCTGTCTCGATGCTCTTCGACATATCGGTCGTCTATGTAGGCGTTGATGTCCGCAAACAACTTGCTGCTGATCTGATACGCCTTGCGATCGAAGATGACGATGTAAACCATCATATCATTTTCAAGCAGAAAACTGCTGATCGTGTCGATAGCTACTTTGAGCGCCTCATCCTTTGGATAGCCGAAGATTCCCGAGGAGATCAGAGGGAATGCGACCGACTCGCAACCATGCTCCTTTGCGAGCGCGAGTGACGTCTGGTAGCACGAGACAAGCTTGTCATGCTCCCCATACTGCCCACCGTACCAGCGAGGGCCAACCGCATGGATCACATATTTGCATGGCAGCTTATATCCCTTTGTTATCTTGGCACTGCCAGTTTTGCACCCATTGAGCTTTTCGCATTCGACCAGGAGTTCCGGGCCGGCGGCGCGATGAATGCAGCCATCTACGCCGCCACCACCCAAGAGAGAACTGTTTGCGGCATTGACGATCGCGTCAACCTTCATTTTTGTGATGTCATTTCTTACAATCTGGAGCGGCATAAACAGACCTCCTGTGATATCTGCCTTCTGAGTAATTAAACGGCGAGCTTCTTTGGCAATAGATATATCTTCTTATCATCGAAGCAGATTTGCTCGGTACGGTTATAGATCTGGATCATCTCATCCATCTTTTCCATAAACATCCGTGTCCCTGGATTGCCTATGGAAGCGAATCGGTGAACGGCATCCTTTTCCATATCCAGAGCACTCTTCTTTAAGTGTGTTCCGCCATCCTGAAGGAATTCATCAACTGGCCCCTCTTTTACGAGCGGGATACTTCCAATGAATTTCCCGACTGCATTTCCTGCCGTGCCGATACCTTTCATGACATTAGCATCTACTGCTGAGTTACTCAGTTTCTCTAAATAGTGTGAGCTCTCCTCGAACAAATCGTGGTAAGCGTCCGACATCTGCTGCAGTTCATCCCGAATCCCGGAAATATAGGATTCTTTGAAATTGCCGCTGAGCATGACCTCCATGAGAGAAGACAGCGAGAATGTATAAAGGGACAAGCGGTAGTATTTGAATTCCTTCTCCACAGAGGTGAATGCCTGCTTCACGCCAGCCTGCGTGACGATATGCGGCTTCTTCCCAATCGACTCGGCGATCTTCTTCTGGTAACCAAGCATGTTCTTGCGTGCGCGATTTTGGTAGGTGAGAACCTGGTTATGATTGCCGCTGACGAAATGCTCGTTGTCCCAGTTATCCTTATACTTTTTGATGATGCTCATGAGGCTTTCAACATCCGCTTCTATCTCAGATTCCTTTTCGATTTCAAGGAACGAGACGATCTGCCTCTGCATATCCTCAATTTTCCCAAGCTCCTGTTCAATTGAGAATAGAGCGACCGCCATCATCATAGTGGCGGGATTGAATGCTGCCGCTGTCTGTGTGGTAGCGGTAATTGACCCAGCTTTTTGCAGCTGAACCATTTTAGATGTTCCTTCCGCAGTTTTGAGTGAGGCCCAGAAATTTCCGTTCTTTGCCGCTTTCAGTACATCACCGACACCAGCGTTGGCTATCGTATAGAGTCCATCCGCTGCGATGCTCGTCGTCTGCGTAACAGTATTCAACGCAGGGATGAGCGAAGAGACTCCAGCACCAAGCGTAGAGAGTTCCGCAATAGGAACGCTTAACACACCGCTGCTGTTCAGAGCAGTCCTTGCATCCGCCAAGAGGCTTTGGGTAATATCCAATAATGCCCCCGTATCACCGCCAGGCTGAGTCTCTATAGCGGTATTCGTATTGATGATCTCTCCCATGTCTTATCCTCCTCAATCGATTGAGAGTGTTCTCATTAGAGTCGTTGCTTTTTTCGCGGATTGGAAAAAGGCCATGTGGGAGCGGTCGCATACAATATTGCTTTACACGACCGATGCCCCGAAGGGCATTAAAGACAGCTTGGCCATTTTGAAGCATTGCTTTCCGATTGGAATGCCAAGGATCGTGATGCACCAGAGACAGCCCAGAATGCAGTATCCGATTGCCATCTCAAGGCCAAAGAAAATGATCCAAATTAGGTTGACGAGGAAGGAAAAGCCTCCACCGCCATACACAACTTCTTTCCCAAACGGGAAAAAGGCGAGACTTGCGAATTTGAAGCATTGCAGGCCAACGGGTATGCCGATGATGGTGATGCACCAAAGACAGCCGGCCAGTACCCAGGCAAGCCCGCCGATCAATCCTCCAAATAGGAACCAAAGAATATTTCCAATCGTAGACATAGTTGTCACCTCAATTTCTCGCTATTTCGCATCCGTTGCAAGCTGTCGCTCGATCCATGCCATCAGCAACCTCACGATGCGTTTCTGCTCATCCTCCGTCAGCTCACGCCCTATCGGAACATGATACCACTTGTTTAAGCAGCTGCGACAGCAGCAGGCGCAGGCATGCTGGGCAATAAACACTGGATGCCCGCGCATCGGTGTCTGTTTGCCGTCATTTGGGATGATCGCCGGCGCAAGCCGCATTCGGATGAAGTCGGCCGCATGATGCTGAATGGTTTCCATGCCCTTGCCCATTATGTACTGCCTGTCCTTTTCACTCAAATGGAACTTTGCGCGGAAAGCAGACTTTTGTAGGCGTAAAAGTGTTTGCTCAATGGTTGACATGTTGCTCACTCCAAGACCTTCAGTCCCAACTCTTTCATCTTGCGAATGATATCTTTCTCATCCATCATTCCCTCTGGAGATGATGCCTCCTGACCAGGGAATGCTCCGATACCGCTAAACTTAGCTGCCAGCTCATCCGGTTTCCAACCGCAGGTACACCACAAGCGGCTTCCATTGTGATACTGCACGATGAGCTGCATAAGAGTATCTTGCTGCTTTTCCGTCAGGCGGACACCTACCTCGCACAATTCAATCAGCACATTCTGGATCATATCCGTTGTGCGCAGATGACCAACATTCGCGGCTCGCCGATGAAACCGCATAATCTTTTCCGCCTCTGTACCGCTGTACTCTGCCAACAGGGCAGAATAAGTGGCGGGGACTTTCTTGTAATAATCCAAATTGAACCGCTCGTTCAAATTGAGAAAAGAAAACTCGTTTAATTTCTTCCCGCGATTCTCATTCGGATAGGTTTTACGTTGTTTTGGGGCGCACTCCATCGCCGTGGACTTCAGGTTCCCAATAAAATCTGCGAGTGATTTCTCCTCTACAGATGCTGTTGGTTCCGCATATGAGAGAAAATCATCGGGGACACAATAGGGGCGATCATTGCGCTCGTCCATCAGTGCATAGAAGGAAAACATCTTACCATAGCCAGCACCAATCAATTCTTTTGATACGATGTGCCGATCCAGATCATTGTGAGGTTCCTCCGTGTACAGTTCTTCGATCTCATAAACCCGATAGGGCTGCACTTCTCGACGGACAATTGCGGAAAAGGCAATAAGGTCGCGTCGATGAATCCGCGGCACATCGCTTTTTAGCTCCTGATAAACCGACCATACATCGCGAAGGGCGATGGTGCCATATAGATTTGCACAGGCGGCGAATAGAGGATGGAGGAAAGCACATGTTTCCGTTGATAAACCCGCCTGCATATATAGCCGGTTTAGAGATTTCTCCGATAGTGGTTTTGGATAGGACATATACCGTTCCTCCGCGTCCAAGGTTCAAGATTTATTCGTACTGTGCTGCGATCGACTTGACGTGCTCCGCCATCTGCTTGACTACATCATCAGGCCCAATGACCTTCGCCGCCGTCTGAAATCCGCAGAGCCACGCAAAGAACTGTGGGCTGACGATCACATCTGTCCATACTGTAAAGTGATCTTCTCCATCCGGGACTAAGATCACATCCCGCCCGAGACGGTCGAGTACGGCGCCCACGAGATGATTTTCGAAACGGAGATGAACCTTGACCTCCTCGCCGGTGAACATGCCGAATGTCTTACGCGCATAGACGGCCATATCGAGCGCCTCGTAAGCGTCCTGACCATCTCGTTCTTCATCCAGAACGGTGATCTTTTCCATCTTATCGACGCGGTAGTGTTTGATGATCCCTGCAGCAGAATCAAAGGCCACCATGTAGTAGTTCTCATCGTCCCATGTCATTGCAAATGGGCTGACAACATAATAAGCTCCACCATGTCGGTACACGCGCTCCTTGGCGACATTATACTCGAAATACAGGAACCGGATCTTCCGATTGCTTGAGATGCCATTATGAATCTCATCGACATTATAGTAGATGGACTCATTCATCGTTTTGATCCTGTTCTTCACGAATACCTGTCGGTTGAGCAGCTGTGCGCTATGGATACTGGCCAGCTTCTCGATTTTCTTGATCAGGGACAGCGTCTTCTTATGTGTAATAAATTTTGAGGATTGGACGCTATCCACGAGGAGCTTGAGTTCCGGCAGTTCAAAGTCCCGGCTTGCTACATAGTAGCCGTGATTGTTCCCCTCGGATACCTGAATGATGTCCAAGCCAAAATCCCGCAGAGCTTCAATATCACTATAGATCGTCTTTCTCTCCGCAGTAATATAATGAGACTTCAGGTAGGCAATGATCTGGCTGGTGGTTACGGCATGGTTTTCATCTGAGTTCTTCAGCAGGTACTCCATGATGTAGATAATCTTCAGCTTCTGAAATGAGGAGCGAGGCATATGTTCATCATCCTTTCAACCTGGTCGAACCAATTTCTGTCAAGCAACGATATCATAACATAAACCCTGTCCAATAGAAAGGACAACCTTCGATAATGGCTATTTGTATCGCAAAAAGAAAGCCACGGGTTGAATACTCTCAGGTATTCAACCCGTGGCTTTCTATGAGTGTCCTTTTATTGCATCGTTATCCGGATGTTCCTCGAGGCTGCTCTCTTTGGTCAAGTAGTCTAAAAGAGCCAGCTGTGTTTTCGCTTCTGCTCAAGCAGTACACGCTCCGCTCTTTGGAGTATATCTGGAGAATAGGCTTCAGATAGCAAATTCAGTTCTGACCTCAGTTCTTCATGCGATATGCGAAAGGTGAGTTGTCTGCCATAGAGTTGCTCAGCCGCCGTCACCTGCTCCACATGATCCGAATCAAAAGGCTTCGCTTGTACTCGCTCAATACAGGTATATAGATCATCGGTAAGCGGGTAGTCATTCAGATCTGAAAGAAGAGAGAGCCCATTATCAAAGATCGGACAAAGGCGAAATTCCTTTGTTTCTTCATTCCGCAATACAGCGAGATTGTTTGTGTGGCGATCTTCATTGAGCGTCAGGCAGTCCAATTCAAGGATAGCGGTAAGATATGCTCCCACACCAGTTAGATTTGTGACGCGCTCAACAAAATCAACCGTGTAAGCAATTCGAGCCGCAGGAGAGTCAAATTTTGTTAGCGCCTGAGCAAGCCCGCGACCTTCATAGGCGCGATGGAGCCGTTCAAATGGAATCAGCATTTCATCTTTGCGCATGAAGTCACGGCTGGAGCATCCCGGTATTACCTTATCGTTATAGTGAATGAACACTGGTTGATAAACCACGAAATCATCCGCATTTGACCATGTGAGCAAACGTGAAACGATTATTTCCGAGAGTGCTTCGTATCCCATGTGGTCCGCTTTATACCAATTGCCTGACTGCTTCCATTTGGGTTGGTCACCCTTTGAGGTATGGCCTTCGCTCATAATTCTATCCGCGCTCGTAAAATCAATGACTTGCATAAATGATCTCCTTCCTCGGAAGATAACGAAGTCTTAACCACATTTCGTCATCAGCTAAACGACCCTTCGTCTTTTCTACGATCTTCAACGGATCATAATCCGTTAGATCCATTTCTTGAAGCAGTTCCTTGCAGTTGCCGCGTGTCTGAGGAAAGCAGCGATCCCGTAAGAAATTTTCAAAGTCATTCCAGGTTGGGTGCTCCAGCACACCGAATGCACGATGCAGAATGTCATCCGTTTTGTTCTGGATGACCACCTTTTGGTCGAGGAAGTCTACATCAATAACCGTACAAGGCTGCCTTCTGAACATATAAGTGATGCGCATTGTGCAGCCATCGCCTGCGGCTGTGTTTAGGTATCGCTCAACCGTTTGACGAGAGAGCCCAAATGTCCTTGCCAGTTCCTGCATGGATGTGCCGGCGTTGCGCATAGCCCTCATTTTGTGGATATCTTCGTCGGCTATTTTGCGTTTCCGGCCAGCGTTGCGTGTGTTCTTCTTCCTATATTCTGCAGCGATCTTGCGAAGTGTGGCCTCATCGTCAGTACCGAACAGTTCTACACATAGCTTTCTATAGTCCATTGTTCTCCTTCCTTCGCATTGAATATATGCAACTAATTTAATTTTGATACATTATAGCATAATCTGGTCAACGTGTCAAATTTCACATGACCACGTTACAAAACTCTGTATTTCTCTTCAAGAGCTATTGCATTTTGCGTGCAATAGCTCTTTTCACATCCGTTCACAAAAAGTTTACAAATTTCTTTTCGAAGCGACGGGGGGTACCCCCCTGTTTTTTGAGTGAACTCTAGTAGAACGCAAAAAAGGAGATGACCATTTTGAAAAAAAGAAAGACCAGAGCACAGCGCAGCAGGCCCTTCCGCTGCCCCCATTGCGGAGCTGCCATGATCTTGAGACCAGCAGCGGAGATCTACCGCGACTGCCAGAACGATCGGAAACTCTATGTCTGTCACAACTACCCCGCGTGCAACACCTATGTGGCAGCGCATCCCGGCACCAATCAGCCGATGGGCGTGCCGGCGAACGGAGACCTCCGGAACCTGCGCATCCAGGTGCACCGGAAGTTTGACCGCATCTGGCAGACCGGGATCATGACACGAGAGAATGCCTACCGCTGGTTTGCGGACTCCTTTGGATTGAGTCTGAAGGATGCCCACATTGGAATGTGCAGCGAGTACCGATGCAAGGAGCTCATCCGGCTTTGCGATGAAGTGCTCGCAAGAAACCATCGTGTCGCATAAAGGAGGTGCCTGACATGACTGATTATCAGAACGAGCTTGTAATGGAACATCTGGATCTGGTCAACTGGGTCATCCGAACCAGAATCTCAGTTCCCAACAGACCGCTATTGACCTATGATGACTTCTATGCCATCGGTTGTGAGGCCATCTGCCGTGCCGCTTTGAAGTACCAGGCGGATAGCGGCGAATTCGCACCCTTCGCATGTCGCTATATCTACAATGCCATTATCGATCACTGCCGTGCGATGAATTACCGACTCCAGAGAAGTGTAGATGCAGGTTTTGAAGAGGGCGAGGTACTCTTTGATCTGCTTGCCCATACCACCGTTGACTTCGAGGCCGAGGTCACTGACGATTCCGCTATGGCAGCGTTGCGCGCCTGTAAGGAGAAGTACCAGGGTGTTGCTCGGAAAGGCGTCGAGGCCATTGAGCTGAAGCTGCAGGGATATGAGTCTGTTGAGATCGCAGATCTCTACGGGACCACCGTCAATAATGTCAATGCATGGATCTCGCGAGCCCGCAGCAAGCTCCGGAACGAACCTGCCCTGATGGAAATTTTGTGCTGATTTGTTGTTCTTCCCAAGCCACCTTCGTAAGAAAAGTGTAGAACGGATAAGGAGGATACAGCAATGATGACATTTTATGCTGCTGCAGGCAGTTATCAGATCAGAAGCGAAGACGGCAAGAATATGCCTTATATCATGCGGCTGGGAAAGCTGCAGCCAGTCTCCATTCCGGAGTTCAGTCTCTGGAGTATGCTCCTGTGGGATGTACTGACCTATGAGGAACTTCGTAAAAAGTTCTATGACAAGATGGAGGAAACAGAGATCAAACCTTCCTCTTTTGATAAGTCCCTGGAGATGCTGGTTAAGCGCAAGCTCATCATCAAGGGTGTAGGATACACTGGTGCGGATGCGCTCTACAATATGCTTTCGGACACCTATGTGATTCCTCTTCGAGGTGTCCAGGGTACCCGGAAGCTCATGAATGTAGCCAAGCTGCTCAAGCAGAAGAAGGTAAACTTCTTCGAGGCTGTTTATCTGCTGCAGCCGGAGAAGAGTTCGGATGCCGAGCGCAGGATCATGAAGCTAGTGCTTCAGACCCCGCTGAGCGTACCGGAGCTGGTTCGCTGCTTTGAGAACAATGTGCGCGATGTGAGTTCGGCCGACAAGGTCATTTCCGCCATCTACACGGAGGAGTCGGACAATCAGGCGCGGCTGAACAACGCATCAAGCCTCTCAGACTACCGCCACGATGTCCTGGAGGCGACAGCGAATCTCTACCTGACACGCCAGGTCATTTTGGAACACGCATAGATACAAGCCCAGAAAGCTTCATCGCTTTCTGGGCGCTTGATTTTACCACTGTCTTATAAACAGAGAAAGGAACCTGTTATGAAAATGCACCACCCATAGCAACTAAGTTCACTAAGTTGGTTCTTACGATCCTTGCCATTACCATTCTCGGCATCATCCTCTCGTTCGTCTCCCAAGACCATACGCTCCTTATGCTATCAGCTGGTGTAGCTGTTGCCGGAGGCGTGAAGATCATCGACTACTATCGAACGATCAAGGGAGAGCACTATGAGTGCATTGAAGGGACGCTTGTCCGGGAACAGGCCGGCTATGCAAGGAAGCGGCACACGATCGTGCTGGCTTTGGAAGACGGCTCGTTGGAGCAGAGAATCCTGGAAGGCCGATACAAACTCAAGATTGGAACCGACTATCGCTTCTACCTCAAGCGGGAACCGATCGCCGAGATCCAGATTGAACTCCCAGAAATCCTCCAGCCGGCCATCGTCGTACTTGGTCATGAGGAGCTGTCTTTTTCGTCAGGAAAGCAGATTTAGGTATTCTGGAAGGGCGCCGAAGCGGATGATATGCTTACTGTGTTCTTTATTAGATTGATCCTCCAACTGGAGCTTTTTAAGATGTGAGCCTGTGACCAACCACGCAGGCATATCAGGCAGAATCGTGGATTGTGACTCTATTGCCATCCGCCTCTGTCTTTTTCTTTGTCCGGCTTCGGCTGGATGACTTTGTACCATGCGTCGTAAGGCGTTTGGAATATTTTAAGCTGTAAGGCAGAAAGGAAAAGGATTATGCACGCAACCATCATTATGGAGGGCCGTCTGGTCACCGATCCGGAGATCAAGAGCGGAAAGAATGGAGACTACTGCACATTCCGATTTGTGGTCAACACAAAATATGGAAATCAGGACAACGCCTCTTTCTTCAACTGCACCGCAAGCGAGTACATCGCCAATCGGATGCAGAAGGCCGGCATCAAGAAGGGCCGTCTGATCGAGATCATCGGTAATCTGAATCTGCGTCCCTACGAGACGGATGAGGGCATCCGTCAGATCTCTGCGGATGTCGGTGTCCTCGAGTGGCACTTTACTGGTTCAAAGCCGAAAGGCGATGAGGCGGACTCTTCGCAGGGTACGGCAAAAACCGCACAGAAGAGCACCGGTAAGGTACGCCCGGAGCAGACGATTCCAAGTGGCGATGACGATGACGACCTCCCCCTCTGATCTGGACATACATATATGGGCTGTAAGTGTTGTGAATGCTTGCAGCCCATTTTGTTTTGTCCATTCCAAAATCTACATACGAAAGGACTGACTATTTGTGGCTGTCAAAAGCCGAATTGACGCATGGACCCTGCTGAGGGTTCTTGTTGTACCCTGTCTGTTTCTCTGCGCGATCTTCAAGCGCCCCATATTCCAATGGATCGCTTGCGCTGCGCTTTTTGTCTGGGTGTGTTTCGTGATCTCGAAGCTATTTCGCTCGCACAGAAAACACTGCAAAAAGATGCCCGCAGAGCAAAAGGCCTTTCCTGCGAAGCAGGAGACCAAACCGCTTACGGAGACTCCGCAAGAAGCAGATGATGATACCCGACTGAGCTTGCTCAGACAGGTCAATTATCGAATCATGGAGCAGCTGAAGCAGAGCTATCCCACGGTCGCATGGCTCTGGGAGGCTCGTCCGAGCTCCGAGGAGATCAGCAAGGGTTGCACCAAACGCATCAAGCTCTATCACTGTGATCCATTCAACTTCGGTGAGGTGACGCTGAGCGCCACTGGAAAGTTGGAAATCGCCCTGGTCCAGATGGTTCCTCTTGCGGAGGCTGAATTGCAGCCGCACAACGATGAGGACCTGGAAGAGCAGGAGATCCTGGATCGCAGCGATGTGAAGCAGTGGTACACGCAGAAAGGCATCGCATTGCTCAGCGCTTTGATTGACGAGCTGAATGTGCAAGGCCACAAGCGCCTGACCATCAAGGAGAACGGAGATGTCTTCGTCACAGCCAGTGGTAAGCAGCAGCCGGTGGATACCATCCCCGACTTTCCGCCCCGTCCTGCGTGGGAGGATCTGTGTGTTCTGGCACGCGAAGATGACATTGCCGCTGAAGTGTGTAACCAGGAACTCACCGTGTCCTGGGCCTAACTTATTTTTCAATGAGGTGTGATTATGGCTAAGACCAAACTGTTTGAAGCTTGGAGCTTCCGTCTCCAGCAACCGGCGCCCTTTGACGACCCGAAATATGCCGGATCCAAGTCGATGGGCTTTTCCCAGTACAACACATCCAGTACAGCTCAGAAGTCCACGCTCCATGCGCCTACGATGCGGGCCTTGCTCGCATACGCCAAGCTGGTGAGCGCAACGGAGAATGGGCAGAGTGTCGATGGCCTCGGCGCCATCGGGCATCAGGGCACTACTTACCGCATCAGTGAGTATCGATCCGCCAACAAGACGGACTGTGTGGTCTTCAACCCCGTCACCGGCAAATTCAATGCCGCACAGGTGGAGGACGGCACACAGGCCTTGAAGCCCTATTCTGTTGGTGCCGGCAACGGCACCGGTTCGGGCCTCCTGTTCTGCCTCATGCCCGTCCTCAACGAGGATGACGAGTTCCGGCAGAAGTTCCAGGAGTTTGTCTCCCTCCTTGAGAGTGGCTGGGCAGATATGGATGCGGCATTCGAATGCGCACTGACTCTCTGTGATAATGTCTACCGTCGCATTGAGAACAGTAAGCAGCTGGGTTCTGATGGCGTCAAGATCTCCATCCCTACGACTGGCAATATCTCCGTCATTACCCAGATGGCCATGGACAGCGGCAACTACGCTCCCACCGGCGCCTCTTATGGGGAGTTCACCATCATGCAGATGTCCGGGACACCTACGGCGAAAGCGTCTTCCTTCCAGAAGGAGGATTTTGTAGCCAAGTACGCGCTCTCCAACCGTACTCTTACGGCACGAGAGCTGGCAATGGTGCCCACGCTGCCCGACTGGTACATCATCCCCAAAGAGGTCGTCCGTGTCTGTGAGCACGCCAAAGTCACTACGGCATCCAGCCAGCCAATGCGTAACTTCCTGTTCCGGGGCGAGGCTGGTACCGGCAAGACCATGGGCGCACAGGCAATCGCAGCAGGGCTCAATCTGCCCTACACGCTTATGACCTGCAGCGCCAACACGGAGATCACCGACCTGGTTGGACAGTTTATTCCTGATACCAACGGCTTTCATGGCAGTACTCCTATCGAGGATCTCCCGAAGATCTCCGACATCACCATGCATCCGCCCAGTGTCTATATGATGCTGACCGGTGAGTACGACGAGGAGAAGACGGAAGACGATGTGCTGCAGAAGCTCATCGAGATTGCTGTTGGAAATCTGGTGGAGAAGGACGAAACACCCGGCCAGCGCATCCGCTATGTGGATACACCTCTCGTTGAGGCGATCCGGCACGGCTATGTTTGTGAATTGCAGGAGCCTTCCTGTATCGCAAACCCCGGCGTTCTGGTCGGCTTGAACTCTCTGCTGGATAACTGCCAGGTGATTACTCTGCCCACCGGAGAGCGTGTAAAACGTCATCCGGATACGGTGATCGTAGTCACGACCAACTCGGACTACTCCGGATGTCGCGACATGAACCAGAGCGTGATTTCCCGTATGGATCTGATCTATGACATGGAAGCTCCCGACTTGAACACGATGGTGAAACGCGTCATGAATGTCACCGGTTTTACCGATGAGCAGGAGGCGACGAAGATGGCCATTGTCGTGCGTGATGTCGCTGAGCGCTGCCGCCAGACCATGATTACGGACGGCAGCTGCGGTATGCGTGAGTTCAAGAGTTGGGTGCTGTCCACCATGGTAACTCATGACCCGTATGAGTCTGCCTTGTCCACCATCATCTCCTCTGCCTCTGCGGATCCGGATAATCGTGCCGAGCTGATCTCTGCGTGTTTGGAGCCCCAGTACTCAAGAACAATTTGACGAAAGAGGTGTTTATTGATGAAAGTCGAAAGAGAATCCTTTGTCCGTTTTGCCGTTGCGGTTGCTTTGGCCTGCTATGACCTGCCCGCAGATCGGGCCATGACCTCCGACGAGGCCGCAAGGCTCGTGAAGTGGGTCATCGACATGGCACTCGGCCCTGCTGCGTCTGGCGTGCTCGTTGAGCCTATGCGGAACTATCCTCCCTCCGGGAAGATGCCGCTGATCATCGGCGTAGCCGGCGTCCAGCAGCACCTGTTCTGGTTCTACCCCCAGCAGCCCTTCGAGGAGATGTGTGAAACGCTCTCAGCGATGCTCAAAGAGATCCCCGTCACCTGTGACAGTGTCCCGGCGTGATTGGAGGAACCGCGTATGAGAACATCACATCGACAGATCCGAAAGCGGATCCTTGACGCAAAAAGCAAGATATCAGATGAGGAGTTCTTCTCCTCAAGAGCCTATAACGGCTATCTGACCGACCTTGCCGAGGCGGCAACGAAACGCTATAAGCGGCCGCTGCGCGTGCGTGTTGTGGCAGACCATGACGATGATACCGTGGCCTTTACGGATTACCACGGCATTTATATCAATGCCTGCAACCACATCACCTGGAGCTTACCGACCCGACTGCTGCGCTCCATGAGTCTGGAGGGCTTCAATGCGCATGAGTGTGGACACAACCTGTTCACCGATAACCGCATTTGGAACAGCTACTTCAGCAAACTGGAGAAGGGCAAATTCTACCCGAAGGTGCCTGACGGTCTGGACAGTATGCAAAAGCTCCATGCACGCGACATCCTCGAAGCAGTTCTCGATGAGACCGACACGGTTCCTTATCAGGTCATCATGAGTGTGGCGCACGCGCTGCAGAACATCTTGGAAGACGGATATGTGGATGCCAGGTACTCCTATGAGTTTCCTGGCTCCCCCGCCAAAGGGATCGCACTCAATAACCTGCGCTTCGCGGATACCGTGCCGGAGATCAGTGAGATGATCAATCTCAAGTATTATGACCACAGTATCGTACTCAACCTCCTGATCCAGTATATCCGGGCACACGAGGTCAATAACCTGTCAGGCTACACCGGTGAGTTCATTGACAAACTCTACCAGTACATTCCTCTGGTCGATGAGTGTGTTTACGACGACGATGCCAGATCCCGCTGTGAGACCGTGAGCAAGATCCTGATAGATCTCTGGCCAATGATGCAGCGCTGCTTTGACGCTCTGCGAGATAAGCAGAAACAGGCGCAACAGCAGGCTCAGCAGCAGAAAGGAGTCGGTAGCGGTAGTGGTTCCGGAGGCGTTCCTACCCCTGGCCAGTCTGGCAGCGGGGATGATGAAGACGATAATGGATTGCAGCAGGGTAAGCAGGCGGTTGAGGAAGACCTCTCCAGCCAACTCCCTAATGCGGCGCCTAACTTCACGATGAAGACGACACCTGTCCCGAGCAATGGCTCCTTCACGCCCGATCCTGGGCAGATGAATGCCATCCGGGCACAGGCCGAGCGTGTGATTTCGGAAGAGAGTGACCGCATTGCTGCCCATCTGACGAATAGTATCACAAGCAGCGGCAGTGGCGGTGTGGATCAGAACAGCGAGTATGACGGCTATGACTACGAGCACGCAGCAGAGGACATTGAACGGCTTTTGGAGCATATGGCGGAGGAAAAAGTCACAGAGGAATTAGAGGAAGAACTCTCTGAAGAACTCCAGCGTGAGGCAAATTCCATCCGATATGGCAACGCGCACCGCAATATCCACATCACTCTATACCGCTACGGCAACTTACTATTTATCATTGAT
>ERZ780162.1564-NODE-1564-length-15590-cov-7.073254_pt1 | contig 15590 bp, 10 predicted proteins | sample MGYA00511474_ERZ780162 | MGnify/ENA primary metagenome ERZ780162 (study PRJEB29588, sample SAMEA2143633) | human gut metagenome | biome: human gut; feature: human-associated habitat; material: faeces | place: Denmark | collected 2008/2010 ...
CGGCAGCCCCAGCGCCTACGACCGCGTGCTGGCCACCCAGTTCGGCAGCTACGCCGCCAAGCTGGTGGAGATCGAGCAGTACGGCGTTACGGTGGCTCTCGTGAACAACCACGTCATCTCCAACCGTCTGGAGGATATCGCCGGTAAGACCCGCAATATCCCCGAGGGCTGCGAGCTCCTCACCGTGGCAAAACGCATGGGTATCAGCTTGGGCTGAGAAATCTTTCCGGTATGACCGCAATCTTCTTCCCGGTTTATCCGTATTCCAAGTGTAACAAAACCTCGTGAAAGGAAGTGTCTCTCCATGAAAAAAATCCATAAGTTCTTTTCTAAAGATTTGCTCCATATTCTTGGTGCTGTTGGGATTTTTGTTGCTTTTCTGATTTCTATCGCCTATAAGCAAGTTGGAATCGGGGCACTCATAGCTGCGTGGCTTATTGCTATCGCAATTATCGGGGTAGCATGGATTACAGACATCCGCAAAGCAGACCTGCTGAAAAACGGAAAGATTGTTTCCGGAAAAGTTAATGCAGTAAAAAGGGTTCACATAAAATTCCACATGAGTACCTATCACCTTGCTGATGAAGATGTAATTTATCCTTGGGTGATCCGGTACCAATATAAGATTGGAAAAGACACTTATTATGGACAGTCCCATTGGTTTTGGTTCAATCCTCTCGTGAGCAAGGGAACACCTATAGAGGTGACTATTGATCCTCAAAACCCAAAAAGAAGCATTGTTGCTGCATGGGAAAGTTAATAGATTGTTTCTTTCCTCTATGATGACGGAAATTCCAAAGGAGCACAATCTCCTTTGGCACACGACTTTGGTACAAAGTCTAGTATGTTACACCTCGATAGAGGTGTACCGTTCCCAGACGCAAAAAGTCCCATGCCCAGCACTTTGGCGGTGCGGGCATGGGACTTTTTGCTTTTTAGACCGAGCGGAGTGAACAGTAACCAATCCTGACATCCAGTTGCCGTGTCATTTGTTGAATACTGTTTTACGAACAGTCTGCGGATGGACGTTCTCTCTTTTTCAATATACCGAACAAGAACTTACTTATTCTTGTACATTTCCTCGTAGTATTTCTGGTAGTTGCCGCTGGTGATGTGCTCCATCCACTCCTCGTGCTCGAGATACCAGTCGATGGTCAGGACGATGCCCTTCTCGAACGGGGTCTCGGGGTACCAGCCCAGATCGTTCTTGATCTTGGTGGGGTCGATGCCGTAGCGGCGGTCGTGGCCCAGACGGTCGGCAACGTGCTTGATCAGATCCTCGCTGATGCCGTCGTCCTTCAGGCGGTCGTGCAGCTGCGCGATGATGGTCTTGACAATGAAGATGTTGGGGCGCTCGTTGTGGCCGCCCACATTGTAGACCTCGCCGATCTTGCCGCCGTTGCAGACCATATCGATGGCCTTGCAGTGATCCTCAACGTACAGCCAGTCACGGATCTGCATACCGTCACCGTAGACAGGCAGCTGCTTGTGGTGCTTGACGTTGTTGATCATCAGGGGGATCAGCTTCTCGGGGAACTGATAGGGGCCGTAGTTGTTGGAGCAGCGGGTGATGTTGATGGGCATACCGTAGGTATCGTGGAATGCCATAACGAACATATCAGCGCTGGCCTTGGAGGAGGAGTAGGGGCTGTGGGGGCACAGCGGGGTGGTCTCCATGAAGTAGCCCTCGGCACCCAGAGCGCCGTAGACCTCATCGGTGGAGACCTGCAGGTACTTCTTGCCTTCCTTCCAGGTCTTGGCATCAGCATCGTACCAGGCTTCCTTGGCACGCTGCAGCAGGTTCACGGTGCCCATGACGTTGCTCTGGACAAAGATTTCGGGGTTCTTGATGGAACGGTCCACATGGCTCTCAGCGGCAAAGTTGATGACATAATCGAAATCATACTTTGCAAACAGGCTTTCCACCAGCTCCTTGTCGCAGATGTCGCCCTGCACGAACACATGGCGGGGGTCGCCCTCCACATCCTTCAGGTTCTCCAGATTGCCCGCGTAGGTCAGCTTATCCAGGTTGACCAGCAGGATCTCGGGGTACTTCTTGAGCATATAGTGGACAAAGTTAGAGCCGATAAAACCGGCGCAGCCGGTGATCAGATATTTTTTCATAGGTTTATTCTACCTCAATTTTCAGGTTTTATCTTCTTGGGGAAGCGTTTTCTTTGTACAACCTCTCCGTCAATGCTTCGCATTGCCACCTCCCCTAGTAGGGGAGGCCTTGGCAGTCCTCGCAAAGTTCCCGGTTTCGCCAGAGGCTCCCCTATTAGGGGAGCTGTCGAGCGGAGCGAGACTGAGGGGTTTAATTGACCCTTATTTCATCCCATTCTCGCCGTCCCAGTGGGCGAAGAAGCAGGCCAGGGCCTCTTTCCAGTCCCGCACATCGTTGCCCACAGTGCAGCGGAGCATCCGGTTGTCCAGTGCGCTCCACTTGGGGCGGTCCGCACTTTCGGGATGCTTGGCCTTGTACTCCTCGCTGGTGCAGGGGGCCACAGAGGCATCCACACCAGACAGGCGGATGATCTCGGAAGCAAAATCGTACCAGGAGCAGATGCCCTCACCAGTGCAGTGATACAGGCCGTACTCATGGGTCACGCAGAGCTGCAGCAGCTCATGGGCCAGGTCAACCGCGTTGGTGGGGTTGCCACACTGGTCGTTGACCACTTCCAGCTTGCCGAATTTCCGGCCAGCGTTGACGATGGTCTTGACGAAGTTTTTGCCGTAGTAGCTGTACAGCCATGCCGTGCGGACGATGAAGTGGCGGTGGCAGAACTGCTCCACATACTTTTCGCCCATGAGCTTGGTGGAGCCGTAGGCGCTGATGGGGCCGGGGATGGTGGCCTCGTCCTGTGCAATGCCGCCGTTCTCATGGCCGGAGAACACATAGTCCGTGGAGACATGCACCAGGCGGGCACCGGTCTTTTCGGCGGCCTGTGCCAGATTGCGGGGGCCCAGAGCATTTGCCTTGAAGGCTGCGTCGTGGTTCACCTCGCAGCCGTCCACGTTGGTGTAGGCGGCGCAGTTGATGATGACATCCGGGCGCTGGCGGCGGATGAAGTCATCCACCATCTTATAGTTGGAGATGTCCAGCTCCGGCAGGTCCACCGGGATCACGGTGGCATTCATCAGCTTTTCGGGAATGGGGCCGATCTCGCTGCGGCCCTCCCGCAGCTGCTTGATGATCTCGGTGCCAAGCTGGCCCTTGCAGCCGGTGACGATGATTTTCATGGGTGATTCCCCTCCTGCATCAATATCTCAGTTTTCCATCGGCCACGTTCTTGAGGTGCTGGCCGTAGGGGCTCTTACCATAACGGGAAGCGCTCTCCAGCAGGGTCTCGCGGTCGATCCAGCCGTACTTGAAGGCGATCTCTTCTGGGGCGCTGATCTTGATGCCCTGACGCTTCTCGACCATGCGGACGAAGTCGGCGGCATCCACCAGGCTCTCCATCGTGCCGGTATCCAGCCATGCAAAACCGCGGCCCAGCAGCTGGACATCCAGCTCGTCCTTCTTCAGGTACATATCGTTCAGGGTCGTGATCTCCAGCTCACCGCGGGCAGAGGGCTTGACCTGCTTTGCCATCTGGACCACTTCCTTGTTGTAGAAGTACAGGCCGGTGATGGCGTAATTGCTCTTCGGGTGCTCGGGCTTTTCTTCCACGCTCAGCACCTTGCCGTTCTGGTCAAATTCCACGATGCCGAAACGCTCGGGGTCCTGCACATAGTAGCCGAACACAGTGCAGCGGCCCTTGGTCTCTGCATTGGCGGCGGCAGTCTTGAGGATCTTGGAGAAGCCGTTGCCGTAGAAGATGTTGTCGCCCAGGATCATGGCGCAGCAATCATCGCCGATGAACTCTTCGCCCAGAATAAAGGCCTGTGCCAGACCATCGGGAGAGGGCTGGACCTTATATTGCAGATGGATGCCGTACTGGCTGCCATCGCCCAGCAGCGCCTCAAAGCGCGGCGTATCAGTGGGGGTGGAGATGATCAGGATATCCTGAATGCCCGCCAGCATGAGGGTGGACAGAGGATAGTAGATCATGGGCTTATCGTAGACAGGCAGCAGCTGCTTGCTGGTGACCATCGTCAACGGATAAAGCCGGGTGCCGGCACCGCCGGCCAGAATAATGCCTTTCATAATTTGTGCACTCCTTTATTTGTATTGAAAAAGTTGTGCAGCTATACGGGATGAAACGCTCACCTCGTAATATTCAAAGCGGAGCTGCGTCCGCTGTCAACAAAGTTACAGGGTAAAAGTTCCGGCCGCGCGGGGCGGCATCAGATAGTTTTACACCTTATTCTACTCTCAAATCGAAAAAAAAGCAAGAAAAAACGGCCTGTTCCAGAATTTTTTCCGAAACAGGCCGTCAAACAGAACCGTTCAGCCGCCCACGGCGGCAGCACATTGCGATGGTGGAGCGTTTCTTACCACTTGAAGCCCCACTTATGGAAATACTTCAGCAGGTTTCCTGTCTGCCAGAGGGCGGGCTTGAGATCCCGGTGGGCAGCGCGGTGCCAGGCGTGGATGGCGGTATACTGGGGCACCAGATACACCTTGCCCCGGGTGCGCATCTTCTGGGTGAGGTCCGCATCCTCCACATACATGAAGTAGCTCTCGTCAAAGCCGCCCACCGCCTTGAAGGTGCTGGTGCGCACACCGGAAAAGCTGCCGGTGCAGAACTCGATCTCGATGGGCCTGGTCAGGTCCTCATCCAGCATCAGGTAGTGGTCGTTCTGGCCTTTCCAGAAGCTGAGCCGGGGCAGCTGGCGGTAGAGCATGGGCCGCAGGGCGCACCGGCGCAGGGGCAGCTGCTGGGGCTTGCCGTCCGGGAACACCAGCGAAGGCCGGGCCATCACGGCATCCGGGTGGGCGGCCATCCAGTCGGCCAGATCACTCAGGGTATCAGCGGTCAGCTGGATATCCGGGTTGAGGATAAAGTGGAAATCACTGTCCAGCTCGGGCAGGATCATATTATGGCCGGTGCCAAAGCCGCCGTTCTCGGTGCGGCAGTGCACCACCACCTGCTGGCCCGGACCTGCTGCCAGCAGGCCGTCCGCCACGGCCTGCTCCAGCTTTTTGCCGCTGCCGTCCGGGCTGGCATTGTCCACCAGATACAGGGTCACCGGGTAGCGGCGCGTGCAGTGCAGCACCGTCTGCGCCGCCTTCAGCGCCTCGTCATAGCCGTTATATACAACAATACAGGCTGATAGTTTCAAAGATATAACCTCTCAGTCGCTTCGCGACAGCTCCCCCAGCAGGGGAGCCAAGTTCGCGTGCTGCGTTTTTCCGAAATTCTCCGCAAGACTACCGGTATCCTTGCCTCCCCTATCAGGGGAGGTTGCAAAGCCGTAGGCTTTGACGGAGAGGTTTATTCACTCCAAAGGCAGGATCTTCAGCGTGAAGTCCTCACGCTGGATATCAAAGTTGGGGTTGGTGCAGGGATCGCCCGCGGCCAGCAGGTCTCCCCAGCGGGCCTGGAAGCGGAGCACCTCGCCCTGGAAGCGCTTCTGCTTTTCGGGGTTGTCCTCGGTGCCGCGGCTCTTGCTCTCGTAGTGGTAGAGCTGGGCAAAGGGGGTAAACACGTTGGTGTAGCCCGCCTCCCGCACACGGACACAGAAATCCACATCGTTGAAGGCCACGGCATAGCTCTCGTCCAGGCCGTTCATCTCATCATAGATCTCCCTGCGGATGAGCAGGCAGGCGGCGGTATCGCCGTAAACATCCTGCACATAGTTCAGCCGCCCCATGTAGCCATCGGATGCCGCCGGGAAATACTTGTGCAGGTGGCCCGCCACGCCGCCGATGCCAAAGCCGATGCCGGCGTGCTGGATGGTGTCATCGGGGTAAAGCAGCTTTGCACCCACACAGCCCACCCGCTTCTGCTGGGCGTACATGACCATCTCTTCCAGCCAGTTGGGGGTGATGACCTCGGTATCGTTGTTGAGCAGCAGCAGGTATTCGCCGGTGGCATACTGCTCGCCAAAGTTGTTCAGGGCGCTGTAATTGAAGCCCTTGCCCTCCCAGGTCACGACCTTGAGGTTGTCCGGGTGTTCCTTCTGCATCCGCTCGTAGGCGCGGAAGGTCTCGGGCTGCTTGCTGTTGTTCTCGATGAGGATGAGTTCAAAATCCGGGTAGGTGGTGCGGGCATAGATGGAATCCACGCAGAGCTCCAGATCCCGGATGTGGTCGCAGGTGGGGATGAGGATGCTCACCCGACCCGGGTGCTCAATGGTGTAATCGGTCTTGTAATAGCCCGGAGTGCCGGGGATGAGGGCAACATCGTCCACAGCGATCCCGCAGCGGGCATAGTGGGCCTTGAGGGCCGCAATGCCTGCGTCGATGCAGTAGGTCTTGGCGGAGATATCTGCCGCCGTGCTGCCGGGGCTGGAGCGCCAGTAATACAGGGCATGGGGAATGTGAACGATCTTCTCAGCCTGCTCCGTCAGGCGGAGGAACAGCTCGTAATCCTGGCTGCCGTTGTACTCCATCCGCTCGCCGCCGCCGGCCCGCTCCATCAGGGCGCGGCTGAACACGGTCAGGTGGCAGATGTAGTTGTTGGAGCGGAGGTTGTCCAGCATGAAATCGGGCTTGAAGTGGTAGAGCACCACATGCTCCGGCTTCCCCTCAAAGGTCGCCTCGTCGGTGTAGACAAAATCGGCCTTCTGCTCGGCAATGGCCCTGGCCGCGTACCACAGGGCACAGGGATGCAGCAGGTCATCGTGGTCCAGCAGGGCGATATACTCACCGGTGGCCATCTCAAAGCCCTTGTTGGTGTTGCCGGGGATCAGCTCATTCTTTTCCAGCTTCTGATACCGGATGCGTGCATCGGCCTTCGCACGGGCCTGCACATGCTGGCCTACGGCCTCGTCCTTACCGGCATCCACGCAGCAGAGCTCCCAGTTCTTGTAGGTCTGGTTCACCACGGAATCCAGCATCTCGTCCAGGAAATCCAGCGGGGTGTTGTACAGAGGAACCACGATGCTGATCTTGGGCCCGGCAGGCTGATTGTTTGCCTGCCTGACCAGCAGCTCCACCGGGGCAAAGCGGTCAGCCCGCAGGAGGTTCCCCGGGAAGAGGGCGGCATACTCCCGCCTGGCGCGGGCGTGCTCCCGCACACCCGAGATGCCGTCCCGGCGCAGCTCACCCAGCAGGACGAAAAGCGGGAAGGTGTGCCAGATCTGGCGGCTCTTGCTGACAACATACCGCATGGGCCAGGTCAGCTTCCAGAAGGTAGAGCTGGTCACCTCGTTCAGGGTCTTTTCCAGGTTCTTGGCATGGCTGCGGCTCAGGGAAAGATCGCTGCGGAGCCGCTCAATGAGGGCGGCTTCCTCGTTGCAGGTGCGCTCGGCACGCACCATCCGGTCACGCAGGAGATCCAACTCCTTCTCATAGCCCGCGATCATCTCGGCGGTGGCAGGCTGGACTGTGCAGTACAGAGCCGACTGCTGGGCACGGCCCCGGCTGCGCCAGCGGAAATCCCGGTAGTAGCCCCGGCGGGCCAGTTCCTCGGCCCAGCCCTCAGCCACGTTGCTGCCGGTAAACACCAGCAGCACCTGTCCGGGCAGCTGCGCGGGCATCTCCACCCAGGCGGGGTCCTCCACCACCAGCAGGTCTGCCTGCCGGGCAGCCACTGTAAAGGGGTTGGCATCCACGCCCGCCCGGTGCAGGGCCTTTTCCAGTGCCGGGGTCTCGGCGTTCAGCACCGCAGCTGTTGCCGGGGCCAGCTCCTCCGCAATGCGCTGTGCCAGCAGGCGGCAGCGCTCCATGTCCTGCTTTGTTTCCTTTGCTTTCTCCAACTGCATTCCGACTTCTCCACTTCACTGGGCCATTCCGCCGCCCAGATACATTTTTACAAACTACAATAGTATACCAGATTTCGTCCCGTTTGAGAAGCGCTTTTCCGCATTTCCTGCGCTTTCCGGTGCAAAATTTATTACAGCCCCAGCAGGCTCCACAGCCAGCCGAACAGGCCTCCGTTCGAGCTGCCGCTGCCCACCGTGCCAAAGGACACGCCGGTATAGTAGTGGCGCAGGATGTCCCGGTAGCCCATGCCCTGCTCCTGCGCATAGCCCACCATGCCGCACTGGCTCATGCCCACACCGTGGCCGAAGCCATAGTAGTTCATGCAGGGGGTTCCGTTCTCGTCCGCGCTGAAATCAAAGCAGTAACGAGAGGAAACGAACTGGCCGATGTAGCGGTAGCTCTTTCCGTTCGAGACAAAGGTATTGTACTGGACAAAGCCGCCCAGATCCTTATGGGTGGTGTCGGCGCTCTCGTAGGGCTGGCCGGTCTTGCTGTCGTTATACTCGATGTAGCGGTAATCCTTGCCGATGATCCGGCGCATCAGGTTGTGATACTGCTCCTCGTAGGGGCTTTCCACGCTCTGCAGATAGGGCACATCGGTGCCCCAGGCATCCAGACCGGAGCAGGTGCCGTACACGCCGGTCTGGGTGTTGTACCCCGCGCTGGCCGACCACACTGCATCGATGACACTGCCGTTGCAGGTCAGCACCTCGTCCTTGACCTCAGAGACTGCCCTGCGGATGGCGCTGCGGGCAGAGGAAGGGATCTGATCCACGGGGGTGTACACCAGCGCGTTGGCCGAAGAGCCGTATTTCTTGTGGTATTCCAGATAGGAGTGGATGGCCACCGCCTGCGCTTTCCACGCCTGCTGTGCCGCCGCGTCACTGACATAGCTGCCGATGGAGCCCAGTTCGGTGTAGGTGATGCCCACCAGACAGTCCTCAAGATCCAGGGTCACGTTCCGGCGCAGGCCCTGCCCCTTGACGTTCAGGTAGGGCATGGTGATGGTATCGCCGGAGCCGAAGAGCCAGCTCAGGCAGTTTTCCTCCTCGTCCGGGATCAGAGTAGTGTTGGCACCGCCCATGGTGGTGGCACCGGCGGGCAGGGTGTCCCCTTCCGCTGCAAAGGCGGCAGGCACTGCCATGCAGAGCAGCACCACCGCCAGCATCAGCGCCGCACACCGGCGCGCAAACTTCGACATCCGTTTCAAGTTCCTTGTCCTCCTGCGTTCTGTATTTTATTCAGTTTAGCACAGTGCAGGGCCGCGGGCAAGGACTTGAATCAAGAAAACGCCGCCGGGCAGAGCCAAAAGCTCCACCCGGCGGCGTTTCACTGTTTCTATCTTACGCTTCCTGTCAGCGGCTCTCCCCGCGCTGTGCAAGGCGGGAGAAGCGCTTATCCTTTTCGTCGTCCCTCTCGGCATCCTCAGCCGGGGCGGCGGGGGTCAGGCGCACTTCCGTCACGCGGCGCTTGGCGGTGCGGGTAACAACACCATCGTACTCGCCCAGGGTAAAGCGGTCGCCTACCTTGGGCAGATGGCAGGTCTTTTCCTGCACCAGACCGTTGACGGTATTGGAATCGATGTCCTCTTCCTCCGGCAGGTCGAGCTCCTCATACAGATCATCGACGCTGGCAGAGCCGGACACCAGCCAGCTGCCGTCCGACTGCTTGCGGAAGTCCTCAGTGACCTCGTCGTGCTCATCCCAGATCTCACCCACCAGTTCTTCCAGAATATCCTCCAGCGTGATGATACCCTCGGTGCCGCCGTATTCGTCCACAACAACGGCCAGGTGGTGGTGCTGCTCCCGGAGGGTGCGCAGCAGCTGGGAGATCTGCGTGGAGCCCGTGGTATACAGGGTGGGCACCACCAGATCATCGATCTTGGTCGCCTTTTTCAGGCGGGCGATGTAGAAATCCTTTTCATGTACCACACCAATGATGTTATCAATGGTGCCGTGGTAGACAGGCAGACGGGAGTAACCGGACTCCGCAAAGGTCTGGGCCAGCTCCTCCAGCGGGATATCATCCTCCACAGCCACCACATCCACACGGGGGGTCAGGATCTCTTCCACCTCCACGTCATCGAACTCGATGGCGCTGCGGATGAGCTCGCTTTCCCGGTCGGTCAGCTCGCCGTCATTTTCAGCCTCGCTGACCATGGTCATCAGCTCACCCTCTGTGATGGTATCGGCCTCGCCGCTGTGGACAAAGTGGCCCAGCAGCTTTTTCCACTGGGTGAACAGCCAGGTCAGCGGGGTCATCAGGGCCATCAGGAGCACAAGGAAGGGCGAGACTGCCGTGGCCACCTTTTCCGGCATCTCCTTGGCCAGGCTCTTGGGGGTCACCTCGCCAAAGATCAGCACGATGATCGTCAGCACAATGGTGGACACCGTTGCGCCCCGCTCGGCACCCAGCATCCGGGTAAACAGGATGGTGCCAATGGAAGCGGCGGCGATGTTCACGATATTGTTGCCGATGAGGATGGTGGAAAGCAGCTTGTCATACTGCTCCGCCATGTTCAGCACCCGGGCGGCAGAGGAATCGCCGTCCTCGGCGCGGCTTTTCAGGCGGATCTGATTCAGGGAGGAAAATGCGGTCTCGGAAGCGGAGAAAAAGGCGGAGAATCCCACCAGGATCACCAACGCCACCCAGAGCGTCATACTGCCATCGTCCATAATAAAGGAAAATCACACTCAACTTTCTGTTTTTTATTAAAGAACGGACTCCCTCAGTTTGCTTCGCAGCCAGCTCCCTCAAAGAGGGAGCCTTGCCGCACGGTCAGCCTCCCTCACCGAGGGAGGTGGCATCGCGCAGCGATGACGGAAGGAGTTCTTTCCTAGGGATACAAAAATGTGCTTTCCACCGTGGCTGTTCCGCGATGAAAAGCACATCAATGTTACTTGTTATAATATCATATTCCGCACCCCCATGCAAGCATTACAGCCGGCACAGAGGTAAAAAACTGGCAAAACTGTGGAAAATCATTTCAGCACAAGGGCATTTCCGTCGTAATCCACAGTCAGGGTGCTGCCCTCGGCATAGCGGCCCTGAATGATCGCCTTGGCGATCAGGGTCTCCACCCGGCTCTGGATGAACCGTTTGATGGGGCGGGCACCATAGACGCTGTCGTAGGCAGAATCGATGATGTAGTCCTTGGCGGCGGTGGTCACGTCCAGATTCAGATGCTTGCCCTCGTCCATGCGGCCGCGCAGGTCTGCCAGCTGCAGATCCACGATCTTGCGCATCTCGTCCTTGGTCAGGCTCTTGTAGTAGACGATCTCGTCCAGACGGTTCAGGAACTCGGGGCGGAACTTGCTCCTCAGCAGCAGGTCGATCTGATGCTTTGCGTCCTCGCTCAGCTCGTTGGAGCCATTGGCCCGGCGCTGCTCCAGATCGTTCAGGATGATGTCGCTGCCCAGATTCGAGGTCAGGATGATGACCGTGTTCTTGAAGTCCACGGTACGGCCCTGACTGTCGGTGATGCGGCCATCGTCCAACACCTGCAGCAGGATGTTGAACACATCGGGGTGGGCCTTTTCCACCTCATCGAACAGCACCACGCTGTAGGGTTTGCGGCGGACAGCCTCGGTCAGCTGACCACCCTCCTCATAACCCACGTATCCCGGAGGCGCGCCGATCAGGCGGCTGACGCTGAACTTCTCCATATACTCCGTCATATCGATACGCACCATGTTGCGCTCATCGTCAAACAGAGCCTGTGCCAGCGCCTTTGCCAGCTCGGTCTTGCCCACACCGGTGGGGCCGAGGAAGAGGAAGCTGCCGATGGGGCGGTTGGGGTTGGCGATTCCGGCGCGGCTGCGCAGGATGGCCTCACTCACCTTGGTCACGGCCTCGTCCTGACCGATGACTCTCTTGTGGAGCACATCGTCCAGGTGCAGCAGCTTCTCGCGCTCGCCCTCCACCAGCTTCTCCACCGGGATGCCGGTCCAGCGGGCCACGATGCGGGCGATCTCCTCATCGGTCACGCGGTCACGCAGGAGGCTGTCCTCCTTCTTCTCGTTGGCCAGCTTTTCCTCCGCTTCCAGCTGTTTCTGCAGCTCGGGCAGCTTGCCGTATTTCAGCTCAGCAGCCTTGTTCAGGTCATACTCGCGCTGGGCTTTCTCAATGGCGGCATTGGTCTGCTCGATCTGCTCACGCAGGGTCTGTACCTTGCCAATGGCGTTCTTCTCGTTTTCCCACTTTGCCTTCATGCTGCGGAACTTATCCTGCAGCTCGGCCAGTTCCTTTTCCAGCTCATGCAGGCGGCTCTGGCTCAAGGCATCGGTCTCCTTTTTCAGGCTGACCTGCTCGATCTGCAGCTGGGTGATGCGGTGGGCCAGATCATCCATCTCGCTGGGCATACTGTCCATCTCAGTCTTGATCATGGCGCAGGCTTCATCCACCAGGTCGATGGCCTTATCCGGCAGGAAACGGTCGGTGATATAGCGGTCAGAGAGGGTTGCGGCGGCGATCAGCGCATTATCGCTGATCTTCACGCCGTGGAACACCTCATAGCGCTCCTTCAGGCCTCTCAGGATCGAGATGGCGTCCTCCACGCTGGGCTCATCCACCATGACCGGCTGGAAACGACGCTCCAGGGCGGCGTCCTTCTCAATATACTGACGGTACTCGTCAAGAGTCGTCGCACCGATACAGTGCAGCTCTCCTCTCGCGAGCATCGGTTTCAGCATATTTCCCGCATCCATGGCACCGTCTGCCTTGCCGGCCCCGACGATAGTGTGGAGCTCATCAATAAAGAGGATGATCCTGCCTTCACTGTTCTTCACTTCCTCAAGGACAGCTTTCAGACGTTCCTCAAACTCGCCCCGGTATTTTGCACCGGCAACAAGAGCTCCCATATCAAGCGAGAAGATCGTCTTCTCTTTCAGCCCTTCCGGCACATCGCCGCTGACGATCCGCTGGGCCAGGCCTTCTACGACTGCGGTCTTACCTACACCGGGTTCACCGATGAGGACCGGGTTGTTCTTTGTCTTACGGGAGAGGATACGGATCACATTCCGAATCTCCTCATCACGCCCGATGACCGGATCCAGCTTCTGCTCTCTTGCCCGCTCCACCAGGTCCTGACCATATTTGTTCAGTGTGTCATAAGTCGCTTCCGGATTGTCGCTGGTCACTCTCTGATTTCCTCTGACCGTAGAAAGAGCCTGGAGGAATCCCTCCCGGCTGATGCCAAACTCACGGAAGATCTGTTTCATATCCCGGCTTGCATATTTTAAAAGCGCGAGGAAAAGATGTTCAACGGAAACATATTCGTCTCCCATCTGTTTTGCCTCGTCTTCTGCATGGATCAGAACATTGTTCAGGTCCTGGCCGACATATGCCTGTCCGCCCTGTACCTTCGGGCGTTTTCCAATGGCCTGCTCCACTCTGTCGATGAAGAGCCGGCCCTGTATGCTCATTTTTTCAAGCAGCTTCAGGATCAGGCTGTCGTCCTGCGTCAGCAGAGCGTAGAGCAGATGCTCCTGGGCCAGTTCCTGGTTGCCGTTGTCCGCTGCGATCTTTTCACAGTTCTGGACTGCCTGCAGCGAATTCTGCGTAAATTTATTGATATTCATGGTCATCCCTCCTTGCTAACCACTACTTGTTTTCGTGTTCTATGAGCAATATAGCAAAACTTGTTAGCCACGTCAAGGATCGAGTGCTAATTCTTTTCTAAAAAATTTGTAAAAAAAGTCCTTTTCTCTATCCGGTGTTATCTTGACCTGTCCATTTCCTGATATTATAATGAGTAACACTTATCTGCATTGCGCACTTTCTCCTGCAAAATCATCACTCCCTGCTGCGCAGTGCCTTTAAACTTTATTTTGGGGTGTAACAAATGATTCGAATCGCGATCGTAGAAGATGAACAAAACTATATCGACAAGCTGAGTGAATATCTGGACCGATATAAAAAAGAATACGGCGAGCAGCTTTCCGTCACGGTTTTCCGCGACGGAGACGAGATTTCTTCCGGATATAAGGCACAGTTTGACATCATACTGATGGATATCGAGATGAAGTTCGTAAACGGAATGTCCGCCGCGGAAGAGATCCGAAAGGTGGATTCTGAAGTCACCATCATCTTCATCACCAACACGCCGCAGTACGCTGTCCGGGGATACGAAGTTGGCGCCCTGGACTATATCCTGAAACCGGTGCCGTACTTTACATTCAGCCAGAAGCTGAACCGCGCGGTCCAGAAGATAAAGAAGCGCAGCAAAAGGTGGATCACCATACCGGTAAAAGGCGGCGTGATGCGCATGGAACTGTCAGATATCTATTATATAGAAAGCGAAGGACACAATCTCATCTACCACACGGAATCAGGGACGATCACCTCGTCCGGTACGATGAAATCCGCGGAGTCCGCGCTGGACAGCATGAATTTCTCCAGGATCAACAAATGTTACCTGGTCAATCTGGAGCACGTGGACGGCGTGAAAGAAAAATATGCTGTGATCCGCGATGAACAGCTGCTGATCAGCCGGCCGCGGATGAAGCAGTTCATGCAGGAACTGACAAAGTACTGGGGGGAACGCTCATGATCTCTGAAACGACTGCTTTTATCACCACCCTTCCGGACATTCCGCGGATGATCACCGCGCTTGCCCAGTGGCTCTCCTGCATGGTGTGTGTCCTCACACTGCGCCGCAGGATCACAGGGTGGAAATTCGCAGCTGCAGGCGCAGGATTCCTCGTCGTACAGAATATCTTCCTGATCGCCACGGACGGATTTGAGGATATCGCATGGAACCTCTGCATGCTCATCGCCTGGGTGTTCATGTTCCTTTTCATCCAGGGCTGCGCCGACATCAGTAAACCGGCGGCTGCCTGTTACTGCTGTTCTTCTTTTATGACGGCAGAATTAGCCGCGTCCGCCGAATGGCAGATCCACTGCTACATATATGAACTGCTTTCGCCGAAAGGCCTTCTGTGGGCGGCAGCGCTTCTCCTTGCAGTCTTCGCTCTGTTCTTTTTCCTGTTCTGGCAGATCAACCGGAACCTCAATCTGAAGGACGAGAACCTGACAGTCACCAGACGGGAAGCCGCAGGCATATTCCTTACGACAGTAGTCATTTTCGCGATCAGCAACCTGGGCTTTCTCTCGCTGAATGTGCCGTTTGCCGGAAGGGACAGCCTTGAGATCTTCAATATGCGCACCCTGACCGATCTCGGGGGCGCAGCTATCCTGTACGCCTATCAGGCACAGTGGAAATCTTCGCAGGTGCAGCGCGAGCTGGAAAACATACAGAATATCCTTATGAACCAGTATGAGCAGTACAAGCAGGCGCAGCGCACAGTGGATCTGATCAACTTCCGGTATCATGACCTGAAAAATCACATGATCGCCCTTCGAAGCTCAGAGGACGCGCCTCTGCGCCAGCAGTATCTGGATCAGCTCGAGAAGGACATCCACAGTTATGAAGCGCTCAACAAAACCGGCAACCAGGTGCTGGACACCCTGCTCACCAGCAAGTCCCTGCACTGCATGCAGCACAAGATCGACCTGACCTATGTCATCGACGGCTCCCTGTTTGACTTTATGGATGTAATGGACATCTGCTCCATTTTCGGAAACGCCCTGGACAACGCCATCGAATGCGAGAAGAAGATTAAGGACTACGACAAACGGATGATCCACATAAACGCTTTTTCGGAAAAAAACTTTCTGATCATCCGCTTCGAGAACTATTACGAAGGCGATATCCGGTTCGAGAAGGGGCTGCCCGTCACAACCAAGAAGCAGGCCGCCGCCCACGGATACGGACTGA
>ERZ780162.1566-NODE-1566-length-15578-cov-3.410810_pt1 | contig 15578 bp, 11 predicted proteins | sample MGYA00511474_ERZ780162 | MGnify/ENA primary metagenome ERZ780162 (study PRJEB29588, sample SAMEA2143633) | human gut metagenome | biome: human gut; feature: human-associated habitat; material: faeces | place: Denmark | collected 2008/2010 ...
AAACTCATGGAAAAAATTGAACGGCAGCTCTGCTCCTATGCATCCGACACCGGCCGGATCGTTATAGCCGGCCACACCCACAGACCTGTTTTCGCCCGGCCCGGTACCTGTCCCTATTTCAATGACGGAAGCTGCGTCCATCCGCAGTGCATCACCGGCATCGAGATCGAAAACGGCCGCATCCGGCTGGTGCGCTGGGCCGTAGCCTCTGATCCGGAACGCCATCTGGTGATCCGGCGTGAGACCCTGAACGGGCCGGTGGCGCTGGAGGAATATGGATAATAGATAACGGAAGTATCTGAAAAAGGATCCTGCAGGAGACGCGCTTCTGCAGGGTTCTTTTCTCCCCGGCTTTTCTGAAACCGGCAGTCCATGGAGCCTTTTCTCCGCCTTCGTTCCCCCTGCCATCCCAAAAGCACCCCTTCTCATCTCATTCCGTATTCCCGGTACAGCTTCCTGCGGAATGCCTCATTATTCACTGCCCTTTCCAGATCCTCCGTTCTGGAATCCTTCAACAGTCTTTCCGCCAGCGCTGCAAATCTCCGCTCTCCGTTTTTTTCGCCCCTTTTTTCTCCTCTTTTTTCACCTCTTCTTTCTCCTCTTTTTTCACCGATTCGTATCCCATCACGCCTGCTGTCCTCCATCATTTCGTCCAGCGCTCTGCACATATTGACCTTTCCTCCTTCTGTTCGGTTTTTCTCTTTATATCCATTCAGTTTTTGATGGTTGATCATCACGCTGATCACATCGTAGGTTGCTTCTTCCATTTCCTGAAAGCGCTTCTCATTCTTCCTGCAGTATTCCATGCAGATCCCGGCAGGCTTCCCATTTCCCCTTTCCGTGATAAAACACCAGCGTCACAACCGGATCCAGCTTTTCCTCCGGAGTCAGCCCGGAAAGAAACTGTGCGCTTCCCTTCAGATCCTTCTTTTTCCTGTGTAGGAGCCGTTTTTTCCGCAACTGCCCCGCATAGTCCAGAGCATCATATTCCATACATCTGGCCGGCATGGCATAATGCAGCTCATTCTGATTTTCTACCGCAAGCACGCAGCAGGTGCCTTCCCGGTATCTTTTCTTTGCCACATCCCGGTATCTGCCCCGTGCTCCTCCGCTTCTGCCAGTACTCTTTTCCGAATGATATATGGCCGGAGCAGCTTCCAGCTCTTCCGGTGTCACCTCCTTTCTCCCGCCAAATACCGTGCCGTTTATGAAATCAGCAAAAATATCCGATTTCTCCATATAGGCACAGAAAGCGTCATTTTTTTCTCCCATAATGCTTTCCTCCTTCTTTTTCCTTTTCTGAACCGTGAAACTCAGCGGGCGAAATATGCCCCGGCGAACGCCGTATACGGATGCCTTATTTTCATGGCACCTTCCAAAGATGGGACGGCTACAGACTGCCGTCCGCTTCAGATCCTGTCTCTGCAGAGCTATGCTGCAGAAACCGGGAACAGATAAAATTAATATACCGCATGGCGGGTAAAGGTGCAAGAACAAATTGAAAATACCGCTGAAAATTGAAAATACCGCTGAAAAGTTGTTGCTACTCAGCCAGGTCTGCGCATTCATTGCGCAGACCGTACGAAAATGTATCATAGCAATTAATATTTGAGAGGCTTCATCTCCTCAATCGGAAACGTCACCCTCCAGTCTCCCTCAACCAATTCCGAACAGGTGCTGAAATATCCCCAGACAGACCATCCCTCCATGATCATTTCCGGTTCCACCTCAAAAAAATATTCCTGGTAGCTGCCGGATTGCTCTTCATCCCAGAAGGCCACGCTTCCAAAGCAGGGAACGTCATTTCCCTGTCCATCCTTAAGGAAAACATAACCATGATTATCCGTATTCAGGATATCCTTATAATGTACCTGAATATGAAGCCTGCCGTCCACCCATCCGTATGCGGTGACCGTCACTCCGTCAACCGGGGAAAAGGATTGGGCTGCATCCGGCTCCAGGAGGCCCTTGCGCTGTTCCTCTTCCACTTTTTCCATATTCCCGCCGCTTCCCCGGATGGGTACATCCGACTGAAGCTCCGTTTTTTCCTCCATCCGGCTCAGGTCGATCTCCGGCAGTTTCTGCTCCACTCTCTGTTTTCCGGTGAGAAATTCCGAAACGCTGAACGTGAGCTTCCGGCCCTCGATTTTCTCTCCGTTCATATACTTTACCTGAATCAGAAAAACCGCCTTTCCGCTCTTCGGATCATAATCCACCAGAGAACAGGTGCCGATACTGTCCTTGGAGGAATGTATGGAATAGCTGTCGAACAGATCCACGGTTTCATCGATGCGTTCCCCTGCAAGATCCTGCATGGAAAAATAGATTTCTGCCGTATCCGCATGCACATACACAGCTTCCACCTCCATCCGGATTCCATTATCCTCACAGGAAACCTGAACCGGTGTGAGATGTTTTGCGGTTTCCGGATAGAGGGCATAAAGAATCTCATAGGCCGGCATGCTTCCCGCCGCCACAGCTGCAATCAGAGAAAAGGCAGAAAGAAACAGCGCTCCTGCCAGACATGCTGCCGCAATACGCCCCCGCCTCGGGAAGCTGTATGGAAAGCTGAACGGAAGCCAGCGCTTCCATCTGCATAAAAAGCTGCGCCGCAGCCAACGCATTCTTCTCGTCGGCCTCCCCTGCCCTCCGATTGTCTTTCCCGCTTCCTGGATATAGATGTCTTCTATGGCGCTGACTGCTGCTTCGATATCCCGGATATTCATAAGCTCCCCCTTTCCGCCAGTTTCAGATATTGTTTCAACTTTTCTCTGGTCCGGTACAGGCGCACCCTGACCGCATTCCGGGTCATATGCAGATTCTCCGCAATTTCCGAAACGGAAAGGCAGTACCAGTATCTCTGCATGAACATCACCCGGTCCCGGCTGTTCAGCGTACCCAGAAACGCGTTCAGTTCTCCCGCCAGCTCTCTGGCCAGAATTTCCTCCTCCACGCTTCTGCCGCTGTCCAGACAGTCCGCGATCTCTTCCAGGATCACGTCATACTGCCGGTTTCTTTTCTGCGCGGCGTTGGAATGGTATTTTTTCAGAGACAGATTCCTTACAATCCTGCAGATATAAGGCTGGAGCATGTCCGGCCGTTCGGGCGGAATCGCGTTCCAGGCCGCCAGAAGCGCATCGTTCAGGCATTCCTCCGCATCCTCCCGGTTATTCAGGATTTTACAGGCAATGCTTCTGCACAGCCCGCCGTATTTCCGTGACAGCTCTAAAACCGCGTTTTCCGATCGTTCAAAAAAAAGCTGAATAATCAGATGATCCTCCAAATGCCTCCACCTCCCTCATCTATATACTACGGTTTTTCCGGCGGGGATTACAGGAATTATTATTTTTTCCACTAAAAAAGGATACCCTGCCAGCCTGAAGCATATCACCCTTAAACCGGCTTTTCGGATATCCTTTTTTCATTCTCAATGATTCAGTTTTTCTTTCCTATTCCGCCACCAGCGAAGCCACCGTCTCCACATCCAGCTCCTGCTTCGGAGCGAATTCTCCGCCCGCCAGATACCGGTAAATGGAGGAAAGCAGCGCTCTCGCCTCGGGATACTGCTGCAGATCCTGCAGTCCCATGGAGGAAAACAGCAGCCTTCCTTCGCCGCAGCGGCATTCAAATAACTGGGCCATGGGCCGCAGATACGCATAACTGTCCATCTCCGTAATGATGGCCTGTATCCTCTCTGGCAGAATCACCGCGCGCTGAGATGCCATCGGCCACCACTGCCAGTCGGTGTGACTGTCCGTGGGGAAATCCTCGAACAGAGGATGGGCGCTGTCGATGAGCTGTCCCATGCCGCCCGCCTGCTGGGCAAAGGTGCCGACCGACCAGAAATCGGTGGTAAACTGGGCCCGGATGGATTTTGGCAGCGCCTCCTTCGTGGAAGGCGGGGTCAGGTAGACACAGCCGCCCGCAGCGAGAACGCTTCTGGCCTTTTCATCAAATCGCTGTGTTTCGTACACGTTTTCCGGGCACACCAGATTTTCCGGAGAAACCGGCGGATAAACCCAGACAGAATAATGGTTCACCGCGCCGTCCACAGATACCTTCAGTGTCAGACGGGATGGTTTTTTCACCGATTCCAGAGAAAGTTTCACACAGCCCGCTTCCGTCAGCGTTCCGGGCGGAAAGCTTCCCTCTTCCGTTTCCGCTCCGGCGATCATCTCTCCTGTTTCTTCTGTGCCGGAGTCCTTCGCATCCGCCCACAGCGTACACTGCACTCTTCCGGAAAGCGCCGTTTTTCCATAATTGGCAATCTTCACGGGCACCGTCAGCTCTTCCGTGTTTTCCCAGGTGTAACGGGGAAGGAGCGCCAGCGGAAGCTGATCCCGGAAAAAAGCCTGAAACTTCGCGGGTTCGGCAAAGGGATACGGCTTCGGCTCCAGGTGGGAGTTCATCATGCCCACCAGCGCGGTTCCCTGTCCGGGGAAATCCTGCAGGCCAAGCAGAGAGATACCGGACAGCTCCTTTGTGCGCATCGCCGCTTCAATCTCCTCCCGATAGGCCAGGCGGGAAATCTCTCCCGTCGCCTCCACCTGTTTTTTCCACTCCTCAGCGGAGATTCCGGCTTTTTTCACCCGCTCCTGCACCAGCCGCAGGTTGGCCGGATCGGAAATCCCCTGAAAAGCCTCCAGTTCCCGGAAGTCAGGAAGCACCTCGAACTGTCCCACCTCAAAGCTGAATACGGGTCCGGCATAGACCTTTCTGATTTCAGCCATGGATTCGTCGTAATTCTGAGCTGCATCCGGGTAACGGTTGTTGATATAACCCTGAAGCGCGCCGTCCTCTCCGCCGCCCGCATGGGTTCCGCGCAGATCATGGTCATAATATTTCTGAGAGGCGAAAAAGTCGCTCTCCGGATCCACGCCCTTATCGCCGTAATGGGCGTTGGAGCTGTCAGCGTACAGCCTTGTCGGATCCAGCTTGCGGGCAAGCGCCAGCATGCTGTCCATCCGGGAATGTCCTGCCGGCCCGGCCGCCAGCTCATTTCCGAAGGTCAGCATCACAAAGGAGGGGTGATTTGCCAGAGCCAGAATCACCTGCTTCAGTTCCGTCAGATAATAGGCGTAGCTTTCCGGCGCTTCAAAGGCATGCACCGGATCCCAGTGGGACAGCTCCGGCTGCATCAGCATGCCCATCCGGTCCGCCGCGATAAATGCCGCCTCCGGCGGGCAGTGGGAATGGAAACGCATGCAGTTGATTCCATAGGAGCGGTATCGGGCAAGCACGTCCATCCATTCTTCTACCGTCATGGGCGGATGGCCGGTCTCCGGAAATTCACAGCAGTTGGCTTCACTGCGCAGAAAGATCACCCGGCCGTTTAAAGCGAGCCTTCCCCTTCCATTGTCCCCGAAGGTGCGCACGCCGAAGGCCTCCGTCCTGCTGATCAGCTCCACCTCGCTCTTTTCTTCAGAAGAAAGATAGGCAGTCAGCTCATACAGATTTCCTTCCTCCATATCCCATCGGAAAATACAGTCGGCCAGAGGCAGCTTTTCCAGCACAAACCGGGTCCGGCCGGGCTGTACGCTGATCTTTTCTTTATATCCGGCATATTCATGCTCTCCGAATTTTTCCTTTTTCAGCGCGTCGCTTTCCACCCAGAGGGTGCCGCTCCAGCGCCGGTCGGAGGAAACCTCCGCCTGCACGGTCAGGGTATTGCCCTCTCTGTCCGGGTAGATCCGCAGAGCGGAGAGAAATACCGGTTCCTCCACGCGGAGCCGCAGATAGCCCAGCACGCCGTTCCAGTTGGTCTGCGTTTCATCCGTTGCCGCCGAGGAATATACGATAGCGTCGTGAGGCAGGCCAGGATAGCTGTTGTCGGACAAAAGCGTGATCTCATTGTCCCCGGTCAGAAGCCCGGTCACCTCGAACACATGCGGGGTGGAAAGGGTGCCCTCCGTAAAATGCGGCACCTCCTTTCCATCCACCAGAAGCCGCAGACACCTGGCCCGCTCCGCTTCCAGAAAGACACGCTTTCCTTTCTCCGGCGTAAAAGATATGCGCCGGGTCAGCCGCGCTTCTCCCTCAAAGGTATATTTTCTGGTAAACCGGGTGGCGATGGGCGCGTTCTCATCAAAACCTTCCTCCGCGTTTCCAAGCGCCGCGTCCGGGTGCCACTGGTTCTGTCCCAGATCCTTATGCCCGATCCGGTTTTCATCAAGCGTTCCGGGAAGCTGCATGGAATAAACCTTCCCGTCTCCAATATCGGCCTGCCAGAGGCCGGACAGATCAACGTACATCTGAATTTCCTCCATATGATTTAACTAAAAGACTAAAAAAGCATTGTTCTGATTGTTCAGTATATCATAGAAGGAGCTGTCATGCCATTGCTGTGGCTTGCTCTTTTGTTTAGAAAATTTGCTGTCCTTTATTTCTTAATTTCTGCGCAGAAAAGAAACTCAGAACTGTTCATATCCTAAAAGCATTCTCTTATTTGTTCTTCGGTAACATTACTTGCGAAGGCAGACAATCATAATATTTTCGAAAAGTTCTGGAGAAATGTTTCTCACTCACATACCCCACCCGTTCTGCAACATCTTTCACAGGCAGTCCGGTCTGTAAAAGTTCCATCGCTTTCTGCATACGGGTACTAGTGACAAAATCAATATATTTTTCACCGGTTTTCTCTCTGAAAATTCGGCTGATATAGGATGGACTGATATCGAACCTCCTTCCGATTTCTGCAATTGTCACATCATTCATATAATTTGTGCCTACATATTCCCTGATCTGCTCAATCACATCCTGCTTCTCGCTTTTCTTCATCCATGCCCCATCCTGTATTAACCCCCGGCACGCTCTCAGAAGCTCCTCATAATTCATTCCTTGGAAGCCATATTCCCAAACTGAAGAAAGATATTCCATAAGAGGACGTCTGTCCAGATTTGAAAAACATTCCTTCATTTCATCATTATGCTCCATTTCCTGCACCAACTCGTTTGCTAACGTGTAATTGGCCGTCAGATATGCGGCTGTCATCATCTCTATTTTTTCACACAAAAAACGCTTTCTCAACAGATCGGGTTGTTCTTTTAAATCCTGTAATGAAATTGTCTGGTATCCTTTCTCCAAAATTCGTGCAGATGACAGCCCCAGAATAATCTGTTTATTCAGATAAAGCTCCTGAAAATCTACTGCCTTTGTCCAAATTGCTGTAATCTGAGCATTCTGTTCAAACTGATCTTTATGCAGTGTCAGATAAGAACAAAGTCTGGAATATTCATTTCCTTCAATCAACAGGCAAAGCTCACTGGTCTGAAGGAAAAACAGAGCATAAAGATCTTTCTCTCTGATATTCTGTTTTAGATAGTCTGACAGCTTTTCATATAACCCGGCATACAGCTCCCTTTCCATCCTGTTATCACACGCATCCAAAAAAAACAAATATAGACTATACACTCCAGTTTCTGTCTCTGGTCTCATCTGCTTCACAACACCTGTAGTATCTGCCAATGCAAATGCCTGACTCATGCGGCTTTCAAAAAGCTGATTACGTTTTTGCAATTTTTCTGCCTTTTCTATTCCAATTTCGTCTATCAGTTCCTGCAGTTCGTCAATATCCGGAGGCTTCAGCATGTATCTTTTTACTCCCAGAGAAATCGAACGCCGGGCATATTCGAATTCAGAATAGCCTGTAAGAATACACCATTCCGTTTCCGGTGATTTTTCCCGATATAGCTCCAGAGCATCCAGTCCGTTGATCTTAGGCATATTAATATCCAAAAATACCACATCAAAAAAATTCTCCCTCACCTGTTCCAACAGTTCCTGTCCATCCCTGACCTGAACAATCTGATGTTCTCCTGGATACAGCTCCTCCAGCATGGATACCAGATTAACCCGTACCAGCCTCTCATCATCCGCGATCAGGATCGTCATCGTTCTTCCCTCCTTCCCACGAAACAGATTCTTTAAAGATTAATATATTACAGATGGTTTGAAACCTTCCTCTGCGATTATACCAGAAAAATGAGTTCGGATACGTAATGGAAAGCCGCTCCCGTACACTGGTTATCCCAACCCTGCCTCCTGCCATAATCTCCTCATTCCGATAGGGAATTCCGTCGTTAGCAATGGTAATCCATATAAAAATCTGATCATTTCTACCTTTTACCAGCCTGACCTGAACCTGAATATGAAGCGGATTCCCATCGGAAGGCATGCCATGACGCATGGCATTTTCAATCAGCGGTTGCAACAACAATTTTGGTATGGAAAAATCTCCCGTTACCGATTCCATCTGAATATCATACTGAAGCCTATCTTCAAAACGCAGTTTTTCCAGCATAAGATAGCTTTCTATAAACCTGCATTCTTTTCTGATGCTGGAATCATATCCTGGTTCGCAGGTATATCGGAACATTCGCGAAAGATTAACAATCCCTTTTTCCAGATTTCTGGTATCCCCAATCCGATTCAATGCCTGAAGAGAATTCATCACATTATGGAAGAAATGTGGATTGATTTCTGCCTGCATAGCCCTGTATTCCGCCATCTGCTGATTCATTTTCCAGATATATTCATGCTGTACCAGATTTGTAATCCGCCCGGTCATCTCCGTCAATGCCTGGGAAATATCATCAAATTCTTCAATCGCCATCCGGGGCATCCCGTCACTGCTTTCATTATCTCCCAGACGGTACCGACGAATGTAAGAAATCATTTTTCCTGTTGAAACGGAAATCTTACGGCTCAGATTAATGAACAGCAGAAATGCAGCCGCCATGGCTCCAAACCATACCAGCAGGATTGCGAACGACGTCTGGTATGCCTCGCTTAAAATCGCACTTTCCGGCAGTAGATAATCCATCCAGAATCCATATTGATCATCATACATTCGATATCGATAATGGACTTCGCCCGCCACACTGGTACGTTCTCCCAGCTGTTCTTTTTCCTCCTCATCCACCTCCAGAGTTTCCACGAATTTTATATCTGTAGCGCAGGCCATTTCACCTGAGGGGTAGTAAATCACAAGTCCTGCCCCCTGGGGAAGGGTAATTTCCTTGTCCAGGTTCCTGAACACCTCCAGAGAAATCTCCAAGAACACGTATCCCTGCCGAATTCCGGTTTCCAAATACTTTACCGGGCATAACATGGTAAATACCTGTTCTGTCAAACCATCCTCTGAACTTTTTACCATGCTTCCCGACAAAATCAACACATCTCCTGAGGACACCCCGGCAAATTTTTTCCGCATTCTTTCCATCCATTCGCTTTCTTTCTGATATCGTCCAATGGTTCCACCATATTTTTCAAGGTAAAACAGCATATCAGCATTCGCCTTTTCCGGAAGAAATCCAATTCCTTTCACCGTGGAATCCCCTATTGTCAGATAAGTATTAAGAGAATTCCTGTATTTTGAGGAATAGCGGATATACTGATACAGATTTTCCCGGGATTCATCAATCTCATGAGTATTCAAATAATTATAAAATCTGGAAATATTGGTATCAAACAAATACTGCAGAAAAAAGCGCTCAGAATTCTGCAGAGAACTGTCCAGATGATTGATAAGCGTCTGCAGTATAATCCGGTTATTGGTCTTATAGCTGTTTAAAATCTGATGGCGGAAAAAAAACGGCAGACACAGGCAGATAATCAAAAAAGGTAAAAAAACAGAGATTGCAAAAATACAATATAATGATGTTTTCAGAGAATATTTTTTCATTATGCCTTTTCTCCTGCCGTTAAAACCGCCTTTATATCTGGGTCTGATAATCCTTCGGACAGCGAACTGTCTGTTTCCTGAATCTCATTCTTCAACGGGAATAATCACAAATTCTTTCAGTATCGGCACTGTCCCATCAGCCTCTATTTCGATTCTGTTTGTCCCTTTCATCAGAGAGACCAGAATTTCGCTGGCAAGCAGATCGCCTTCTTTTGTAGAACTCCACTTACTTAAACCCGCCATTTTCATAATGTAATCCTGTCTGTCATTGATTCGGATTTTTACACTTCCTGCCGGCCCTGAATAATACCGGATGCGCAGAATATAATCCCCGTTCTCCGGCAACATTATATTTTCCATTTTCAGGGACGCTCCCTTTTCCATTCCGCACAGCTGCCATCCTCCCCATAAATCAGGGAGAAAAGCGCCTCCGCCAGACAGGACTCCCGTTTCCACAGGTAAAATCATTTCTGATACCGGAGTATTCTGAATAATCCGGATTTTGTCTATAAAAGGGGCATAACCCTGCAGTCTTTCGAGAATCAGTTTCGTTGGTCCTCCGGCAAAGTGGAATACTGCAGAATAAGTAGAAACTACTGACCCATGGCCGCTGAATGGAACCCTGAACTGAACCGACGATATTCCATCTGTAATACGAAGCAGGAAATCTGCATCCGCGCGATAAAACAAACGAATCGTAGCGTTCCCTTCCTGGAGCTCATGCTCACAGATAAATTCTGCAGTCTCTCTCAATACCAGACCTGGTAACGGCCTTTCTGTTGATACTATATCATGTTGGCTTCCCATTCTGGGAAACGCCTTTTCTGCCAGAATTTCAATATAATTATCGCACATGTATCCCTCCGGTGACAGATTAGCGGGAGTTTCTATTTCGCGTGCAATGTACACACCGGCACCTCCATGTTCTGTCATCGAAAGGATCAGCACACTATCCCTTGTCACTTTCCTGTGCTCAAACAGAATATCCTCTCCAAAACGGTCATCTGTATATATTTCCGCTTCAAAATCACCTTCCGGCAGGAAATCCAGCTTCAGATGCAGAGTGCGTTGTTGATTGCAGATACATCCAATGATATACTCTTCCGTATCCTGAACCCAGCGAAGCATGGCTACATGGTTTCCCGGATATCCAGATAACAGGCGAAGCCCGTCATATTTCGGCTTCAGGCGGCGTAAGAAATTTGTTCCACTCCATGCTTCCAAATTATAAATGGAAGCCGCAAAATGAGTACACCCGCTTTCAAACACTGCGGAAAGAGCCATCTGATGTGCCATGGAAGTATTTCGGTTTTCATTGGTAAAGCCCGTGGGTGTGTAATCCATCGGTCCTACTACGTTACGGATAAAAGGTACTGTGCAATTGTGTTCTGCGTTTGGCAGATCACTCCACTTATAATATTCCAGTCCCATAATTCCTTCCGCTGCAATATAATGCGGCCAGGTACGTCCTTCCCCCATAGGCTTTGTACAGCCATGAAAATTCACCATCAGTTTTTCTCTTGCGGCAATTTCAGCCATCATTCCATATTGCCATGCTGTATGCGCTGAATCATTTTCAAAAATATCAATCTTAATCCCATCGATTCCCCAAGCTTTCCATCGATGAAACAGATCATTCGCTTTTTCTTCTGTATTAACGTCCTGCATGGCAGTCCATAACCATGGGGAAACATTCCTCGCATGAGCATAGTCGCAAAACTGCCGGATCCAGGTATCATTCCATCCTGCATCCACCACCACGACTTCAAATCCCATAGCGGCAGCAAAATCCACATAATTTTTCACTTCTGTATATACCTGCGCTCCAGTATCGTTAATCCACCATGACCACAAAGCACGCGCTGGCTTGATCCAGCTGGTATCTTCCAGAATTGATGGAGGATTCAGATTGTAATTCAAAGTTGAATTAACCACGTCATCTAAACACTCCTCAACGAGCAGATATCTCCAGGGAGACTGAAAAGGTAGATGTGCCGGTATGGGCTGCCCCTTTTCCTCCGGTGCAAATTCCAAAGTCAGACAACGCTGCGAAGTTCCCAATAAATGACTGATACAATAATTCCCACATTTATTCAGGACAGCGGCTTCACTGACCATAATCCATGGCTCTTCCGGTCCTCCATGAATCAGTGCCGGCATTCCATAATGACGTCCAGCATGATCCTGGCCCCAGGTAGTTCTATTATATGGAGCCTCATAGGTAGGCACCCAGTCCTGAAGCCATACCTGATTATATTTTTCAGGAAAGCGAAAATCTGTACTCTCTTTTTTTACCAGAAAATCCTTCCCCCCTAATGGAATCTCATAACAGAATGCTACTCCGTTATCATATGCACGGACTGTTATGACCAGCGGCACATCACTCTTTACAAAATGCAGATGCGCTTCCATACAGTGATTTATATAGATATCTTTTTTTCCGGCAGGAATCCTATATTGTTCGTTGATCTCCTCCACGTCGTCTGCGCTTATAAATTGAACATTATCCGTGAAATCAGCCAGACTGGTATCAATTCCCAATCTGCCTTCTGCACATATCTTATGATTTAGATACACTTCATAAAAAATAGACTCCCTTTTATCCTGTTTTATCTTTATTTCCATTTTTTTACCGGGTGAAGAAATCTTCCACATATGTTCTCCCTTCTGATGCTCCATTATCCCTTTACCGCACTGTCCATGGCTCCCTGGATAAAATATTTCTGAAGGAAAAGATAGGCTGCCACTACGGGAACAATGGCCACTACCGCACACGCAGCCGCACCATTCAAATCATTCATCTGCGTACCGAAAAATTGCTTTATTGTCAGAGTAACATTGTACATTTCCTTTGTCTGTAAGACATAGAGGGAATATCCGTATTCATTCCAGGTGGAAACTGCCTGCATCAATACCACAGATGCGGTTACAGGCTTTAACTGCGGCATCACCACACAGAAGAAGGTGGTAAAGATTCCTGCCCCGTCCATATATGCCGCTTCGTCCAGTGATATGGGAATTGCTGAGATGAAATTTGTATACATATAGTTTGCTACCGGAAGCCCAAATGCACTGCATACAGCAATAATTCCCCAATAGGTAGATATCGCATGTATGGAAACCAGCGTAGAATAAATTCCCACTACCATTGACATTCCCGGCACCATCATCACTCCCAGTATGAAAAGCTTCATGGTTGAACTGAGACGGTCTTTATTTCTCGCCATGGGATATGCTGCCAGACATCCTGTTATTACCACCAGCACTACAGTCCCTGCCGTTATGACAAAAGAGTTTTTAATGGCATTCAGAATACCGCTGTTTTTAAATACCTCCATGTAGTTCCCCCAATAAGGACTTGTTGGAGGAATCAACCGGGAAGTATACTCTGTCACTGGTTTTAGTGAAGTCATCAGCACAACATAGATGGGTAGCAGATAAATCACCAGAATCCCCGCTGAAACCAGGTATTTCCACCATCTACCTTTCTTTTTTCCACTACATTTTTTCATTTTCACCTCACCCTACTGCTTTCTTTATAAATCAATGCTTTTCTTCTCAAAATAACGGTTTCCAACCAATGAAACAATCATAATGATAACAAACGAAGTAACGCCAATAGCAGATGCATATCCGGCCTTCTCCGCCAGAAAATACTGACTGTTCAGATATGTCATCAACGAATGCGTCGCATAATTGGGTCCTCCGTTGGTTAACGAAATAATTCCATCAAAGATCTTCAATCCGTTTATCAGATCAATCATAAATGCAGTTGTAACAGCAGGAATCAGCATCGGGAAAATCACGTACCGAAACTGTGCGAATCCATCTGCCCCGTCTATCTGAGCCGCTTCTATATATGTTTTTGAAATATTCTGAAGACCGGAAAGATAAATAATCATACAATATCCCGCATATTGCCAAATATTAATCACAGTAATAAAAAATACTCCCCATTTTCCATTGGCCAGCCAGTCCACCGGTTTCATTCCAAATATAGACAGAATATCGTTTAACACACCATTATCATAGGTAAGAAAAAAATACATAATGTAACCCATAATCAAACTGGAAATCATAATCGGCATATAAATTACGACCCGGATCAGATTGTTCCCTCTAAAGCGGGAGTTTACAAATAACGCTGCAGCAAGTCCTATTACATTTTGCAACACGGTAGACACCAGACTGTAAATCAGCGTGTTGGCAAAAGCCGTCCTGAGTCTTTTATCAGAAAACATTTCGGCATAGTTCTGAAAACCCACAAAAATTTTTTCCGCAGAATATCCGTTCCATTTACACAAAGAAATATAAACTGTCTCGCAAAAAGGCCTTATCACAAAGAGTAAAACCAGGCAGATGGCCGGTATATAAAAAAGACTCATTTTCCATGTTCGTTTTTTCATCTTAATCCTGCTTTCTGTCTCATATTGGCAGGAGGTAACCTGCGATGATACCTCCTGCCTGGTTCGACAATTTTCTACCTCTGAAGTTCGTTTTACTCCTGTGCCATATATTTGTCTTCAAAGGTACTCTTCAGGATTTCCAGGCCTGCTTCTACTCCTGTTTCACTGGGATCCATAAATACTTCAATGACCGCATCCATCTGTGCGTTATACATACCGTTTGGAAGATACTCGCGGTCAAACAGATTGTCGTAAAAAATATCTCCCTCAAAAGTAGTCTGGCTGTCCAGAAAAGCCTGATATGTCACATTGGATGCATCCATTCCTTCCAGCGCGGGCAAACCGCCGTCCAGACTCATAATTCTATTTGCCACCTCCGGCTGTGATAAATAATTCAAAAATTCTCTGGCTGCATCCATATTTTCCGTATCTTTCCAAATACCGAAGCAGCTCCCCTCTCCAATCATATACTGTGATTTTCCTTCTTCTGTTGTACATGGAATGGGCATGATTCCAAGCTGGGCTTCCGGCGCAACATTCAGCACCTTGGCAATTTCTACTTCCGTACTGAAGCCACAGTTATCATTGCCAAGAGCAGTCATAGTGGCCGCATTGTCTGCAGTAACTAGGTCAGTATTCATATAACCCTCCTGAACCATCTGGGCAATCTGCTCCAGAACACAGCTTCCATAAGTATCCCAGTCGAAGCTTCCATCTTTCAGGGCATCACCGGAAGGATATATACAGCCTTCTGTAGTATAATAGGCAGGAGAAAAAGCATTATATACAGTAGCCGCCGTCCAGGTATCCTTGCCTCCTACAAAAAACGGGGTAACGCCAGATGCCTTAATTTTTTCACAGGCTTCCATAAAATTATCCATAGTACGAATATCCGCCGGATCTACTCCTGCATTTTCCAGAACGTTTTTATTATATACGATACCATTTACCTGCTGGGTAACAGGAAGTACGTAGATATCTCCTCCATCGTCAGAAATTACTGGCAGAATTGCGTCATCAATTTTTTCGTACCACTCTTCATCGGTCAGTGGAGTCAGATATTCTTTATACCTTATCAATGACCAGCCATGAGTTACAAATACATCCGGCATATCTCCGGAGGCCATTCTGGTTTTCATAACGGATTCATAATCTGATCCAGGTGTAATCAACTCAATTCCAATTCCTGTCTGACTGGTAAAATCATCCAGAACTCCCCGAAACTGTTCCAACGGATCCCCTGTATAGATCACTTCTACTTCAAGAGTAACATCACTGCTTACCCCTTCGCTGCTTTCCTCTTTCTGTACATTTTCTGTGGTTTGTTCCTGCGTATTTTGTGTTCCATTTCCGTTTTCCACACCCCCGCATCCAGTCAACATTCCCATAGTCAGAATTACAGCAATCCCCAGGGCACCAGCTTTTTCCCATCCTTTTTTCATAAGTTTCCTCCGTTCTTTTTTGAATGACATTATTAAATATGGTTCTTA
>ERZ780162.1568-NODE-1568-length-15550-cov-4.896676_pt1 | contig 15550 bp, 15 predicted proteins | sample MGYA00511474_ERZ780162 | MGnify/ENA primary metagenome ERZ780162 (study PRJEB29588, sample SAMEA2143633) | human gut metagenome | biome: human gut; feature: human-associated habitat; material: faeces | place: Denmark | collected 2008/2010 ...
TCTTCTTTTGAAGTGTGCCGTACTGAAGGTATCGCATAACAGTATAAAGCTCCGTCATGGAGTTCGATACGGGAGTACCTGTTGCAAAGATAACGCCACGCCCGCCGGTCAATTCATCCATATAGCGGCACTTCATAAACATATCCGAAGATTTCTGAGCTTCCGAAGTGGACAGCCCTGCCACATTCCTCATTTTTGTGTACAAAAAGAGGTTTTTGAACGCATGGCTCTCATCCACATACAGGCGGTCAACACCTAACTGTTCAAAAGTTATCACATCATCTTTGCGGTCGTTGGCAAGAAGTTTCTCCAGCCTGGTTTCCAGTGATTTCCGTGTTTTCTCCATCTGCTTAATTGTGAAATTTTCACCACGCTGAAACTTCAGTTCTGCAAGTGCATTTTCAATTTCATCAATCTGTTCCCGGAGCTGTCGTTCCTGCCGTTCCGCTGAAATTGGTATTTTTTCAAACTGACTGTGTCCGATAATCACGGCATCGTAATCACCAGTGGCAATCCTCGCACAGAATTTTTTTCGGTTTGCCGTTTCAAAATCCTTTTTCGTCGCTACCAGAAGTTTCGCACTGGGATACAGCCGCAGAAACTCATTTGCCCATTGCAGTGTCAGATGATTCGGCACGACAAACAATGCTTTCTGACTTAAGCCCAGACGCTTGCTCTCCATGCCGGCGGCGACCATCTCGTAGGTCTTGCCCGCTCCCACCACATGGGCCAGTAGGGTGTTGCCACCATAGAGGATATGGGCGATGGCGTTGACCTGATGGGGCCGCAAGGTGATAGCAGGATTGATGCCGATAAAATTCAAGTGGCTTCCGTTGTACTCCCGGGGCCGGATGGAGTTAAAACGCTCGTTGTAGAGCTTGCACAGCCGGTCCCGGCGGCGCTGGTCTTTCCAAATCCAGTTTTGAAACTCCTGCTTGATGAGCTCCTGCTTGCCCTGGGCGATGGCGGTCTCTTTCTTGTTGAGCACGGGAACCTTGTTGCCGTGCTCATCTTCAATGTAATCAAATACACGGACAGCACGGAGGTTCAGGGTCTCCTCCAGGATTTTGTAGCCATTGACGCGCCCGGTGCCGTAGGTGCTGTTGGCGTTGACGCTGCTCTTGTCCCGGCTCTTGCCCTCCACTTGCCACTCACCTGTGTAGGTGGAGTAGTGGACGCAGATGTTGGAGCGCATATACCGGGGAGTCTGCATGAGCTCATACATGAATTGCTCCACCACGTCGATGGGAAGCCACGTGGCCCCTAGACGGACGGAGATTTCCGCGGCGGTCAGGTCCACCGGCTGCACGGCCTCCAGCGCCTGCACATTGGCGGCGTAATTGCCCGGGTATAGCTCGGCGCTGCGCTTGGCCACGGCCAGCTTCTGCCGGACGTTGCCGGACAGGTACTCGTCAGCGGGGAGATACTTGGCCTGATTGCTTTCTTCGCCGGCATAAAGCGGATTCAGAAAAATGACACCCTTGAGGTCTGTATAGATTTCTTCCTCCGTCTTGCCGGTGAGCTCGGTCATATAGGCCATATCGGCCTTAGCCCGCTCACCCAGCGACAGGGCCAGGGCCTCGGACGCTGTGTCCACATGGGTCACGGTGACATGCCGCTTGATAGTGCGCTTGGAGAACATGTCCGCCTTGCGGACGAACTTGCCTTCGTCGTCCAGCACTTCCAGGGAGGACAACAGAAAATACGAACTATCCGCCCGGAACGCGGCGTTGTTGGTGCGGGCGGTAATGCGCCCATACTGCCGCACAAAGGCGTCATACCGGGCATTGAGCTTCCGCTGTTCTGCTTCAATGTCCTCGTTCAGGTAGTCCTCGGTCTGGTACTCGATGAGGGTCCGTACACAGTCCCGGAGGCCAATCAGCCCCTTGATGCGCCCCTCTGCCGTGCCGGACACACGGACGGGGGTCATGCAGCTATTTTCCCGGTAGTACACCTTGCCGTCCACGACGGTATAGCTGTAGTTGCGCACGGCGGGGTCAGCCGGGATGGAATCGTCTGCCTCCGCGTCCTCCACGTCGGCGGGGGGAGCTCCGGTGTAAACACCGTGGATGTTCTGGATAGCACCAGCAAGCTGTTCCCCAAGGTCAGCCCCTTCGATGGGGGCCACGGTGAAGTCCTGCTTGCCGTACTGTGTGCTCTCCGAAGTCTGCACGCCCAGCACCATCTCCGGGTGGTCGGCAAAATAGCGGTTGATGGCAAAACCGTTAACGCTCTCCCCCAGCTGCACCCATGCTGGTTCGGACAGGTCGATGTGGTTCCGCTTTTGCAGGATGATGATGTCCGTCACGACCTCCGTGCCGGCGTTAGCCTTGAAAGCGTCGTTGGGGAGCCGGATAGCCCCCAGCAGCTCCGCCCGCTGGGCCAGATACGTGCGGACAGTGGTATCCTTGGCATCCATGGTGTACCGGCTGGTAACAAAGGCCACGATACCGCCGGGGCTCACCTGGTCCAGAGCTTTTGCGAAGAAGTAGTTATGGATGGAGAAGCCCAGCCGGTTATACGCCTTGTCGTTGACCTGGTAATTTCCAAAGGGCACGTTACCCACGGCCGCGTCAAAGAAGTCTTTCGGGAAGCTGACATTCTCATAGCCCTGAACGGTAATGCTGGCTTTCTGGTAGAGCTGTTGGGCGATGCGCCCTGTGAGGCTGTCCAGCTCCACGCCGTACAGTTTGCTGTCCGCCATGGCCTCCGGCAGACAGCCGAAGAAGTTGCCCACGCCGCAGGACGGCTCCAGGATGTTGCCGCTCTGAAAGCCCATGTTGGAGAGGGTATCATAGATAGCCCGGATGACCACCGGGGTGGTGTAGTGGGCGTTGAGGGTAGACGCCCGCGCCGCCGCATACTCGTCCTCGGTCAACAGGGACTTGAGCTCCGCATACTTGCTGTGACGCTCGTCAAAGCAGTCCGCAAGCCCGCCCCAGCCCACGTACTGAGCCAAGACTTCCTGCTCCTCGGGGGTGGCGAAGCGGTCCTCCGCCTCCAGCTTTTTCAGCAGCCGGATGGCCTTGACGTTGCGGTTGAATTTCTCTCCAGGGGTGCCCACGCCCAGGGTATCGTCATGAATACGGTAGTCATGGCGCTGCTCCGCGGGGATTTCCGGGTGCAGGACAGTCGTGGACACTTTGCTGTGCCTGCGTACCGCCGGGGGCGGGGCAAGCTGGATGGTGGGGGCCTGTTCCGGCTCCTGGGCGGCCTCCGGTTCCGCCTGCTCCGATGTCGCTTCCGCCTCCGCCTGCTCCGGGGCGCTGGCCTGCTCTATGGCCCCCGACGTGTTTCCATCGGCGATGAAGAGATGGCCGTTCATCGGGTTTTCGGATAGCTTCACCTCGAACTCCGCACGGGGCATGACCTCATGGAATAGAGGGCAGTCCGGGTCATATAGGGTCACACTCTCGTCGCCGTAGGCCAGCAGCTCGTACTCTTTCGCGCCGATGTAGACCGTGGACCCCAAAGGGATATGGTGCGCGGGCTCTGGTGCAACTTGGGTTGATACCTCGGGGGCCTCGGGTGTCTCCGATTCCGTGGGTGTTCCTGCTTCAGCCGGGGACGTTGCCTCCGGCACCGCCTGCATACTGCTCTCCAGCGCTTTGGTCTCCAAGACGCCGGAAACGGAGACCTGTCCGGCCTCCGTTTCAGGTTCAGTCTTTGGTTGTGCTGTGGGCGCAGGGGCGCTTGCCGGTTTACGCTCCGGCGGTGTTGGCCGGCGGGCTGGAACAGATGGTTTTCTCCGGGGCTGTCGCTGCCGCGTCAGGCTCCGGGCCAGCTTGCCCAGCTCCAGCAGCAGGGTACGGGAGATGTTGCTGGTAGCGTTGCCCAGGACAGATAATGTCGCCGCTGTGGAGAAGTCGTAGACTTTTTCAAAGTCTACATCGTCGTAGTACAGACCGGCGTCAATGCCGCAGCGGGTCAGGACGGTGTAGCCGACACTGGCCTCCAGGGGCAGTCTGAGCCACATGGCCAGATTCTGGCTGTCCAGCTCTTCCAGCAGGCTCCCGGCTTTGACCCGCTCCAGCTCCTCCAGGTAGTAGGCAAGCTCGTTCTTTACGGCCAGCTCACAGATTTTTATGATTTTCTCTGTAAAGTCCATGCCGGCGATGCCGGCATTCGGGTACATGCGCTCCAGCTCTTTGGAAACGACCTCATGCTGGTCCGGCCGGATGGTCCACAGGCGCAGCGTCCGCCCGCTGCCGTCCCGGGACAGGTGGGGGTCCGACACGTCAAAGACGTAGCGGAGCCGGGGCCTGCGTCTGCTGGTATCAATCAGGGCAATACCGTGTGCGCCCCGGTTGACCCAGCGGCCCATCTTCTCATTCCAGAGGGGCAATTCCGCGCAGGCCGTCGCGTCCGGGCGCTGACCGTAGATGAGGAGCTGGTCAGAAAAACTGTACTTGTAGACGCGGGCGGCGGTATTGAGATACTGCCGCCACGCGCCGCGGCGGGTGGTCAGGTCGGAAGTAAGTTTGCCGGACAGGCCGATGACCGCTTGTAGCGTGGTTGCCATAAGGGTAACTCCTTTCTCTCCGGCCTGACCCGCTCCCACGGATTGCCGGTTATTCGGTTTTTTTCAAAGTTTTATCCTCCCCATCACGATGCCAAGTCGTAGATGCTGAGTTGCTGGCCTTCGTTATAAAATCTCCATCCAAGTCCTGTGAGCGATAGTCCCGGCTTGAACATCACAGGGCTATCTCTGTCAAGACGGGCGAGTTTTTCCCATAGCGCCGGATAATCGTAATACAGACGTTTGAGCTCCCCAATTCGCTGATTATGGCAAAACCAGCACCCGAGGCGTGACCGGCCCTTGCTGTATGCCGGAGAAAGCAGCCCCCTGCGCTCACATATCTCCGCGGCCCCCCTCTCCGTTATTCCATACTTCACAAGCGGGAGCACCTTGCCCGTAACCGTTTTCCGCGCCATCCGCTTTTCTTCGTCAGCGGCTATGCCTACAATTTCCGTGTGCTCGCCAAGCGTTTTTACATACTTTTTGAGAGGTCTTGTTTTGAGTCTGGTGTTGCACCATGGCCCCCGGAGATATGGAAAACCATATATTTTCCCCGTTTTGGGGCCCTGCGCGTACTGCCTATAGAAACAGTCCTGATATGTATAGGGCCCCTGGACGATTGTAGTCTTGACGCCATACTCCCGCTCCAGGGTTGGAAAGCACTTGCTGTGTAGCCACTCTTCATGCTCTGGATATTCCGCGCTCGTCTCGTTGTCGAACATAATCCGGCAGTACACAGCGCCGTCACACCGCCCGCCGTGTTCGATGTGGGTCACCAGCGCAGCGAGTGAATCTTTCCCCCCGGAAATTGAGGCTATCACTTTCTTCTCGCTCATGGCAGTGTAAAAATCCTTTCTTGGTCTTATCAGTGATACTTTCCAGGGCTTAACACTTTAGGATTTCAGCCTTTTAACATCTGACGATGCCATTATCCATCTATCACTCACCCTGTAATCGGGGGGTTAAGGGGGGCAGAGCCCCCCATGTGGGCAAGAAAGAAAAAACTATCGGATGAATCCAGTTGGAATGGAAACTGTAATGTGTGCAGGGTGTGCAGGGTACATATACCCGTTTCTCACATTTTTTTGCTCAAAAATTGATAATTAAATAGTGTGAGAAAAGATGCTTTTTACCCTGCACACCTTGCACAGTCATAGAACGGTCTTCCGATGCGTCTGGCTTCCACGCCCCAGGGCCCTGACGGGGTCAGAACGGGGGCGGGTCGCCCGGTTCGCCCGCAACGGGTCGGAGCCCGTTGGCAATGCTACTCTCGGGGATGTCTCTCTCGTCATGGCCATGGATATTGCCGTGGATGCGGCCATCCCGCCGCCAGAACAGGATGGGCCTGCCGCCCTCCAGCTCGTAGCTCCGGGTGTCATTGTCCGGGTCATCGAGGCGGCGGCACATCTCCTCCACCTGCTTATCGTCTGTATCGGTGAACTGGTGGTCGAGCTCCCCGCAGAAATAGGCATAGATTTTCATTTGCTTTCTCCTCCTCATGTGTAATTGTCATTTTTCCATTTGACCCACGCAAGGCGTTGTTCCTTGTCCATGGGCTCCGGCTCCGGGGTGTTGATATATTCTTGCGGGCCGAAAATGACGATGCCGCGCTCCGGGAGCTCCCGCTGTGCGATGATTTTTGCGGGAATATTAGGCACCTTGCTGGGTATCTCGATGCGGACAAGGGTGAGATTCCAGTCGTAAATATAATCTGCGTCCAGATACCGCTCCTCTGCATCGGTCATCTCCAGCTCGTAGATGTACTTGGCAAGGCCCCCATAGACATTGAGCCGAGTGGGGGCCTTACTGTCATCGTTGCTGTCATAGAGCGTGATTTCTTCGGCGGTCTGGCCCACGGCGGACATGACGCCCACAGTGCCGCGATACTGATAAAGTCTACGCATGGCCGCTTTCCTCCTTTTCATGCTCCGCCACTTTCGCCTTGGCCCACTCCGGCAGCTTGTCCAGGTCAGCGATGCCCAAGATGTCGCCAATGTCCCAGCGGCTCCGCTCCCCAGAGTAGAGCTCCTCAAAGAACACCGCACGGCCCCCCGCTCCGGGCTTGCACCCAAAGCCGCCGAGGGCATAGCCGAGCTGGTAGTCTGCGGACCGATACTCCGGGGAAATATTGCTGGCCTTCACAATCACCAGTTTGCCCTCCAGGGATTCTTCCGGCTCCCGTCTGCGGCAGTGCTCCCGGGTAAGTGCCGTAAACGGAAGATTACGCTCCGCCCGCTGTTGCTTCACGGCCTCAATCTGCTGTTGGAGCCGCAGAGAAAAGAGCTCCACGATTTCCAGGTAATCATCGCCGCCGACAGCCTCTGTGAAGCGCGGAAAGCCGAGACCGTAATCCTGATAGCAGACCAGGAAGGGCGTTTCATGGTCCTCCGGGTTGTGGCCCAGCACAAGGGTCCGGCCACCAATGCGGAGCTGATGGGTAATCTTGTAGTCGCCGGCCATGTCCGCCTCGAAGTCCTCTGCGGAGACCAGCACGGTGCCGCACTCATCACACTCGATGCAGATGTCGCTCGGGTCCTCGCTGTCCCCATAGGTCACGCATGAGATGTCGTGGCCCACATGGGGCAGCAGCTTTTGTACCATCCAGTTATTCAAGTCAATCCTCCTTAAATACGCTTCAAGGGGCAGGCCACTCGGCCCGCCCCTTGTCAGCATCAGATGGGCAGCTCTCCCTCATCGTCGTAGTCGTAGTTGTCCTCCTCGGGCGGCTCATTCTCGGCCTCGGCGGCGGGACGGCTGTCGCCAAAGTAGATGCGGTTAGCCAAGATTTCCGTCGCATAGTGGCGGATGCCGTCCCGGTCTGTCCAGGGCCGGATTTGCAGCCGGCCGTCAATGACGGCCATGCGGCCCTTGGCAAAGCGCCGCGCGATATTCTCGGCCTGTCCGCGCCACGCCACCACATCGATGAAGTCGGTGTCGTACTCGCCGTCCGCGTTCTTGGTTTCCCGGTCGCAGGCGATGCGGATGGAGCAGACGGGCGTCCCCTTGGGGGTGTAGCGCAGCTCGGGGTTGGCGACCAGACGGCCCATGATGGTGATTCGATTCAGCATGATAGATTTTCCTCCTTTTAATTTTTTACTTGACTGATTCTTTTTCTTTGCGCTCGTTGTAACAGACTTCGCAGTACGGACGGTAGTAGCCGCCCACTGAGAGCCAGTTGGCGTCCGGCTGGCGGAGCAGCAGCCCGCACCCCTCGCAGCGGGTGTAGTGCTCATCGTAGCAGGTCTGGCAGATTTCCACCACGTCATCATCGTAGGTGGCAATCTCGCTCCGTGGCATCAGCGCATGACAGCAAGAACACACGAAGGTCTCTGCCTGTAAACAATTCGAGCAGAGCAGCTTCCCAAAAAAGTCCTCCATATCAGAGACTGGATGCTCCTTGTCACAAAGCTCACAAAAGGCCGTTTCACTCTTCTTCTCGGGCAACGGGATAACCCTCCTTCCAGCTAAAATTGCAACCAAATTGGTCACAATCTCAACCGGCGCACCCCCTGGTGCGCAAAAAAAGACGGCCATCTCCGAAGAGATGACCGTTCCAGCTATATTCCATTTTATCCCACAAGAGCCATTCCGTGCTGATAGCACCACGAGAGTAGGTGCTCCATTTCCTTCCGTACATCAAGATTTATTTCTGGGTCAGCACTTCTGAACTTTTCAATTGATTTCAAAAATTCATCGAAAGGAAAATCAATCGCGATTAGATAGCGGCGCTCTTCTCCAGGGCGTGTCTTGGACAAAGTTGGGTCCACGACTTTCCCGGAGTCCATATCCAGGAAAAAGGCGTGCCGTATAAATAGTCCGCTGATGGATTCCACACCGCCATAGGCTACTCGCAGTTCAGAGTACAATGCCATTATATCTGTATCCAAAAGGAGCCGGACGATGTTATCATAGCACTCCTTCGGCTTTATGGCTTTTTGATATTTTTGGGCAAGGGCCAAACTGGCGGAAAGGTCCATAACAAAAAGTGGGTAATCCTTATCAACTTTCTGCGTCAGCAGATTTTCAAGGCTTGATTTTGGATTTCTCATCTCTTTTTCCCTTCGCGCTTTCTTCTTCCTTCCAGACACCGACATTGTTCAGATTCTTTTCAATCCAGAGTGCAATGTCGTTATAGCCACGGACACCGACTGGTAAGATGACCCGGTATTTTGCACCGATTTTGGGCTTTACCACGATGCACACTGGCTCCACCGTCGGGAGCGAATTTTTGTTTTCATAGACCCACTCAACCGCAGCACGTAAGCCCTGGAAGTTCTTGGTCGCACCAGGAATATCGACATAGCTGCTGCCATCAGTATCCAGTATCGAAACATGGCACGGGTCATTAATTTCAAATCCGTCAATGGAAAACATAAATAGTCCGTCATCTGTTTTCCAAATGTTTTGGGCTACGGGCGTCAAATTATCCATGTAATGTCTCTTGCTCATGACTGGCACCTCCTGTCTTTCAAATTATAACATCTTTAATTGGTTTCGTCACTTCTTTTGTGTCAGCTGGAACCGCGATTCTGTTATTTCCACCGACGCACCTCCGGGTGCGTAAGGAAGAACGGCCACCTCCGAAGAGATGGCCGTTCTTTTATTTCAACTCTTGACATTCCTCTCCGAGGATTCTCGGTTCAACGACACATAGTCTCCCCGAGCGTAAATTGGGGCGTGTCCCGCCCTACTCTTTGAACACATTGGCTATGCCAGCTGGCGCAGCCCTTCTTTTAAGATGTTTTTTGCAGCGTTGATGTCTCTGTCATGGACCGTACCACACTCGGGGCACGTCCATTCCCGGACAGACAAATCTTTCGCTCCCGGCCATTTCGCGCCGCAGTTGGAACAGAGCTGAGAAGAGGGGAAATACGTACTGACTGGTACGACCTTTTTCCCATACCACTCTGCCTTGTATTGCAGTTGTCGCCTAAATTTCCCCCAGCTCACATCGGAAATGGCCTGTGCCCGTTGAGAATCTTTTACCATACTTTGTATATTCAATTCCTCAACGCAGATAATGTCGTTTTCCCGGATAAGTTGAGTGGTTAATTTGTTGAGAAAATCATCCCGCTGGTTGTGAACATGCTCCCACTGTTTAGCATATCTGACCCGTACCTTATTACGGCGCTTGCTTCCTTTTGGTTTTCGAGAAAGCTGCCGTTTAAGCCTTTTTAGTTTTCTCTCACTCCTTTCTAAAAACTGAGGATTGTGATATTCAACACCATCCGAGGTAACTGCATACGTCTTGAGACCTACGTCAATGCCAATCGCCGCCCCGGTAGTAGGTAAATGGGGCAAAGGTACGCTTTTGCAAAGTAAGCTGACAAAATACTTTCCGCTGCCATTCCGTGATACGGTTGCCGAAAGAATATCTCCCTTGACCGTTTTGGATATACGACATTTTACAGGCCCTAACATTGGCAGCTTAACAGCACCATCTATGATTTCGACACTATTTCGCTGGTTAATACTTTTATAGCTTTGATGCTTGCCGCGCTTTGCTCTGAAGCGGGGGAATTTTGAATCACTTCCCTGCTTCTTTAATGACAAAAATTTTCGGACAGCTACTTTCATATCGCTAATCGCATTTTCTTGACAGTTCTGATTCGTCTCCTTCAGCCAAGGAACTTTCGCCCTCAATTCCTCTAAATTCCGTGATGGTATATTTACATGGATGTATCCAGTTGTCTCATATTGCTTTTTCAATTCTCCAAGGAAATGGTTATACACATACCGGCAACTTCCAAAAATACGAATTATCCGTTCTTCCTGCTCTTTATTCGGATAGAGACGAAATTTATATGCTCGGTACTCCATACTATCACCGTTTTGATTATATCATCAGTCTCCAATATTAGCAAGTTTTCCTATAGGTCTGGCACAAGGTCCAGCAATATAAACCAGAAACGTATCGGCTGACATGTGCCGACAAGTACAGACTATCCATGCCCCCTCTCCAGACTGTAAACGGGGTGAATTGCCCCGAAGGGGCAAGAGGGGCGCAGCCCCTATGAGGACGGGCAATCCAATCTGGCGGCCCGAGCCGCCTGATGCGCCGGCACACCCTGGAGCGTCCGTTAGTCGCCGCTGCGGCGTGGGCGCGTGGTCTGTGAGGCGTATGTGTGCTCCGGGGGTACATGCTCCAGTGGATGAGCGCCAGGATATGCGCCAGTGTTTGGTTTGCGGCGACATGCCGCTACAATATATTAGTTTGAAGGGAGACAACACAATCATGGGTGCGATGCATGGAAAGCGGCCGCTGCCTCTGCCGGCGCAAAAGGGTCATTTTACGTTGAGTAACGGCATGTACTGTGTCTACGGCCAGATGGCGGACGAGGGCCTGTGCGTGGATGTGTACCGGGACAAGTCTATGCAAGAACTGGTCTCCATGCAGCACGGGGTCGAGCTCATGGGCGACATGACCGAGCAACAGAAGGTCAATATGCTGCGCGGCTTGATGGAGTCTATGCTGGACGAGTTCTGAGCCGCGGATGCGGATTACCCTACCTCACCTTATCGAAAAATGATGAAGTGAGATGCACCATCCGGCGCGGCTGGAACAGCTTGAATTTCAGGGGTTATGCGCCGGGGTGATGTGCTCCGGGGGATGGCCGGAAGACCATCCCCCGGAGCGGGATGACGCGGCGGGATGTGGCGCCAGCGGGCACGCTCCAGGGTATGCTCTAGGATTCGCGTCAGCGGGTGCAGGTGGGTACGTTTCAGCGGGTGCTCCAGGGTATGCACCGGGGTTTGGCATTCAGCCAAACCCCGGCACGGAAAGCTGGAACGGGAACCCCGGAGCGGAAATGTCGCCGGCGGATGGGTGTTTCAGTGTGATGAGCACCAGTGGGTACGCGCCAGTAGATGTGCCAGTGTTTGGCAAGAGGCCACACACTGGAGCGGGAATGTCGGAGATGTGGAGTATGATATCAATGTCTAATTCAAAGCATGGTAAACCGAAGCACCAATTAAGCTCACGGATACAGAGGGGGATTCGACGGACTACTATTGTCTTTATATTGGTCACTTCTATTTTAGGCGCTGTATGGGGAGATAGTGTTGTATCGTACATTTCGCTGATGCTTGGTTGGTTTTCTCTTGTGTATCCATTTGTATCTTCACCATCTGACAAGAGTGTTGTTGAAAACATCGAGTATATGAGTGCCGGCAAGTTCAATCAGATATGCGCCGGCCTTGATTACTGGAAGTCGGTAAGTGAGAAGCCCGCCGTGTTGGGCTCTTACAATATAGAGAGTCTGCAAAAGAAGTTGTTGGACAATAGTACGATAGATTGTAGCAACGATGTTGTTATGGTTTGCCTGGACCTGCATGAAAGTATTGAGATTCACGAGATTTACGGCATGTATGTGGCTGGCTCTCCTGTTCACATCGAGCTGTCGGAGCGAGATTACATAGCGGATATTCGCACGAACCAGCGCAAGAATGTCGCCGATGACACGCCGCAAACCCATCAGCAGAATCCATGAAAAAAGAATGTCCCCTGCCCCGGGGATACCAGGGCAGGGGATGCGGCAGGACTGGCGCGGCGGGGGTGTGTTTGATGGACGAGACGGTTGGATGGGATTATGCAGATTGATTTCAACTCATAGGCCTCACCAGTCCATGCCTATTATACAGGATATCGGCCTGTACTTCAACATTTTCCCCGGCGGCCGGCGTGAGCCGGGCGCAAATGAAGGGCATGAAGATACATAATGAGGTGATAAAGATGACGATTTTACATTCTGGATAAAGAAGTCCCCGCTCCGGAGACCGGAGCGGGGGATGGTGCGGAACGATTAGTTGTAGTTGAGGCAACCGCTGTTAATCCAACCCATGTTGTATAGCATTTGGCACAACTGGGCACGGGTCAGTGTATCGTAGGGACCGAAGGTGCCTGCGGAATCGTAGCCGGAGACCATGCCGAGATTGTAGGCACGGCAGATAGCCTGTTCACAAGTAGCAACGGTGCGGTCGTAACGGCTTGCGTATGCGCCGGGGCTGTTGATGTTCAACAGGTCGGCCATTTCTTCCCAATTTTCGTCAATCCACTTGCGGATGTTATCTGCGTCGGGGATTTCGCTGAGGGATGCAATATAGTCGGTGCTACGGCCTGCAGTAAGACTGGCTCTCCAGTTGTCGTAGACACCCTGCCACATGGTTCCGATAACGCCGTTGGAACTGAGGTCAACAAGCAGACCGCCGGACACACCAGATGCTCTGGCAATGTCTGTTTCGTAAGCAGTCAGAGTTGTTACGCCACCTTTGGCAATATAGTCAGAAAGCAGGATGACAGAGTATGCCCGAGATGCGGCCTCTTTATTCCCGTTTCCAGCAGTGGAGTAGTCAACGAGACGAGCCATGATGATATACAGATGTTCTTTGGTGAGAGTATCATTCGGCCCGAATAGATGGTTACCATAACCGGCAAGCAAGTTGCCTTCTGTCATTGTCATGATAGGATGATACGCCCACATTGTGCTGGGAACATCAGTGTAGTAGTTGTCGTAACTGGCAGACGGGGTTCCGGGAGTAAAGACCTTCTGGACTTCGCCCCAATCCTTGCTGGAAGTGCTGGAACTGTTGGAGTTGCTGGGCTTGTTGGAAGTACCAGCGTTGTTTGTGGTTCCGGAATTGCTGGAGTTCCCGGAATTGCTGGAACTGGAGCCGACAGTCACGGGAGTGCCGTCCGTGGTGTCTACATGTACCAGCAGGTTGTAGGTATCGGTGGAGCCACCGACATACTGGTAAATGTCGAGCACGATGCCGGCAGGGACGGTGATGCCGCTGAAGTCAGAGGCAAACCAGTTGGTGCCGGACGCTCTGACCAGTACGGAGCCGCTGGAAGGCCACTCGAAATTCTTGGACTTGAAGGAACTGCTGGAGATGGTGACATCATAGAGCGACTGGTCAAATTCAGACCATGCGCCGGAGTCGCCGTTCAGACCGGTATCAGGGTCAGCAAGGCCGCTGAAGCCGAACGGCAGGGCCATCAGCAGAGCGAGGCAGAGCACGCCGCTGATGATTGCGGTGAGTTTCTTTTTCATGTTCATAGGAAAACCTCCTTAGTAAAATTTTGATAGGACTTGAAATCCTTCATCGTTTTTCCCGGCGCGTGGCCGTGCCACGCGCAAGGATTACGCGACAGCGGGCACCGCATCAGCGGTGGCCCTTCAGCATATGTATGTCAACAAAATAAATCAAAATTTTGGAGTTTGCAACTGTAATTTCTGAAAAAGGAGTGTTTATCATGCGTATCGTCTTATCCCGCTATCTCTTTTGTTACAGCAGTCGAGACGGCCCTTGCTTGAGCTGAACATCATCCTGTCCAATAATCACAGTGATACCCAGGTGACATATGTCCTGAACGCGAAGACGGGCCTTGTGATGAACCGGGATACGGGTGCGAGTCAGGTTTTCTCCTCGCGTTTGGCCGTCGCAATATTGAGCACGGCCAAAGCAATAAACAATGCGACAATCGTCACAACACCGATTGGTGTACGCACAAAGACATAGATATAACCCAGGTAAGGGATGTGCATAATATACCTTGCAAACAGGGTATCCGGTGTGACGCTCACACCATCATCATTACGGTTAGCATCCCCCCTGGTAATCACTCCCTCATCTGTCATCTCCACCACGCGGTGGACGACTTTTTCCCCATCGGACGCACGTGTGAAAACCACAATGTCGCCTATGGACAGGTCCTCATAGCGTACTCTGGTGGTAACCAGGCATACGCTGTATGGTGTAATGGTAGGCTCCATGGACGTGGTCCGGACGATACACAGACGCAGGCCTGTAGTCAATGCCAGCAGAGTGATAGCAGCGATGATGCCGATAATAATAACGATGGAGCGATGGATTTTCAGGATTTTCTTCATGATTGACCTCCATAGAACGTAAATAATTTCTACGGTACTGACCGGCAGCTACTGGCTGCGCGGCCTTTTTTATCGTTTATCGAGGTCTCACGCAAGCCAAATTATACTCGGATATTCAGACATATTCAAGCCTTTTCTTCCTTTTTATACTTCTTACATAAGTGTAAATCGTGAAAGGGGTGTATGAGGTGATTAGCTACGAACCGCTGTTTCGGACTATGAAAGAGCGTGGAATCAGCTCATACCGCCTTGAAAAGATGGGATTTTCCCGCGCCACCTACTATGCTATCCGAAGCGGACAGAGCGTGTCCACCAACACCATCGACCGCCTGTGCCACCTGCTCCAGTGCCGGGTGGAGGACGTGATGGAGCACGTTGAAGAGGAAGACTGATTGATTGCGAGGGCATCCCGGTGCGGGGGCTCTCGCTTTTCGTTTTTATTGTAGAGGGTGAGGCGCTCCAGTGTCAATATGAGAGGGCGGAAACAACACCCTGCGGGTACGCTCCTGTTACATTTTTTGTTACAGATTTGCTCCCCCGGGTGGCAAAAATCTGTAACAGACAGGCCGGCGCGGTCCCCGAATATGCTGAAAAGGAGGCGGACCCCCATTTGCAGCCTCACGTTTTCGGGGATTTGCGGGCCGATGTTACAAAAATGCCGAAAAAAATGAGACAGCGACGGTCTACGCAAAATGCTTGATTATCAAGGAGTTACAGCGCAGGCCGGAAAGTCCTGTTACAGTTTTGGATTTGGTCATGTAACACACGGAACGCTTGAAAATCAAGGGTTTCGGGAGGCTTGTTACATTGTTACACTTTATTTTAAGTCAATTAAGGATAAAAATAAAGAATTTCAAAATATGTATAAGGCTTGAAAAAATCTGTAACATCGTAACAGGCGGTCTTGTCTTCATATTTCCATCTCCCGGAGCGTAATCGGATGATGCGCTCCCGTGTATCCGCTCTGTCCTTCCCTTCTCTGTCTTCTGGGCGTAAACCCGGAGGGGCACTTGGATGGAGCGTATCATAGCGTGATGTGGGTGCTCCAGATAGGTCTGTTTGGGATTGGAGTCTTGGGTTTGCCGTTCTTATAAGATAGTTTCTCGCCCACGGGCTTGCGCCCGTGGGGATTTTGACTTCT
>ERZ780162.1573-NODE-1573-length-15544-cov-6.246820_pt1 | contig 15544 bp, 13 predicted proteins | sample MGYA00511474_ERZ780162 | MGnify/ENA primary metagenome ERZ780162 (study PRJEB29588, sample SAMEA2143633) | human gut metagenome | biome: human gut; feature: human-associated habitat; material: faeces | place: Denmark | collected 2008/2010 ...
GGGCAATGGGCTTGTTGCCTGCCATCTGCAGGCGCTTCATCAGGGTCAGGGCCATGAAATGGCCAGCGGTCAGGCTGTCGGCAGTGCAGTCAAAACCGATATAGAAGGTTGCTTTGCCGTTGTTGATCAGGTCGATAATCTCATCATCGGTGATCTGAGCCACCAGCCCGCGAGCTTTGAGTTCTTCGTACAGAGTCATAATCATTTCCTCCTGTTATATAAATATTTATTAATATCTGACGCGTCCAGCGGTACATTTTATATACCGCAAGATAAACAATGAATGTGCTTTAGTAATTTCTATTTCAGCCTTTACTGCCAGTTAGATTAACATTTTTACTAATACACAAAAAGGGACTTCCGCTAATATTACCATTAGCAGAAGCCCCTTTGCTTCTTGTCTATGTTCAAGAATATATCACTAAGACATATATACTTCAACATTCTTTTATAAATATTTTATTGTTATGACTTCTAATAACAATCTTGTATTACTTCATTTGTTCTCACAGCACAAATGTCTATCTTACCTCAAGACATATCAAAGCATTCATAAACTCCAGACGTGTCATCGCATCATCAAAATTCCTGCCCGTAAGCTCAGTTATTCTCTGTATTCTGTACTTTACTGTATTACGATGCGTAAATAACTGTTCAGAAGCGTGAAGCAGGCTGTTATTGTTCCAAAGGTACGCTTTTAACGTCTGTAAAAGATTCGTATTATTCTCCTTATCATAGTCAATAATTATGCCTAATGTACTGTCAACAAAGTCCTGTATAAGCTTTTTATCTCCAAATTCAGAGAACAGGTTATATATTCCCATTTCTTCATACCAGAACACACTTCCATTAAGCTGTATCTTCTCCGAAAGGATTACACACCTTGAAGCCTCCGTAAAACTTTTCTGCAAATGTGATATTCCATTATATTCACGTCCAATTCCCATAACAAGCTTTATATCCGTATACCTACCCTGCACATATTCAGATAATGCTTCGTAAGATTGATTAATAAGACCGTGTGTATCATCAGCATTTTCCAAACAATTAAAACAGCCAACTATGTTATTAGCATATCTTGATAAAATCAGACTTCCATTATTCTGTGCAAAACTGTCCCTCAGCTTATTCATAATGAAATCATAATCAAAATTCTCTATCTTATTATCTGAATGAATATTAATCATAAACATACGGTTATTACCATTGATGTCATAGCCAGCTTCTTCAAATTTAATAGAAAATGCTTCTATATTGATGTCCTTTCCAAATATAATTCCTGAAAGAATATCATCACTTAATACATCTGAGTCTTTATTATACGCAATAGCGTGTCCGATTTCTTCAAAAATGTCAACAAGAGGAATTTCACCTGATATGACAAATATCGGAAAATCGTTAAGATTGGAATAGGATATTATTGTACTGTCTATACTGGCAATGTACTTATCGCCAACAAGAAGCAATGCACCTGCCATATCAAGCTTCTTAGCTTTCTTAATAACTGCTTGCAGGTCAAAATCCTTACTCTGTATAACAGGCGTGCTTATAATCAAAAGCTCCTGTCCCTTTACCCACTTCGCAAAATTCATATTCTCAGGCTTATATACCCACCTTATTCTATTAGACAAACCACTCTTTCCTGCTATTATTCTGGCTTTCGCCATTGAGGGGAGAGTGAGAAGATCTTTACATTGAAACATATTGCTGCTCCTATATTATGTTGTTATAATTATTTATAGTGCCATAAGGAACTTTTAAGATGAGCACTTTTGTGCTCATTATATCATATGCCCTGCGTTGCTTTTTCACGCATCCGAAGTTTCGAAAAAACTTCTAAGTGACTACGAAGTAGTCATATTATATCATAATTCACTCTTTATCTATGCCATAAATTCACTCAAAGCCTCGAAAGCCACTGGTGCTTTCTTAAACAGATATTCACCATTACGGACACTTGCAACAACATCGGCTCTTTCGCATACTGCCTCGAATTCGCTCCTGGCATCGACAACAATAAAGTTAGCTGGCTTGCCTGCCTCAATTCCATATATGTCTGATATGTTCATAGTCTTAGCACCATTAACAGTTATAAGGTCAAGGCAGTTATCCATTTCCTCAAATGACATCATCTGGGCTATATGTATACCATTATCAAGCACATTCATAAGATTGCCATTGCCTGCCGGATACCAAGGATCCTGAATTGAATCCTGTGCAAAGCATACATTTATTCCATTTTCATATAATTCCTTAACTCTTGTAAGACCTCTTCTCTTAGGATATGTATCCTGTCTGCCCTGAAGATATATATTCTCTGTTGGGCAGGAAATGAAGTTAAGTCCTGCTTTCTTGAAATTCTTCATCATTCTGAATGCGTAACTGTTATCTACTGAACCTAATGAACAGGTATGGCTTGCTGTTGTCTTAGGTCCGATTCCTTCAACAATTGAAAGTGCAGTAAGAAGCTCCACAAACCTGCTCATTGGGTCATCACTCTCATCACAGTGTACATCAATAAGCTTGTCATACTTCACAGCTAATTCAACAACCTTATGAATTGATTTCTCACCAAATTCCCTGCAATACTCAAAATGTGGAATACCACCTACACAATCAGCACCCATTTTAAGTCCTTCTTCAACAAGCTTGTCGCCATCTTTGTAAGAATACATTCCTTCCTGTGGAAATGATACAATCTGGATTGTTACAATATCTTTTAATTCTTCCTTTAATTCAAGAAGTGCCTTTAAGGCTGTGAGGTTAGGGTCAGTTACATCAGCGTGTGTTCTTATGAACTGGACACCGTGTGACACCTCCATTTTAACTGCCTTTATTGCTCTTGCCTTTATCTCATCAATTGTTAAATCTGATTTAGTTTCACTCCACCTTTGAATTCCTTCAAATAATGTTCCTGTTCCGTTAGTTGCGCCCTGCTTTCTTGCTGTGAATACATAATCAAGATGAATATGTGGGTCAACATATGGTGGCAGTGTAAGCTTGCCTCCCAAATCCTCAATTTCACAATCACTATCTACATCTATATGTGGTGCAATTGCCTTAAATACTCCGTCCTCAACAAGTATTTCCTGTAATTCATTATATCCTTTTAACTTTGCGTTAATAAATTTGTTTCCCAGCCATATTATACCTCTTTTCCTGCCTAAGATATTAACACTGAATTCAAATATCAAATGGCATTGATTAATATGGTCTGACTATAACAATCAATATAACAAACAACAAGCATTTGTTCCAAAGTAACAAGCATTTTATGCTGTTTTAACAACATTTTATAATTATATTTGTGCTGGGGATACATACCCATCATAACTTTTAATATAAATCCCTTAACAGCACAAAAAGAACACAAAAGGGATTTGGAAGGTGTATCCCAAATCCCTTTTATTTTAACTTTATTCTCTGTTATTATGATACATCTCTTTCTCCATATACATAAGCTTATCTGCCGCCTTTAATAATTCTTCTAAATCGTCAACATACTCTCTCCACAGAACTCCTATGGATATGCTTACTTGTTTATCCTGCATTATATTTTTCAAGGCTGTAATTCTTTCTTCATATTTATCACGCTCAATATTCTGCTCTATAATTACAAATTCATCCCCACCTATCCTGTAAGAATTATCCGGGAATACCATTTTGAATGTGTCTGCTGCTGTACATATGAACTTATCACCATTAGAGTGTCCATAATTATCATTAATTGCTTTCAGACCATTAAGATCTATGTAAGCAACTCCGACATTTTTAAGTATCTGGTCTTTAGCCGCTTTAACAATGCTTATATATTTGTTACGATTGTACAAACCTGTAAGCATATCCCTGTAACTTAAATAACGCATCCTATCCTGCTGCACACGCTTTTCAAGACTATTAGTAACAAAATATTGTATAGAAGACAATAATGCCATATCCTCGTAATGATTAACCGGATTGTCCACTCCAAGAAATCCAATTATATTTCCATCTCTTTTTAATGGCACTGCAAGAAGTCTGTCTACATTCTGTTCATGCAACATATTGTATACAGGTTCTTCCTTTTGCTTGCTGACATCTGCTATATAATATGGCTTTTCCTCTTTAAAATTCTCCATCCATAAACTTACAATATTCATTGAAAGCTTTTGAAGCTTATCCTTCTTTGCTGTAATACTATCACCAACATACTCATAGGTGTTATCATCGTAATTATTTTCAAAAATATAACATCTGTCCGCACCAAAATAATTATTAATAATTGCAAGAAGATTATGTATAGCTATGTTAATATCCGCTTCAGTTGTCAGTTCTGCTATACACTGGTTAAGCACCATAGATATTTCAAGTTCAGCCTCTGTCTTAATCTGCTTCTGTTCCAGATTGTCAAGTTTCCTGTTCTGTTCACCAATAACAGTTATATACATAACTATCATTGAATTACATATAGCTATATCAATCAGCGAAATTTCATAAAAGTAGAACTGTATTATTGCCGCTACAATTGGAAGAATAATATATGAACCGAGTGAAGAAATTGTAATATTGCTTAATTTCTTTCTGTATTCTATCAAAAATGACATCTCTACCATCATTCCTGTTACAGGTATAAAAATAGATATTATAAAACCTTCACTTCTATGATATACATTCTGTGCATCATAATAGTAATACAAATCTGTAAACTGTGAAATAATAACCAGAGCTACTGCCACGGCACACAGTATATTTATAAATGTTGCTCTTTTTAAAGTTCTTTCTTCCTGTTCCGTAAAAATAAAACTGCACACATACCTGTGGAACAAATATAATATTATATTATTGTCAAGAAATACTATAAAATTACTTATCCTTACAATCCAATATCCAAATATACCCGTCCAACCTCTGAATATACAGGCGGTTGCATCACTGAGCAACAGAACAGCTGTTGCAAACTGCAAAAGTATCATCCACAGCCTCTTACGGCGGTCAAAATTCTTACTTAAAATCATTCCCACCCCTGCTATTAAGCAGAATACACAACCCCAGACCAACATAGCAATATTAACATATTGCACATCAAAATATGACCTATTATTTCCAATCGTAATGCTTAACAGCCTGTTAATGCTATACATAATATCTTCCACTTTGTCCACCTGATATACTTTAATTCATTAAATTACCCAATATGAAAAATATTATCACATTCTGGCGGCATTGTCATTATGAAATATTGTATTTAACAGTTTATTACACGTCCTGTTCTTGCCGTAACCCTGTGTGATATTGATATAACTGTTCTGTTTTCAGATACACCTTTAAGTGCTGTAAGAACATCTCTTTCTGTATTGGCATCAAGATTGGCTGTTATCTCATCAAGTAAAAGCAGCTCCGGGTTGGCAGCTGTAGCTCTTGCTATGGATAACAACTGCCATTGTCCCTGCGAGAATAATTCCTGCGTACACTGGGTATCGTATCCATTTTCAAAGTTCATAATTGTATCGTGAAGTCCTGTAAGCTTTGCCGCTTTGATAACAGCTTCGTCAGATATGGACTTGTCATAAAGTGTTATCTGGTCTTTAACTGTTCCAGGAACAATATGGAATGACTGCTCAACATAACCGAATATTTTTCTCTTTCTGTTATCTGGTATCGCGGCTGAATTCATATCATTTATAAGGATAGAACCTTTCTGTGGATTATACAGACCTAAAAGCAGCTTGAATATTGTACTCTTACCTGCACCTGTCCTTCCTAATAGTGTAACCTGCTCTCCTCTATTTACAACAAATGTCTTATCAGCTATTACAGTGTGGTCAGCCTCATATCCGAACGTTACATCATTGAACTGGACATAAGGTGTATCATTTTTACTATCAAATGTCTTTTCTGCCTGTAATTCTTCATTATTATCTAGTACTGGAAGTTCAAAGAATTCATTTATTCTTCTCACGCCCGCAATTGCTGACTGTATCGTCTGGATTTCCATTCCAAGACTTTCAACCGGTGAGAATATCTGTGATATATAGTTAATAACTGCTACTGCTGTACCTGCTGACATACCAAAAAGTGTAAGGACTTTGGCATTGCCTGAGGCTGAAAACAACATAACCACCGCCACTACAACTGCATTTAATATAAGAATAACCGGTGAATATACGGCATCGTAGAAGTTGGTCTTTTCCATAGCTTTGTAGCTGTCGCTTATATATTCATCGTATCTTTTCTCCATATACTTCTCCTTGCCGAGATTATGGATCGTACGGATATTGTGAAGTGTTTCAGGTACATGTCCTGAAGCACGGCTGACTGCTCGTCTATTTTTTAACTGGGCATCAAGCATATTCTTCTGTATATGTCTTGTAAACCAGAATAAAAATGGAAGAAGCACCATAAGCACTGTTGCAAGTCCTTTATTTCTGAACCAGATAACTGCAAGAATACTTATTATCTTACACGCATCTGCAAACATACTTACAATTCCCGATGTAAAAAGGTTCTCAACTGTATCAACATCACCTACAAACCTTGATACAACAGCACCTGACTCCTGCTTATTAAGTGAGTCAGTAGAAAGTCTTACAAAATGCTCCATAAGTCCACTTCTAAGTGCGTGTGTTATCTTCTGCCCAAATACTGTAAGAAGCCCTTCTCTTGTGGCTTCCATAAGACCTGTAATAACTGTAAATGCCATATAAAGAAATACAAGATATACAGGCATCTGACTTCCTGTTGTGAGTGTATCTACTATTTTTCCAAGTACAAGTGGTGGATAAAGAGCTGTTATAACCGCACCACATACTGAAATTATAATTCCAAGAGAAAGCCATTTTCTCTTTATTATAGTATGTAATATTATTGAAACTACGTTGTGTGAATTCTTGTTATTCATTTTCTTATTATCAACGTTATTAATATTATAATTATTGGCTTCTGTGCTGTTTACATTATTACTACTCAATATTATCCAACTCCTTTTTCTTATTTTCGTTGGTATTTTTATTTTGTAATGTACCTTTTTCTGTATGTCCAGCCACGTCTACCTCATCTGTGTGCTGACATTTTCATACAGCTTCCTGTACTGCGGACACTGTAACATAATCTCTTCGTGTGTTCCAACTATTGCCTTTCCATTATCCATCCATATAACCTTATCCATCTTAGGGAACATATACAGACGATGTGTCATAATAATTACAATATTATTCTTTGCTATATCACAAAGGTTGTTATATATCTTTTTCTCAGTGCTTATATCCAGTGCTGAAAATGGATCATCAAGCACAAGTACCGGCTTCTTATGACAAAGCGTTCTGGCAAGTGCTATTCTTTGTGCCTGTCCACCTGACAGTCTTACACCACCATTACCAATAAGTGTGTCAACTCCATTTTCCATCTGTGCAACTTCTTTATCGATACATACGTCCTTGAGGTATTCTGATACATTGCAATCATCACCAAGAAGCACGTTATTCTTAATAGAGTCATTAAAAAGCTCTGTGTCGTGTCCAAGATAACTTATTATTCCCGACCTTACATTATCAGCAACACTGCTTAATTCATTTCCATTATACTTAATACTTCCCTTATATGGACATTCGCAAAGGAAGGTCTTTCCAAATGTTGACTTACCGCAGGCAACCGGACCCGTAACGCCTATAATCTCCCCCGGCTCTGCAGTAAAGAAAATATCATTATATACAGTTTTTCCATCTGGATATGTAAAACTTAAGTTTTTTACTTCAAGCTTTCCTGATGTCTGATTTTTACAATCTGTATCTTTATCCTGAATAACCATAAGCGGTTTAATACGTTTCCACGAAACCTGTGCCTTATGAACTGCATTAAACAGCTTTGCCGCCTTTGAAGACTTATCCGATAACTTTATAAAACAGGCAAGGAATGTCGTAAATGCCGCGATATCCCAGCTTTTCCACCCCGTTCCAAGTACATTTTTACTGCCGAAATATAATATAAATATTATACCTGTCATTGATATAATCCTGTATAAGGGTGTCATTGAAGAATTCCATATATTTGCCATGATAGCAGCTTTCTCATATGATGAAAGATTATCTTCGTATGCAATTCTTCTGTCCTCTTCCCTTCCGTATACCCTGTAAGTTATGGCATTAGAAGCTCTGTCTAGTGTGGCATTGCTTAATATTCCTGACTGTCTTTTATATTCTGCACCTGTTCTCTGTACGATAATCTTCATCTTTTCTGCAAGCAGATAAGATATCGGTAGAAATATCATTGCAATGAGTGCCAGCCTTACATCATATACAAGCAGCATTCCTGCATATGCAGCCAGTGCTACTCCTGTATCAAACACCTCTGTTGTGAACTTTCTCATGCCCTCAGCACAATCATCAACATCAAGGATTGCCTTTGTCATAATATCGCCCATACCTTCACTTTCAAGTTCTGTCTTGCTCTTTAACACAAGCGTCCCATACAATATCTTCTTCATTCTTCTGTTGACATTATTCGCAAATCTTCTCACATAGAAACGCTTTATATATCTTGATATCTGAACAACTGCAATAGATACAATATATGACACTACAAGTATAAACATATCCTTGTATACAGCATTTTGGCTTAATATATCTATAAGACATCCTGTCATCTTACCCTCAAACCAAGGGCCAAACAAAAGTCCAAAGTTATATATAAGACCTGAAACTGTTATTATAAGCAGTACCTTCCACTCTTCTTTAAAATATGATAGTATTCTGTCGGCTGCAAATTTCTTGTTTGCGGTCACATTTTTGTTATCTGAAAGATTTACTCCATTATTTCTTAATTTAAAATCCAATCTCATCTGGTGCCACAGGACATTTCCATGAGTAGATTTATCTGTTATCCCCTCATCAACAAATCCAAACTTGGAATAATATGGAACAAGGCTTTCTTTACAGGTTAATACAAGTCCTTTCCTGTTCTGTTCTCTGGCATCTAAGATGGCCTTCTTAATCAGCTCTTTCGCATATCCGCATCTGCGATATTCAGGACGAGTATTTACGCCAAAAATCATCTGCCATGCACCATTCTCATTATGCATTGATGCATTTTCATACATCTCATCTGTAAGATCAGCCTCATCCGTAACAAAACCATCTACAAACGCAATGAGTTTACCCTCATCAAACATAAGCCAGAAATGATTTCCATAATATTTTATTCTCTGCTCAAATTCTTCTTTAGTTGCTGCCTCTAAAACAGGAAAACACTCGGATTCAACCGATGCAATATCGTCTAAATCAGCCATTGTTGCATATCTTATATTCACAATCGTTCCTTCTTTACTATGATTTTTTCATTATAGCTTGCTGTAAGGCAGATAATGCTCATTATATGTGCATATCTAATACTTTCTACTCTATCACATACTCATACATTCTAAACTGCCTGTTTCCAACCACCTCATAAAATATGTTTTCAGTACTTACATATTTAAAGCCAGATTTGATATATAACTTGTCGGCTAGTGTGTTCTTATCTATTACATCAAGATGAATGGCTTCAATGTTTTCTAACTTAGCATATGATATTAAGTTTTTTACAAATTGAGTAGCAAGACCCATACCGCGGTACTCATATCGCACTGCGAGAGCATGGATTATCCATACATTATTATCTCTTTCATTTACTTTCCACGCTACCTTTTTATACTCTTTATTAGAATTACTGTTAACTATGGCACATGCCTTAATTATTCCTTCATCTCTTAATACGAACAACTCTTTCTTAACAATACCAGCCATTAAAAAATCTGCTGAAGGATGTACACCCTTTTCCCAGTCAGGAAAAGAAGGTTCTTCTTTGCTTTTATCTATTAAATCCCAATAGAGATTTTCTATCTCATTAAAATCCTCCAGGCATGCTAATTCAAAATTCATATATCTGTCTCCTAATTTTTATTTAACTCCAGCTCTTCCAGACATCCGGCTGGTATCCAAGTGTTGATACTTTTCCACTAGTCTCTCAAAAGAGGCTTCAAAGTTTAAATCATCCTTATCACTTCTTTTTCTTGGACCTTTCATGTGGTTTTTACTGCTTGCCCGCCTTGCCTTCTTACTTATATGTCTTTCCATTAACATAAAATCAATATTTTCATTTGTATACCATTTCCCGGACTGATGAATGGCATATGCACCCTTACTTAATGCCATGGCAGCAACACCATAATCCTGCGTAACTACTAAATCTCCTTTTTCACAAAGGCTTATTAACTTAAAATCAACCGCATCAGCTCCGGCACCCACATATACCACTTCTGAATAGTTTGATGTAAGATAATGATTAGTATCACACAAAAGCGTTACGGCAATATTATGACTCTTAGCTATTCTTTCAACTATCCCTATCACAGGACATGCATCAGCATCTACATATATATGCATACTCTTATCTCTTTCATTTACAATCAATTGTTATATACATTTAGGAACTGTCTCTATTTCATTCCCACAGATAACTTATACCAGCGTTTTATGTATGGATCATCAAAAAGCTCAAGGTCGTTTTCTGTAAGTCTCACGAAAAGCCCTGTAAGCCCGTCATACTCATTAATGTCTCCTGCAGGATACAGTTTACATTTTAGCTGCTCTATTGTCCAGTTACTCTTAACTGAATTGTGAAGCATAGACGTTGTCGCATAATTAGACGGGTTATCCTCTCCTCCAATGGCAATAGGAATGATGTGGTCAATTGTTGGGACCAGCTCCCAGTAGGCACTGTGACATTCTTCCATCTTCCAATGGCTCTGATATGGAAATGTATCCGGCATGTAATATGATAACACCTTTAACAATCCCGGATTAACAAGCTTTTCCCCGGTATATCTGTCTATAAATCCGTCTCTTACAAACTGCTCATACTTTTCCTTATCTGTATAGCTTCTTCCCTCCGGTTTTAACTTCTTAAATGGATATTCCTTATTTATAAGATTCTTTGCCGATTCGATATTACCTGTGAGAATACTCTTAGCACTTTGTTTGATTGTTGTAATCTTATCCATAAAAACACACCTGCTTTCCTTTATCAGTTTTATAAACAGGAAGTTACCGAGTTATGCTTTCAATTATTTCTTTTGCAACACTATCAATGCTCATGTTAGACGTATCTATTATGCTTGCATCATAATAGTGATTACTTAAATACTGTGTTGCCTCTGGCATATAGGTTACTGCCAAATCGATGTCTCGATTTTCTTGGTTATTTATGCGTTGATGTAGGATTTCCGTCTTGGCCGTTAATATAAAATGGTGACTCTCAATATTTGCGAAGCCATCTATAAGTTTCTGATTGCAATAATCATTAATCAATGCAACTGGAATGACTAAACAGTTGCAACCTCCTTCTTGTATTATTTCTGTTATTTCATCAACGAGAGCATCAACCAAATATTTTTTAGCTTCTGGATATCTTCTCCCAAAACGATCAGAATCTGAAGTTGGCTTATATTTTTCTTGCAATGCATCGAATTCAAGCAGATGTGCCTGTGGTATTTTCTTAACAATCGCAGCAGCAACAGCAGACTTTCCAATTCCAAAAGTACCATCTATCCAAATGATCTTCATATTCTTCTCCTGTAAATTCCGATTTTCTTAATTCTACAAACTTGAATTGAGATTTCATGTATTCCAAGGAATTTAATAATTGTTATATTTTATTATCAAATATCTCTCAAGCCCTTGAAAACACTAAGTTTATCGCAGGTGAGCTTTCCCTTATTGTTTCCCTTGTATTATATTGTCCCACCAGTGTTTACGAACTCTGATAAGGGCAAATACAAGGGCAAGAAAATCCTATAAAACAGTATAACACAAAATAAAAGTGACATGGTGAACTGATTGAAATGCTTCTGATTTTTGCAACAAATGATTGATTGAACGATAAGGAGATTTGATACGATGAGAACGATATTTGCAGAATACAATCCACACAGAAACAGCATTGATGTATATACCAGTGCTGGCTATATGCTCCGCATTGACTGCTGGGAAGCAGAAAAGAATTTAAAAACAACACCTGGATCAGATTGTGCATTAAATGCACTTGCTATTGATGAACCACTTGAATATGCAAGATTGTATCTTGATGGAACGATGCAAATGTGGGTAGATGCGGAAGATTCCTTAGAAATTTAATTCAAAGATAAATAAGGGACAAATAACCCTTTTAGATTTATTTGTCCCTATTATTCTATATTTTTTCACTTCTGACAATGCAGATGAAACTTTTAAATTTGGTATTTTCCAGTATCATTGTTCAGTTTTTTTCACCAGACAGGGCACTGTATCCATATTGTTTGTATGTATTTTCCCCTGTTACTCAATCATAATTTCCTTGATAGAAATCTTCTTAATTTTTTCAGAATATATATACATCATAATTTCATAAATCGTGATAAAACAAGCAAGAGAAATAAGCATAGTAGGAAAGTCAAATTTATACGTAGGTACACCCTCGACATCCTTAAATACAATATCCACCATAAGCCGAAGCAATCCATACTGATATACTGTTCCGATTATAAAACCAATATAGGACAGCGGTCTGTATCCTCCTAAAATTGCCCTGCAACATTCTTTCTGTGAATAGCCGAATACTCTCATCATAGCAATAGTTTTTGTATTTCCGTTTATTACTGTAGTTATAGCAAGAAACAGAGTTGTAAACGCTAATACAAGTCCGATGACCAACATCATCACACCCATCATTTCACTTGATAAATCTTTCATACTAAACGACATTTGTGTCATAGCTGAAAAGCAAAACGAAGCAAAAATAATGAAGAATACAAGTGCCTTTTTAGATTTCAAGGTATTCCTTTTCAAATACTCTACAAACGACAATTCACTGCTTTTTTCGATTCTATGATTTGGTGTTTTAGAAGCAGTTTGCATATTATCTTTCAAAAGCAGCAACACAGGTTTTTTGAATTTGTACCAGGCATAATAAACTGAAAGTGCCGAAAAACACACAGTTGGCAATACCACAAAATAAAATAAAATGCTTGGATGAAAATTGATAGTTATCTCAGGAAGCATTTTATCTTCATTTTGTAGAGCGTAAAACCACGGCATTATAAGAAATGCTCCTGCATATCCGGTTACAGTTCCAATAAATATACTAATTCCGAATACCCAAAAGCTTTTTGCAATTTTGATATTTGAATATCCCAACGCCTTTAATATCCCAAGTTCCTTCTTATGCGTGTCAATATAATGCTTAATATAAAACAACAACATAACAATCGCAGTTAAAAGCAAGCATCCGCCACTTACAAGGCAAACGACTTTTGCGGTAGAAACCTGAGCATTATAAAAAAACATTGATAATTCAGATGTAATTTCACTCTCAATTAATCGAATATCAAAATAAAAGTTCAGAAACATTGTACAAACAAGAACAGCACAACAGGCTATAATGGAAATACCGATGAGTTTTGAAACATTTTTTATTCCAACGAGCATACCATCACCACCCTATCTCATAAGCAGTCTTTTGTGCTTCATTTGTGTAAATTTCAGATATTTTTCCGCTATTCATTTTTATAACTGTGTTTGCCATTTCCGCAATATTCAAATTGTGCGTTACCATTACAATCGTAAAACCATATTCCTTTTGAAGTTTACATATATAATCAAGAACCTGTCGTCCTGTTTGTTCGTCTAATGCTCCTGTCGGTTCGTCAAGAAATAATACTCTCGGTCTTTTTGCCAAAGCTCTTGCAATAGATACTCTTTGCTGTTCGCCACCCGAAAGTTCGCTGGGATATTTATGTAGTTTTTCTCCGAGTCCAACCGCTCTAATGACGTTTTTATAATCTTTATTATTTGCTAAATCAGCACCCATTTTTACATTTTTATCAACGCTCATATTGGGTAGCAAATAATACTGCTGAAAAATAAATCCGACATTTTCCTTACGAAATGAAGTTAATTCATTATCAGAAAGTGCTGTAATATCCTTTCCGTCATAAAACACTTTACCGCTGTCAGGGCGTTCAAGACCTGAAATTACATTCAAAAAGGTTGACTTGCCAGAACCAGATGCGCCGAGAATAACCACAAAATCATTATCCTCAATATCAAGACTGATGTCCTTTAATACTTGGAATCGGCTTTCTCCGTTTTGGTAGGATTTTATTATATTTCTCGCTTTAATCATTATTTTCTCCTTCCTTCAGCTTTTTCAAAATACTCATACATACCTCAGTAATCATTGTACTGATTTCTTCGTCTGTAAATCGGCACATTTTTGTGGCACAAAGCGTTGCAATTCCGTGTGTATATATCCAAAGATGATGATACAGTTTTTTCCCAGCTGCCTTGCAAATTTTGTAATCATCTTGAATTGACAATAGAATTTGCTCATAACTTTCATCTATCAGCGGAAGTACACCAGATAAGTCAGGAATTTGTTTTTGCTCCGTCATAAAGAGGAGTTGAAAAAGCTTAGGCTCATTAACAGCGAAGAGAATATATTGTGTACCCACCCCTTTAAACGGGGGCTCTGTTGTTAGTCCTTTATTGACATATTCTTTATACAGAGCTTTAGCAGATTTAATCATATCCTGCTGAACCTCCTCCATATTTTTAAATACAGTAAAAATGGGTCTTGCCGAACTACCGAGATATGTTCCTAACGCTCTTGAAGTCAAAGCCTCATATCCGTCTGCCCTGACAATATTTAATGCGGCTTCAATAATTTCTGCTTTTGTAAATTTGGCTTTTGGTGGCATACTTTATCTCTCCTTTTACTAAATCGCTTGTTTTAAATCAGCTGATTTAATTATAATTGAAGCCCACCTGAAAGTCAATAAGGCGGCAGAGATTAATTCCTTCAGCCTTATTGACTGCTTATGAAAAGATGATTTCTTCGTTCATAATATCCCAATTGCTACACTTTGTTGTATTGCGTTATGCGTTTTTCCAGCCCTTGCTTTTACCATTATGAACAGTCAGGGCAAGTGGAACATAGTGTGAAATCATATAAAGGGATAAAGCGAACACATTACAATGAATCCTTTGTTTTCAAAGCTTTTGTAGGATTTTATTAAAATACAAAGAGGTGTGATTAAGCACATATATAAAATTGTGTGTTTACAATCGGATTTTTAATAATATCCCCTTGTTTCCCGCCAGCCTTTTACATACCACCTGATTCCAACATATACCAGTTGCACGAATAATAAGAAAAATAGCAGATTGATCGGCAATACTGTCTTTATCCAATCTCCAAAATAGATTGCTATTGCCATACTTACGAGTATCACCATTATGGTAATCATATCCCAACAGTATTTCTTATATAGCCCTGCAATCTTTATTTCGATGAATGCCAAAAGTATTCCCACACCCACCAGACATCCACCGGAAATCAGTATTCTTATCATCCAGTATATAATTCCGGCAACGACAGGATTGGATATTCCATTGCTAACCTGTGCCACATTCTTCCCTGTCAGTATAGTCAATCCTGCAATGTTCTGTATAAAAGTGGCGATTGTATCAAAGAATACCACGCAATCAGAAATAAATAT
>ERZ780162.1588-NODE-1588-length-15438-cov-3.413378_pt1 | contig 15438 bp, 11 predicted proteins | sample MGYA00511474_ERZ780162 | MGnify/ENA primary metagenome ERZ780162 (study PRJEB29588, sample SAMEA2143633) | human gut metagenome | biome: human gut; feature: human-associated habitat; material: faeces | place: Denmark | collected 2008/2010 ...
ATATCGTTTATGTTGAAAAGGAACATAACAAGAGGCAACATAATTGACCAAATAAATGGTATCTTATCTTTTAATAACGATTTTGTATTAAGTATTGTATACGCAATTACTTTATTATTCATTTTATCCTCCAAAAGTTGAAATTAGATGAAAGGTAACAAATTGTCGAAATTTTTTCGTTTCCATCCAAATTTGTTTTCTAATTGCCTTTCTTTTTTTGATATACAGCTGCGTCTCATGTTTTAGATATTACATCATTCGACTGGTTTTGTCTCAAAATATACGGCAACAGGGTGTATATTCCAAGTGAAATGCAAAAAGAGCAAGTCGAAATACCATTAGTATCTGATAAATAAAACGGGCTGAAACTTCTTAAGTAAAGTTTCAGCCCAATTAATATCATTTATGTTAGTAGAAAAGTTAAAGGACTTCATGATCTTCGGCAGCATTCTTATTGAGATCCTTTATTTTCTCATCCATTTTCTTTGCCACTTTTTTATAGTAAACCACAAAGATAATCCAAAGCACTAGAGATAAAGACAGTTCCGCTATAACTATAAGGATGCATTTCCATGTTTCCATATGAACAGGTATCCATCCAACAGTGAAAGCTATAATCAAAAAAATTGCACACCCAATTCCCATGTGTATAATTACCTTTATAGGATATGGTATTGTTGGATTATAATATATCAGGGCAGGAAGAGAAAATCCAGTGCCGACAATGATACATCCAACTACCATTTTTGTATATGTCCAATTCGTTAAAGTGTAATTGCCGCTGTTTATTGTGTCCCAAATAATTCCACCAAGTGTAAAACAAACAAGAGCGGTCCCGATCCCTTTAATTAGTAAACTAAATACCCTTTGCATAATATACTCCTTTATAATCCAAGATATTCTTTGAAACCAGGAAGGTATTTTCGAGAAACATAATCTTTACAACCATTCTTCAATATCAATAGCATTGTTCCACCAAAAGAAGCTTCTACACCATCAATATATTGTAAATTTACCAGCGTAGTTTTTGATATTTTCATGAAACTATGTTTTAATATGTTTTCCAGTTCATATAATCTCTTTTTGCTGTAATATTTTTTTTCTTTACAATATATTATCGTTTTTTCGTTTTCAATTCTTATCATATAAATATCACGCTCTTTTAGAACGATTGTTCTCTCATCTTGTTGTGCGGTCACGATATTACTTGACGCTTTGATAAGAGAGAGCAAATTTTGTATATCGTCAGTAATATCTGATGTGTATATTTCAACGTATGGTTCTTCTAAACCACTAATAATCTTTATTTGTGCATTCATTTTTGATAAAAAAATCTCCGTTTTTGTGTTATTATATAACATATATATAGTCTTAGCAAGAAACTATATTATATCGTTTGTATTATATCGTTTGTGACGAATGAAAAAATATCCTTCAAGTTTTTGGTGGGACTGATGTCCTGATGTACAGGACTAAGTGAACTGATTACGACGGGGAAAGTCCAGAAAAAATTATATTGATGATTTCGCTCAATTTCTGAATTTTTCTATTATCCGAATAGGTAAATCAGTATTGGAAACTGTATATTAATTTGGGGGAGGATACTGTGGATAGGATAACTTCTTTTCGTGGGATTTCAGCTTTGCGGTGCATTTAGGTAAAATCCATATTGCTGATTTCCGTGTTTTGATATTGTAAACCCTTATCACCATCCAAGGATTGATTCCTCCATACAGTTTCTGTGTATGATACCTCTATTTGAAAAATTAGTAAGTGACTTACTGTTTTAACGGATACTGGATGAAAGGGACTGTAAGAAAATGAGAAATCAATTCCTTACAGCCCCTCATTTTGATAACTTCTCTCTTTTGCATGAAAGGATCACATGTGGATCATGTATGCATACTGTAGGACGCGGCCTTCGGATTTTCAGCCCCTGATAAGAGAAGGAGCCCGCTAAGGCCTAATCTGTCATTGACATATTCCTGAAAATAAAAACTGCCGGGTTCGCAATCATCATAAAGAACAACCTTCTGAATAGTTCCAGGGCCTGAGTGAAAATGAGACATCAGGCAGCGGCCCAGTTTCTTCCGGAGCCTGCGGTTGGATACCACAGCATGCAGGTTTTTCCTGCTCTGGAAGATAACAGGTGGACGCTTGGTATACTCTTTGGATAACACACGGTATACGCTCTTATCCGGTGCTGAAAGCAGCGGGCAGATAATTCCCAATGGCACATGGATCGTTTCCCGGCGGCCGGATATTGTTTCGTCCCCGAAAACAGACAGCCAGTAAAATTCCATATGCACATACAGCTTTCCGTCCGGGCGGCATATCAAATAAATTTCAGCGAGGTTATTCAGATCCCGGGCATATACGCTTCCGGTATCTGACAGACGGGTAAGTTTCTTCCTGGATATGTAAAATCGCGGAGAGGAACCGCCATGCCGGCTATATGTGTGAAAGATCAAACTGTCTTCTGAAACACGGATTTTAACGAGTGTATTCTGATTCATACATACCTCCTGCAAAAACAAGCTGGATCAGCATTGTCACGCAGCCAGCCGGCTGCCGGCTGCGTGAAGGACTTCTTTTTTATATCTATTCAAAAATTTCTGTATGGATGGGGCGGGAGGGTCGTTGCCAAAACATTTTGCCTGCATCAGCCGGTCCCCCTGTACTTCCAGCGTACACAGCGGTTTCTTCTGGGCGTCTGTTTTCCGCAGAAAAAGAAGTGTGCATCTCCTTTTCACATGGTCCGGGATATAACGCTGGACACAATGGTGCAGGGCTGCCCCTTCCTGACAGATCTCTTCTGCGGATTCCGGCAGCCGGATCATATAGCCATTTCGGGAAAAGGAATAGACTGGGGAAAGTTCATGATGCAGAGAAGCGACTGCATGATTGTAAAGCTCAAGCTGGCCCGGAGCGGATAAATCCATCTGCTGGTCATGGGCGGTTTTCAGGTCATACGGGTATAAAACAAAGCTGTTTGTCATGTCGAGTTTCAGCGCGTCGCTCATTAACAGGTAGTCCCTGTAGTCGTCCAGTACGGAATTCATGGCACGGTATCTTCCTGCATAGTAAGCCCCTTTTTGGCTGTAATTGCTGCATTGTTCTTCTGCATATTTCATAAGAGCTTCAGGTGTCATATATTCGATTGGAACCAGGATATTATCCTCTCTTGAAACTTCGTGGCGGCCGCTCCATTCTATAAGAGGGATATGGATATGGCCATATTTCCGGATCATTCCCTGTACCAGCTGCAGCTGCGAAAAATCCGGATTGACCGTTGCCAGCAGAGGGATATCCTGTGCGCGGACGCGGAGTACCTGCGCCGCTGTCCTGCCCGATATATCAAAGGTTTTTTCCACAAAATAACTGCTGCCTTCAAAAGCAACCCCCTGTGCAAGCCGGTACAGCCGCAGTTTTACCAGATATTCAAGAAACGGGTACTTCAGATAACTACTTAAATAAAATGGAAACTGCCGGGGGGACGGATCGGACTGATAAAAAGCAGCAAGCTGGGAATACTGCCATGGCGTTCCCCACAGCTGATCATCCAGAAACGGCGTGTACAGATAGCCGGCCAGGTCTGACTCATAGGTATATCGACCGAATAAAGTGGGACGGTATCCGGGATGCCAGGAAGTGTAGGTGGAACCCTCGTAAGTATTGTAATATGCAGACAATGCTACGGGCTTGTCCTTCTGATATTCCATAATCCCCCTTGCGCTTTCATGGTAAGAAATGACAGGAGATTTATGGGGAATGCGCAGGCAGTCAATTTTCACCCAGCGGAACAGAAGCTTCTCTGAAGAGAGTCTTTGAATGACCTGAAGGGTCGTCCGGTCATACAGCCGCTTGAAACGCTTCCTGTTTTTGGCTGTGGCATTTCTGCCGCAGCGTGGGCAGACGAGCGGCATATTATGGTGGATTTTGGAAAAAGCTGACCTTTTGCCGCAGGAAGAGCAGCGGCACTGAACAGATTTTTTCCCCCTTTTGGAATCATAAAACAGGTAGGCAGGAAGGATATTTTTTTGTGCCCATTGCGGGATTCCCTTCGGCAGGGAAGGAACCTGCATGGCTTTCCTGATTTTTTCCTGCTTTTTCAGTTGATGCCGATATATTCTTATTTCCCTGATTTGCTGCTGGAGACTGTCCAGACGCTGGATTGGATTAGATTCCGGAAAATCCCGGCAGAAAGAAAGAACCCGTTCCCTGTCTGAAGGAGAGAAAAACGCATATTTTTCCGGATCAGATAATCTGTCATCCAGATAAAACAGGGATGCGCTCCGGAAACGTCCTTTCGCAGCAAAAGAAAAATCCAGAGTAGTGTAATCCTGCCTGCCCTGGAACAGGATCCGGTCCGGGGATGTGGACAAAAGCAGCTGTCCCTCGACAGGATAGAGATACAGAAGCAGAACGTTCCTTCTGCCGATCCGCTTAATCCTGCTGCGGAGGAGGACAGAAGTTTTTGGGGAACAGTCCAGTTTTTGTGACAGTGGGATATGAAGGGGAGGAATGCCGGTTTTCCGGCATTCCTTTTTGTCAAGTTTCCTAAGCGGGTAATTTCTCTTCATTCGCTACCTCCGTTTCCATATCAAAGAGTGACAGCTGGATATTTTCATTTTTCTTCTGGGAAATGAATTCCGCCTTCTTTTCCGAAGCTTCCGTGACGGAAGAATTTTCAGAGCCTTCTGCGGTTTTCTTCCCGGCAGTAGTTTTTCTGCCCGGCTGTCTGGAACCGGCAGGGCGCGGAAGAGGAACATAGACGTCTTCCTTTTCCTGATCTTCTTTGATATCCGAACTTCTGAAATATTCTTCCGCCCAGGCATAGCAGAGGTCATCAGGGACATCCCCATACAGAGTCCCCGTCATCCCCAGTGAACCAGGCCTGTGGTTTCCTGTATTTTCAGCTTCCAGCGGCTCTTCTGTATCCAGTGATCCTTCTGTTTCAAGATATTCACGGGCTTTCCGGATGATATAGCGGAAGCAGTTGCGCATGGTCTTCCTGGGAAGCAGAGTGTTACGTGCGAGATCCGGGTCACTCAGGCTGAGCGCCTGGATGTATTCCGAGACGCATACTTTCATGTTCCGGCGGATCATTTTATCAGTATCTTCGGAAATACGGCGGAGGGATCTGGACATGACTTCCTCGTCTGACAGCGAATGGATTGCATCCAGTTCCGCCTGCTCGGCCGCCTTCTTTTTGGCCTGTTTATCTTCCCATTCTTTTCTGTGCATGGCTTCTTTGGATTCATATTCACTTATTTGTTTTGGTGTTTCCATATCATAATCCTTTCTGGCGCTACAGCTTTGCGGGGCCTGTTTTGAAAACCTGCAAAGCGTGCGGCGGCCGATGTGATCGTTTTTGTTTACAGCCGGAAACATCAGGCCGCCGGACGGCGGGCCTGGATGCTGCGGCAGCGGAAAGGCGAGAAGTAGACGGAGATAAACCCGCCTTTATTGCAGTAATAGTAGCGTCTGTAGGCCTTTCCATACAGTTCAATGATGTCGGACGGGGCTACGGCACGGCCATAGTAATCCGACGGCGGGCAGGATTGATATATGGCAAGGATGCGGTCCAGCAAATGTCCCGGGGAAATCCCGGAAGGTGCCCTGCATGTACTGTCCCAGACCAGCTGGTACATTGCCGCCGGAGGCTGGGTATAACCTGCTTTGTGAAGAGCTTCAATATCCTGAAACGCAAAAGGGACAACCTGAGTAAGATCAAGCTGATAAATGCGGAAATGATATTCCTGAGTCTGGCTCAACATTACAACGTTCTCACCCTGCCGGGGAGAGAGGCTCTTTTTTGCGATCAGCCAGTCATCCACTCCCTTGTAGTTGGGATTCCACTTGAGGCGGCCGAATTTCAGGCCATGCTTTCTGGCAAGCTGAAACAGCCGGTCGGCTCCTTTCCTCACATATGGATTGCTGTATTTGTCCATATCAAATGCCTCTATAAGCTGTGTCGTACCTGTCGCTGCAAGGATGGGAATCAGCTGTTCAATCCCGCCAAGGTTATTTGCGCCGGCCACGGACAGAAAGGTCCGGTCAGCCAGCAGGTGTGCGATATCCCCTTTCAGGAGCCCTTCCGTGATATATATCGTATTGGCGGGAGGCCCGGCAAAGTGAACCGGGCTCCCAGAGGTGGTTCCCATCGGCCTGGAAGCGCTGGAAAGCCAGATGTATTTTGCGCCGGTTTTGTCCGGTGGTGCGTCTTTTTCCCGGATTGGCACATCCAGCAGGATCTGCATGCCGCAGATCAGGCCGTCCAGACTGCGTGCCGGGATCAGGATCCCGGCAGTCCGTTTGGAAATATTCAGTGTCCACCTGCCGGCAGAATCCAGGTAAAATCCTGGAACCCCCTGCACGGTGCATCCCCGCATTATCAGCTGCTCCGTAAGGGAGCGGCATAGAAATGGAAGCGGGGTGCTTTTGTAATGCAGCCGTTTGATCTGTTCCTGGCTCAGTCCCCGTTTGGGTGAGGTGAGATGGGCCAGATGCCTGTCTGACAGATGGAGCATATCCAACAGCATGGAATAGGTATGATGGATTACTTTGGCATCCGCCCGCGGCGACTGGGCAATTTCTTCTTTTTGAGAAGCCGCCGGCATGGGGGCCGGAGGGGACGTCCGGAAGACTTCGCGGGGCGTCACCCTTGTGGTTTCTGTGCCGCAGCCAAGGATTTCTTTTAATTCATAAAAGGCATCAGAAGTTGTAATGCCATACATGCGCGCGTACAGTTCCAGCATACCGCCGGATTCCCCGCAGTAGTTGCATCTCCATACATTTTTTGCATAATTCAGGTTCAGTTTCCCGATTTTGCCACAGAAGGGGCAGTCATAATAATAGCTTTGCGGCCCGGGTTTCCGTTTTTTCAGAGGCAGCTGATCCGCAACCTCCATGATCCCAAATGGGAAATCATAGCCGGTCATTGCATCACCCCCTGGCAGGATCATCCGGCCTTATTTTCTTCCTGAAAAGAATCCCACACGATCTGTGCAGCAGCACGCAGGATGTTGTCATTGCCGCGGTAGCCATAGACGTACCAGCGCAGAAACGGAAAACGTTCCCGGCCGACTTTCTCAAGCGTCATGCCTTTACATGCGCCAACCTCCACATACGTATGGAGGGCATCCTCCAGGGTCATATATTTTTTGATTTCTTCTACTGGGGTAGAACTGTTATAGGGCATTTGTATGGCCTGTGGCTGAGGAACTTCTGCCTTTCTGTCGGGGGCTTGAGACAGGAGCTCTTCCGGTTCCCCGGCTCTGTCCGAAATTCCAGTAACGGGATCAGCATTTTGCCGGGGCTCTGCCTGCCGGGGAGCCTTCTGTTCAGGAGTTTTCCCAGACGGCTGTGCGCCGGCAGAAGCCGCCGATGCTTTCCCGGAGCCAGGGAAAGGGATCGGGTCCGCGGCCCCAACCGTCTGAAAGCTGTTCGTCATTTCATCTACTGTTGGAGCAGGCTGCGCCGGCTGGACAGGGGTATCCTTCTCTATGACAATGCTTTTTTCCTGTTTCTGGGAAGTTGTTCCCTTTTCGGCCTTTTTGGAAACCGGCTGAGGCAGCCTGTCAATCGTCTGATTTGAGGCCGGAGATACAGGCCCCGGAATGGGAGGATCTTTTGGCGCATGAACCGGTGTTAATCTTTCCGGCCGGGTGAATCCGGCCTGGATCAGTGCACTGGTCAGGGCGCGGTTTTTGGCCGCTTTTAAAAAGTTCTCTGCTTCCTTCCGGCTGCAGGCAGCCGTACAGGCGGAGACGGGTTTGGAATCCTTTTTGTCCAGGTAAACCTCCGCAGTGCAGGAGGCGGCATCTTCTGTGTGGGAATGCACGATGATCCGGATCCGGCCCTGGGGGCAGGTCAGCTGGAACCACAGCTTCCGGTAACGTAAGGGCATCCGGTTATCGAGACGGGTCAGAAATTTATAGGGTACGCTATCTGTGCCCCCTGCTTTTTTCATTTGACGGGATCCTTCCGTATTATCTTTCATCTGTTTTTTCCTCCTTAAATAGTCTGGAAGAGTCGAAGAAAACCATTCTTCCATCCTCCGTTTCTCTTACAGCGCTCCGGTGAAAGGTGCTTCTGCTGATTCCAGACAGAAAAGCTTTCCTTCCCAAGATTTCAACAGCCTGTTTCCCTGATATTCTTCGTCCTTCCAGGGTATAGACTGTCTGTCCGGCTGCTTTTTCGATTTGTTTTATCGATTTGGCATCTGTATATCCCAGACCCTGAGATATATGACATCGTTGTTGGATAACTTCATGGTGATATTCTCCTTAAAGGAATCAGCTCTGGCATGGAAATGGTCATACGGCATCTTTCAACTCTTCCTGGAAAATCTCCGCTGTTTTGGCGTATGCCTTCGCATAGAGCTGGATTCTTTTTCCAAGCATGGTATTCCGCTTTGACGTATCCGCCCGGTGAATCGCCATAAACAAGGCCCTTTTTTCACCGACCAGAATCACCTTTTCTTTTGCCCTTGTCACTGCCGTATAGATCAGGTTGCGGTAGAGCATGTTGTACTGTGACATCAAAACCGGGATCAGGACGATCCGGGTCTGGCTGCCCATAAACTTATGAATTGTGGTTGCATACGCCAGGTCAACGTTTGCAAGCGCTTCCAGACTGTAAGTCAGCTTCAGGCCATTAAAGGTAAGATGAGCCTTTTGACCGGATTCGGTATCCTCTACAGATTCCAGAAATCCCAGATCCCCGTTTGATACGTCGTCCGTATTTTTTGTCTGCATGATTCGGTCGTGGACGCGGAAAGTCTTCTGCCCCAGATGGATTTCATCCTCAGTGCTCTGAAAGGGATTCACTGTCTCCTGGATCGTCAGGTTGAGTTCATTCGCGGATGCTTCCCCGGAAGAGCGGAACGGTGCGAGAATCTGCACCTGTTCCATGCCATATTTCTCAACCTCCTGACAGTACAGCCGGCGAATTTTTTCCGCCGCCTCTGTCTGATCCGTAGCAGTCAGGAACTGGAAATCATTCCCGAAAGTGAGCCGCGTGTCACCCTGGTTGATTAATGCTGCATTATAGGGTATGATACTGCCTTCCGCCTGACGGAATATCTGTACCAGCCTGGTCACCGGAATCAGGCCGCACTGGATCAGTTCCCGAAATACAGCGCCTGGACCGACACTTGGCAGCTGGTCCGGGTCGCCCACAAGGATCAGTTTGGTCCCTGGCCTGATGCGGGGAAAGAATTTCCATGCCAGCCACATATCGACCATGGAGCACTCGTCCACAATGATCATTGCGGCGTCCAGACAGCCTTCCCTGTCATTTGGCAGATCATCTTCCGAAGAATACAGGTTCAGAACGCTGTGCATGGTTCTGGCGTTTGGAAAGCCGGTGCTTTCCGCCATATTCCGGCTGGCACGGCCTGTCGGCGCCATCATGATAATCCTGGCCTTTTTATACAGCGTCTGCACAATCGTAAGTATGATCTTTAATACAGTCGTTTTACCGGTCCCGGGAGAGCCGGTGATGATGGAAATATTCTCCTGGAAGGCTGTTTCTACCGCAAGCTGTTGCTCCTTTGAAAGGGTCAGGCCGCTTTCGGAAATGATCTTCTGAAGCTGTGAGGAAATGTTGATTCTGGGCGGTTTGTGCCGGATCAGCTTTGCAATGCTTCTCGCCGTCTCATCCTCCTGGCAGAAGAATTTGGGCAGATAAATATGATCATTTGCGGAAACCACGTTTCCATGCAGAATCATATCTGTCAGAACGTTTTCTGTTTCCTGTGAAGTGACTTTCATCCCGGGAAGTGGGAGCGAAGCATTTAACAGGGAAAGGGAATTCTTCAGCAGTTCATCCTTTGGGAGGAACAGATGGCCTTTCTGGGCTGCCGCATCCGACAGGGCGCAGAGGACTGCGCCTCTGATCCGCAGGGGATCATGCAGGTTGCCGTTCGTTTTCCTTGCAATCAGATCCACCCGCCGGAACCCGAATCCGGGCAGCCGGCACAGTTCGTATGGGCTTTTTCTTAACAGTTCAGCGCCAGTGGGCCCGAGTTCCTGATAAATTTTCAAAGCCGTCTTCGGGGTAACTTTAAATGGGGACAGCAGGATCATAATATCCTTCAGGGCATGGCTTTCCAGATAGGACTGCCTGATTTCTTCCAGCTTATTTTCCGAAATTCCCCGGATTTCCAGATAGCGTTCCGGTTCATTTTCCAGAACGGAAAGGGAATCTTTCCCGAATTTCTTTACGATATCTTCCGCCAGTCTGGGGCCGATGCCTTTGAGCAGGCCGGATGCCAGATAACCCTGTATGCCGCTTTCTGTTTCCGGGATCAATTCCCGGCATTCCGTGACATGCAGCTGGTATCCGTATTTCCCATTTACCCATTCCCCATCCAGTTCCATCTGGACAGCGTCTGTAAGAGGCAGGCTGTATCCAACCGCCGTGAACCGGATCAGATGGTCCTTTTTCCTGACAGGGAACCGGTACCCTTCCGGGATGCCGGTGTCGGAAGATTTTACACTGATGACACAATATTGATTAGCCGGATTATGATAGATGGTGCCATCATAAGTTCCGATATAACTCATTTCTGCTCCTTTCTGTGTGGGCTTCCTTAAGCTGCTTCCGGATCTTCTTCTGTTTCAGATGACAGCCGGACGGTAAAGCGCCGGCTTTCTGTGACAGTGACAAACTGATTGTAAATGGCCGGATACAGAAGCTGAAGCCGTTTTAAATTTTCTTTGGGGATTCCAGTCCGGTAGGAAGGCTTGCAGGTGATCGTGAAGGAGCTGCCATCTGCCAGGCATTGTGCGGAGCAGTTAGGCCCCATGGCGGCAATGATCAGTGCTTTCAGCCGCTTCAGTTCCTTTTCAAGCTGTCTGGACTGGGATTCGATTTGTTCTTTTTTCTCCTGAATGGAGAGATACTGTGATAGTATCCCCGATACATCCGGGGATAGAAGGGTGGTGTTTGTGTTGTCGGCCGGAAGGCCGGCATACGTGGACAGGCTCTTTAGAATAAGATCACCGTTTTCCGTATAGGGGGGCGGGATCCTGGGAATCACATGGCTGTACCAGAAATCCTGTTCCAGAAAAATCAGTTCATCCTCATAATCAGGGTCCCGGTCCAGCCGGCGGATAATTACCTGGTCTTCGCTGTTGCCGTACAGGCAGCAGAAGAAGGCCACGTCAATGTCCATGACAGCCATGTAATGCCGCGCCTGCGTTTCATAATAGGCCGGGACAATTTCCTTCCCGTCTTTCCACCAGTGGTTCCGGCCATGATATCCGGTCGTTTTGATTTCTAGGATGGCGGTCCGGCCGTCCGGCAGGGTGGTCAGAAAATCCAGATCAGCCAGCATAAATGGGTAATCCGGATGAAAGAACATCTTTTTCTTCTGGTATACCGGAAGCGCGGTCTGCCTCGAAAAAATCTGTGCGACCAGATCCTCCAGAAGGTGGCCGACCTCCAGTGCCACCCAGTTGTCAGGCTGGTCCTCCCTGCGTGTTACGCCCACCTTTTCATAGTAGATATCCCTTCCGGTATGAAAGGGCGAGATCCCGAATATGGCAGCCACATCGCTGCCGCCGATCCCTTTCCTTCTGTAATCCAGCCATTCTTCCCTGGACAGGCCGGCGGTATCCACAAGGATGCCAGGGGTATATCTCTTTCTGGCATCATCCATGGCGCAGCCTCGTCCTGGGACCCCGGCGGTAACACTGCCGTCTGGCCTGCAGGGTCTGCTGCCGGATACGGGATACTTTCTGCCTCCAGTCTTTCTTCCGGTTTCTGAGATTGCTCTGTTTTCTTTTCATAAGTTCCTCTCTTTCTGCCGCATGGCGGCGAGATATTTATTCTGAAAGCATCTGCTTTTCAGACAATAAAAAAAGAGAATGCGCCCGATAATCAGTGCTGCCTGCTTTTGCAGACCGGGTTCATTCTCTCCAAATTAAAAAATAAAAAAGCCAGTATTTCTCTGCATAAGGGCAGAAACTTACTGACGTACAAATTTAACAGCGTGTGCAATCAGACAATAAAAAACGCACAAGAAATCTTTACTTTTTCACTATAACACTGAATAGAGATGTGGTCAAGCGCTTATGGTAGACGGGCGGATAAAAATCATAGAGTGGATTAACCAGAAGCATATTTTGTTTGGAAACAATATCAGAAGGCAATATTCAGTAGGCCCTTAATTTTTTTATCCCTTTTTACTACACAGATAAGAATATCCGGAAGACGGAAGAAAAAATTTTTTTTAGATGTTAATAATCTATTATGGAAAACGACAATTATTATAGAGGTGTAAATCTGGGGACAAAGCAGAACTGAAAAATAATCGGAACCATTAATTTAAAAGAAATCATATCGACAATTATTATAGAGGGTTAAAGATTTTAGATGGATTCGCAGAAGAAAGAAATCAGCCGAAGCATAAAGATGTGTTGCGGTACGGAGAGGAGCAGTATTGCATGAAAAAGGATAATGTATATTTTTGATGATATGCCATTTAAAATAAAATTTTTTGTGGTGGGCTTAAATTATTTTATAAGTGGACGACAATTATTATAGAGGGATCAATCAGCGTTTTGATTTAGAAAGTACGTTCCTGCTGTGCATAGGCATATAACAGGGGCAGGGTGAATTTTTCGATGATTATTCAAATGACATAAATAAACGCCGAATATTCAAGTTGCGTAAATAAACCTCTGAATTCACCCTAAGGATCTCACCATTTTTATATGCCGATGCATGGCAAGAAAGTGCCATGCTTATCCTGTTTATTCTCTGAGGTATGAAAGCTGACCTTTCTGTCTCAGGAAAACCGTGAAAGGAAAAACAACCGATCCATATACAGTTAAAACCATCCTTTTTTGGTTACTCGTAACGCGGAAGAAGATATGGTCAGGCTAAACTTGTATACAGATAATGAAGGACTGATGCTAAAGAACAATGAAAAGCATGTGGCAGGTATTTCCTGTGCATGAGCATATAACTGGGGCCGGGCGTAACCCGTAGACGAGATCATTATATGTAGCCTATAGTCTGGTCCCTTTTATATGCTGATGCATGGCATGTAAGTGCCATGAACCTTCTTTGTTTTCCGGAGCAGGAGAGCCCATGGTAGAGGCTCTCTGCGCTGAGAGCAACAAATTTCACCTTTATTTTGTTGCCAGTTCTCCCATGACAGGAGAGTACAGGTTGAATGTTCTTCTGTTGTGGAACCGCTTATTCATCAAGGAGAACCATTGAAAAAACATGTTTCTTTTTAGACAGAAATATCCTTTTATGGTTTCAATTCATGTTTTTTTAATGGCATCCTGGTTTGGAATAGGTAAGGAATGCGGGAACTGTCTGGTAACAGGCTTTTCCCTGTATCCTTATCATCTGAGGCTTCCTGCCGGACAGAAGCTTTGGATAATTTGATCAGAATAGAGAGATAATGACTTTCCCATACCGGCTGTCGGGAGGCATATGGGCAGATTTTCATCAGGATATCAGGATCTGCCTGTTGATTCATTTGGAATCGTTCAATTTATATATAGAAGAACGATTTGGACGGCGGATCCGATTTGGATTCTGCTGTTCGACATGGCTTTTGAAACGGCGGCAAAGGACCCAGCTGCTGCAGGAAAGCCGTAAAACAAAAACGGAGCAAAGGATGGCTCCGAAACATAACAAGGAGGTTATACCATGAGAATCCAACACAACATTGCGGCGTTAAATTCCTACCGCAACCTGACCACGAACAACAATGCTGTTTCCAAGAACCTGGAGAAGCTTTCTTCCGGTTACCGGATCAACCGTGCCGGCGATGATGCTGCCGGACTGGCAATTTCCGAGAAGATGCGTGCGCAAATCACCGGACTGGAGACCGCGCAGAAGAACGCGAACGACGGTATTTCTCTAGTACAGACCGCTGAAGGCGCTCTGACCGAAGTGCATTCCATGCTGAATCGTATGGTAGAGCTGGCTGACCAGTCCGCCAACGGAACCTATCAGGATGAGGTTGACCGTGAGAACCTGCAGAAGGAGATCACTTCCCTGAAGGATGAGATTGACCGTATCAGCGAGTCCACCAACTTCAACGGAATCCAGCTGCTGGATGGTTCCCTGAGCGGTGGTGGAAATGTTTCCGGTGGTGTGGCAGTGAGCAATACGCTTGCCACAACTTCTGTGACAACGACCGAAGACTTTGCGGCTGCAGGCGGTGCTTTAAATGCAGGCGAAACTATTGAATATACAGTTGCCTGGACAGAAGGGGATGGAAGTCAAAAATCAGCGACTGTTACGCTGACCGCAGCATCTTCTGAAGTCCTGAAGGCAGAAGATGGTACTGAATATTCCATTACTGATAGTGGCGCTACTGCAACGCAACTTCAGGATGCAATTCTGGCCGAACTGAAGAAAAATAGTGATATCAGCAGTGCTTTTGTTGTCGCGGCTACCGGGGATGCCCTTACCTTTACCAGTACGGCTTCTGGAAGCGATGGAGCTCGTGTGACAGCTTTGGGGATGACTTCGACCAATACAGATGTTGATGTTAGTGCTGGGGCGGTTGCTACTGCAACTGTTGGTCTGGATGCCCAGCAGAAACTTGATTTCAGCAGCATGAATGTTCTTCCGGCAGGCGCTACTGCAACGGAAGATGAAGTGGCAGATGCTGTTTTTGAAATTAACGGAAAGAAATTTGTTTTCGCACAGACTGGTGCTACGCCTGCAGAAATGGCGAATGTTGGTTCGGATGTAACGATAGTTACAGTTACAGGTACTAAATATGATCCGGGTGATGCGGCTAACGTTGCGGCTACCATCGGGCGTGTGGCTGGCATAGACTTGAGTGTGGCACCCCAGGCTGTTCAGGGGGCTGATATTGCAGCAAATGATATTCTCTACAATGGCACCACGCCGCTCAGCACCAGCGGAAAGGGCTTAACCCTCCAGATTGGCGATACTTCCGCAGATTATAATCAGATGACCGTTTCCATTCAGGCGATGGATACCAAGTCCCTTGGTATTTCGGGTATCGATATCAGTACCCAGGCTGGTGCTGCCGCCGCGGTTGATCTGATTAAAGAGGCGATCAATAAGGTGTCCTCTACCAGAGGTGATCTTGGCGCCATCCAGAACCGTCTGGAGCACACCATCAATAACCTGAGCGTAACGACCGAGAACATGACGGCTGCGGAAAGCCGGATCCGTGACGTGGATATCGCGGAAGAAATGATGGCTTACACCAAGAACAATATTCTGGTACAGTCCTCTCAGGCAATGCTCGCACAGGCGAACCAGATTCCTCAGGGAGTCCTGCAGCTTCTGCAGTAAACCATATGTGCATAGGTGGGGTGGTTTCGGCCATCCCATCTTTTTAAAGACAGGGCTTGTCTGGCTGACAAAAACAGGCTGAAAAATAATTGTTTCCCATTATGGAGGAGAGATGAAGAAAGAGGT
>ERZ780162.1600-NODE-1600-length-15357-cov-3.466802_pt1 | contig 15357 bp, 14 predicted proteins | sample MGYA00511474_ERZ780162 | MGnify/ENA primary metagenome ERZ780162 (study PRJEB29588, sample SAMEA2143633) | human gut metagenome | biome: human gut; feature: human-associated habitat; material: faeces | place: Denmark | collected 2008/2010 ...
GGCGAAACGGTAAACGGCTGGCAGGAAGATTTTGGAATCCCATACCCTGATGAGGGCTATGGGCCGGAATGGTATGGACAGCTTCCTTACCAGTATGAAGCGCCCCGTGAGGCGGTGCCGGAGCAGGAGCCGGAGGAAACATATGTACCGAGCGCGGATGATGACTATTATGTGACCCTTGCCAATGCGGTCCGGGACGATCTGAGCTATTCCGTTGAGTGGGAAGAATATGATCTGAGAGATGACCAGACGGGAGCAACTGCTGTCGGCAGGTATCCGCAGCTTGTGGGCGGCAATATTCCGCGCCTTGACGAGCTGAATGAGCTGATCGCAGCGGAGGCAACCTATTTCAGCACACTCTATGACTATTACAGGAGCTGGCAGGGGGAAAACGTAGTCTATAATGTGGAGAGTACGGGCTATGTCACCTACATGGATGAGGAAAAGATCAGCATTGTACTGGAGGAATCCTATGTCATGGACGATCAGTCCAGCATTTCCCTGTACAGTATTAATATTGATCTCATCAGCGGAGAAGTGCTGAACAATGGAAGTATAATCGAATACAGCCAGCAGCTTGTGGATGAATTCCGCAGCCAGAACGAGTATCAGAACGGTCAGGTGGATGCGGTGGAAAATATGGATGATGAGCAGCTGCTCGATTTCCTTTCCGATGAAAATACGAACATTGTGTTCTATACCCCAGTAGGGCTGGAAATTGGCTTTAATTATTCGACCAGCGACAGCACCGGATGGGTGACGGCAACGATCAAAAACTATGAGCGCTATATGACGAAATTCTGAAGCGCCGGAAATCGGCCTTCGTCCAATTCCGGTTTCAGATTCGTCTGATGGCAGAATTGGCTGAATAATGAAAAGAAAGAAGGCGGGCGCTGTCCGTCTTCTTTCTTTTTCCGCGGTGCGCCTGTCATTTTAAATCGTCTGCGGCGACAGACGGACGGCTTCAGGGCGGAACGTGCATCCTGCGTTGGGGCATCGGGTGAAGTGCACAGGCCTGAACGCTGACCGGGAGATTTCACGGTGAGATTTCACCCGAAAAACGGGTGGATTTTCACAGAGAAACATGCTACAATAAAGTACATTCATTTTTTCGGACAGATACATGACACATCGGCCGTGCACCGGCTGTCGGGCGTTTCGCCGTTATTTCCAGAAAGGCAATTGACAAATCGCAGCGGATGTTTTAAGATGAAATAGAACATTTGTTCTGGATGAAGGAGAAAGAGATGGAAAGAGAAGAAAAACTGAAAGCGCTGGATGCGGCGCTGGCACAGATTGAGAAACAGTATGGTAAGGGAGCCGTGATGAAGTTGGGAGATCCGGCCTCACAGATGAACGTGGAAACCATTCCCACGGGTTCCCTCAGCCTTGACATTGCGCTGGGACTCGGCGGTATTCCCAGAGGAAGAATTGTGGAAATATACGGACCGGAATCCAGCGGTAAGACGACTGTGACGCTCCATATGATTGCTGAGGTTCAGAAGCGCGGGGGAATTGCCGGCTTTATTGATGCGGAGCATGCGCTGGATCCCGTCTACGCGAAGAATATCGGTGTGGATATCGATAACCTGTATATTTCACAGCCTGATAACGGAGAGCAGGCGCTGGAGATCACCGAAACGATGGTCCGTTCCGGTGCGATTGACATTATTGTCGTTGACTCGGTTGCGGCTCTGGTGCCGAAGGCGGAGATCGACGGGGACATGGGCGATTCTCATGTTGGCCTGCAGGCAAGACTGATGTCCCAGGCGCTGCGTAAGCTCACTGCCGTGATCAGCAAGTCGAACTGTACGGTGATTTTCATCAACCAGCTGCGTGAGAAGGTGGGCGTCATGTTCGGAAATCCGGAAACCACCACCGGCGGCCGGGCACTTAAGTTCTATTCCACAATCAGGCTGGATGTCCGCAGGATTGAGGCGCTCAAGCAGGGCGGTGAGGTCGTGGGAAACCGCACCCGTGTGAAGGTGGTGAAGAACAAGATCGCTCCGCCGTTTAAGGAAGCGGAATTCGACATCATGTTCGGAAAGGGAATCTCCAGGGAGGGAGATATTCTGGATCTCGCGGTCGCGGTGAATATCGTCAACAAGAGCGGCGCATGGTTTGCCTATGAAGGAAATAAGATCGGCCAGGGCAGGGAGAATGCCAAGGCCTTCCTGGCGGATCATCCCGAGATCTGTGATGAGATCGAGCAGAAGGTAAGGGCGCACTATATTGTCGATGTGAAGCCTCAGGAAGAGGAGGAAGAGACGGGCGGCAGGAAGGAAAAGGCCCCGGAGAAGGCCGGAAAGCAGCCTGACAGGCAGGCCGAGAGACGGACGGATGGACAGCCGGAGGCGCCGGCTGGAAAACAGCCTGAAATGCAGTCCGGAAAGCAGCCTGAGTAAGCGGCAGGAGAAGGACAGATGACGGTTAACAGGATTGTGCCGGAAGGAAAGACAAGGGTTGTGGTTACCGTTGACAGTGAGTATACCTTTCCTCTGTATAAGGGGGAGCTTGCCCGGTACAGGATCAGAGAGGGGGAGGAGCTTTCGGAAGAGGCGTTTGCGGAAATTATGCGGACGCTTCTTCCCAAACGGGCAAAACTCCGCTGTATGAACCTTTTGAAGAGCCGCAGCTATACCAGAAAGCAGCTGATGGAAAAGCTTCGTGCAGGAAAATATCCGGAAGAGGTGATCGAAGAGGCTCTTTCCTATGTGGAGTCCTACGGTTATGTGAACGACGCAGCCTATGCCAGAAGCTATGTGGAGGATCAGATCGGAAAGAAAGGCCTCAGACGGATAGAGGAAGAACTGCTCAGAAAGGGTGTGGACAGAGAGATGATCGAGGAGGCCGTTTCTCAGGTACAGGAAAGGGACGGCGGACAGGATGAGACCGCACTGATTGCCGCCCTTCTTGAGAAAAGGCATTTCAGACCGGCGGAAGCAGACCTTTCAGAGAAAAGAAGAATGCAGGCATTTCTCTTCCGAAGGGGTTTTTCAGCGGAAGGAATCCGCAGAGCGATGAACGGCGGCTGCTATGATGACTGACAGGCGGATATCAGGGAAAAAGAGGCATTTTTGTGCAGAAGCTACGAAAGAAGATGAAAAAATGCTTTTGTACTTGACATAGTACCCGTTATTTATTAAAATTGTAGTGTTGTAAACGATTATAAGAATGTTTGTGCATACATACATTCTATAGCAAATATTCGTACAATGAAAATTAAATAAGGAGGTGCTCCTGTCTATGCTTTATTGTGTGATAGCGGTAGCAGTCACGCTGGTGATCTCGATCCCGGTGACTTTCGTGGTGACTTCTGCATACAGGAAAAAGGAAACGGAAACGAAACTCGGAAACGCCGAGGAGAAAGCCAGGGAGATTATTGACGACGCTTTGAAGTCGGCTGAGGCCAAGAAGCGGGAAGGTCTGCTGGAGGTGAAGGAAGAATCCATTCGTGCCAAGAACGAACTGGATAAGGAGATCAAGGAACGCAGAGCGGAGGTTCAGCGTTTTGAGAGAAGGGTTCAGCAGAAAGAGGAGAACGTGGACAAGAAGGCGGATGCTCTTGAAAAAAAGGAATCCGTGCTTGCGGCCCGGGAAGGTGAGCTGGCGAAGCAGAGGTCAGAGATTGCAAAGCTGAATGAGCAGAGAATACAGGAACTGGAACGAATCTCAGGTTTAACCTCCGAACAGGCAAAAGATTACCTGTTGAAAATTGTTGAAGATGAAGTAAAGCATGAATCGGCCGTTATGATTAAGGATATGGAAGCCCGCGCAAAAGAAGAGGCGGACAAGAAGGCCAGAGAGTATGTGGTTACTGCCATTCAGAGATGTGCGGCTGACCATGTGGCGGAGGCCACCATATCCGTTGTCCAGCTTCCCAACGATGAGATGAAGGGAAGAATCATTGGACGTGAGGGCCGCAATATCAGAACGCTGGAAACGCTGACCGGTGTGGATCTGATTATCGACGATACTCCGGAAGCGGTAATTTTGTCTTCCTTCGATCCGATCAGAAGAGAAGTCGCAAGAATTGCGCTTGAAAAGCTGATTGTGGATGGACGGATTCATCCCGCCAGAATCGAAGAGATGGTGGAAAAGGCCCAGAAGGAAGTCGAAGTGATGATCAAGGAGGAAGGGGAAGCCGCGCTGCTGGAAGTTGGTGTGCATAGTGTTCACCCCGAACTCGTAAAGTTACTTGGAAAACTGAAGTTCAGGACGAGCTATGGACAGAATGCTCTGAAGCATTCCATAGAAGTGGCTCAATTGTCAGGACTTCTTGCAAGCGAGCTTGGACTGGATGTGAGAATGGCGAAGCGTGCGGGTCTGCTGCATGATATTGGAAAGGCAGTAGATCACGAGATGGAAGGCTCTCATATTCAGCTTGGCGTTGAACTTTGCAAAAAGTATAAGGAATCCGCTGTGGTCATCAATGCGGTGGAGTCCCATCACGGCGATGTGGAGCCGACTTCTCTGATCTCCTGTATTGTGCAGGCAGCCGATACGATTTCTGCCGCACGGCCCGGAGCGAGAAGGGAAACGCTGGAAACCTATACCAGCAGGCTGACTCAGCTGGAAGAAATCGCAAACAATTTCAAGGGTGTGGATAAATCTTATGCCATTCAGGCAGGCAGAGAGATTCGTGTCATGGTAATTCCTGAACAGGTATCAGATGCGGATATGGTTCTGATGGCGCGTGATATTTCAAAGGCGATTGAAGCCGATCTGGAGTATCCCGGACAGATCAAGGTCAATGTTATCAGAGAGAGCCGTGTCTCGGATTATGCAAAATAGGTCAGTCATAAAAAAGGAAACAGAAAGCTCTGTGGGCGATGCCTGCAGAGCTTTTTTTCGTGGGTGTGGGGGAACTGTTTTTCCTATTATGGAAACCCCTGTAAGGCCGGATGGCGGCAGAAAGGAAATGGAAAATGGCAGAGGAATTCAAGCGGCTGAAAAGAGAGCTGGTTTATAAGGGCGCGATAGTAGACTTTTATAAGGACACCATACAGGTACCGAATGGACATATTGTAAAATGGGATTTTATTAAGCATCAGGGAGCTGCGGCAGTGGTTCCTGTCCGGGAGGATGGAAAGCTGCTTATGGTCAGACAGTACAGGAATGCGCTGGACAGATATACGCTGGAAATTCCTGCCGGCGGTCTGAACGGACCGGAAGAACCGACACGGGACGCGGCGGCGAGAGAGCTGGAGGAAGAAACCGGCTATGTTGCAGGAAAGCTGGAGTGGCTGATCACCGTACGCACCACAGTGGCTTTCTGTAACGAAAAGATCGATATTTATCTGGCAACGGAGCTGGCACGGGGGCATCAGCATCTTGACGAGGATGAATTTATTAATGTGGAAGCCTATACCGTACAGGAGCTGTGCGACAAAATACTGTCAGGTGAGATTGAGGATTCCAAGACCATAGCTGCAGTTATGAGCTACAGGGCAAAGCTGCAACAGGGATGAGACATACATCCGGAATGCTCCTGGAGAGCATAGTTTTCCGGGGTATATGCATATAATGAGAGAAAGACGGCTGAAGGCATGAAAGGGCAGGAGGATGCTGATGCGGGAGTATGGGCGGAAAACTGAATTGTTATCCCGGATTTCGCCCGGATTCAGCCGTCTGGGGGCTGCAGTTTTCCTGGCAGGCTTTCTGTTGGGGATGGCTCTGATCTTCATCGGACAGGAGGGGCTGGTCCAGAATACTTCTTTTCTGACTTCCGACAGTCTGGAATGGATCGGCACACTTGAAATAAACAGGAAGGGGCTTATGCTCTACTGCCTGAGACAACGGCTGCTTCCTGCTGTACTTCTTGTACTGGCTGCAGCCGCGGGGGAGGAGCCGCAGTCTGTCTTTTCCTCCTGTGGAGCGGCTTCTGTGCGGGAACTCTGCTTTCAGTGCTCGCTCTCAGATACGGAATTCGGGGAATCATGCTGTTTGCAGGCGGAATCCTTCCGCAGGCGCTTCTGCTCGTACCCGCTTTCTGGCTGCTGTGCGGCTGGTGTGTCTCGCCCGGACGGAACAGGAACGGAAGAAGGGCTTCAATGGGAAAAGTTTTCCATCTGTCCGGGGACGGTGGAATGCTGCTTCTGATTTTCTGTGCGCTGCTCTGCGGATGTATACTGGAAGGCTATGTGAATCCTTCCATCCTGAGCAGGCTCTTTTTCCTGTTCCGCCCTTGAGCCTGAGAAAAGGACCGGAACAGAAAAAAAGTCTGCCCTGAAAGAACGGATTTCTGCAGACTGTTACGGTACTGCTGTTAAAAAAACATAAAATTTCTGATTTTTTCTTTCGATTTTATTCATTTAATGTTATACTAAGTAAAAGTTCTTTTCATTTCATGGTAAACGTCATTTAGGCCATTCGGCCGCACACCAGCAGAAAGGCAGTGGACATTTGAAAGTATTTCAGACAATTCTCATGGAAAAAGCAGTGGAGACGGGGAAAGCCGTGCTTCCGGTCATAGGGATCGTACTGATCCTCTGTTTCAGCATCGCACCGATTTCGCCGGGAATTCTTATGGCATTCCTGGTCGGGGCGGTTCTTTTGATGGCAGGGATGATTCTGTTCACGCTGGGCGTGGATATGTCCATGACTCCGATGGGCGAGCGCGTGGGAACCTGCATGACAAAGACCAGAAAGCTGTGGATTATGGTTTTGATGGGCTTTGTGCTGGGGTTTATCATCACCGTTTCGGAGCCGGATCTCCAGGTACTGGCAGAGCAGGTACCCTCTGTACCTAACATGATCCTGATTATTGCGGTGGCTGTGGGAGTCGGCATTTTTCTGGTAGTGGCGCTGCTGCGCATGCTTTTTGGAATCGCTCTCCCGCCCATGCTCGTAATTTTCTATCTGATCGTATTTGGACTGGCTTTTTTGGTACCGGACAACTTCCTTGCCGTTGCCTTTGATTCCGGCGGCGTTACTACGGGGCCGATGACGGTTCCGTTCATCATGGCTCTGGGTATTGGTATTGCGGCGATCCGAAATGACAGACATGCGTCGGACGACAGCTTCGGTCTGGTGGCGCTCTGTTCCATAGGGCCGATTCTGGCCGTGCTGATTCTGGGGCTGATTTACCATCCGGAAAGCTATGAATATGTTCCGGAAGCGATTCCGGAGTTTTCGAATTCAGTGGAGCTGTGCAGGTATTTCCTGAAGGAGCTGCCCGAGTACATGAAGGAGATGGCCGTTTCCCTGCTTCCTATCGTCCTGTTTTTCGGACTGTTTCAGGTGATTTTCCGGCTGGTTCCGATGAAGAGTCTGTTGAAAATCGGAATCGGTCTGATTTATACCTATGTGGGACTGGTTCTGTTTCTGACCGGTGTGAACGTCGGCTTCAGCCCTGCCGGTAATTATCTTGGCCAGGTGCTCGCGGCTCTTCCCTTCCGGTGGGTTATTGTTCCCATCGGAATGCTGATCGGCTATTTTATTGTACGTGCGGAGCCTGCCGTATTCGTTCTGACAAAACAGGTTGAAGAAATCACGGATGGCGCGATTTCTTCCGGAGCCATGGGATTGAGCCTTTCCATCGGCGTGTCCGTTTCGCTGGGGCTTGCCATGATCCGTGTTCTGACGGGACTTTCCATTTTCTGGTTCATCATTCCCGGCTATTTTATCGCGCTCAGCCTGTCCTTCTTCGTTCCAAAGATCTTTACTGCGATTGCCTTTGACTCAGGCGGAGTGGCTTCCGGACCGATGACAGCGACCTTCCTGCTGCCCTTTGCCATGGGAGCGTGCTCGGCGGTTGGCGGTAATATTATTACGGACGCATTCGGCGTGGTGGCGATGGTGGCGATGACTCCGTTGATCACCATTCAGATTCTTGGTCTGGTGTTCCGGATGAGAGCGGCAAAGGCCGAGAAGGAAGGTTTGGAAACATATGTATCTGCCTTTGACGGAATGGGAGATATGGAGATCATTGAACTGTAGGATAATGAGTTGCGCGGCTGCGCGGATGGGAGCGGATCGTGAGCAGTGTATATTGTATGGTAACCATAACAGGAAGAAATCATGGGGAGCGGTTTTCCTCCCTGTTTAAGGCAGAGCGTCTCCCGGTGATGCTGCTGACGCTTGGAACCGGTACGGCGAGCAGTGAAATGCTGGATTATTTCGGTATGGAAAGCCGGGAAAAAATCGTCATTTTTACCGTGGTGACGCAGGAATCCTGGCATCACGTGAAGGGACGGATGGAGCAGAAGCTGAACATTGACGTACCCGGCACGGGAATTTCCTTTATCGTCCCGGTCAGCAGCGTGGGCGGCGGAAAGGCGTTCCGGTATCTTCTTGCCGGACAGGAATATGAGAAGGAGGAGGAATCGGAATTGAAAAATACAGAGTATGAGCTTCTTATTGTGATTTCCAATTATGGATATAACAACCTGGTGATGGAGGCGGCCAGGGCTGCCGGAGCCGGTGGTGGAACGGTAGTTCATGCCAGAGGAACGGGAATGGAGAAGGCGGAAAAGTTTCTCGGCGTGACGCTGGCCGAGGAAAAGGAGATGACCTTCATTGTGGCGAGGTCGGAGAAAAAGAATGAGATCATGAAGTCCATCATGGAAAAGGCCGGAATGGACAGCAAGGCGAAATCCATTCTCTTTTCCCTGCCCGTTACGGAAACGGCCGGCCTGCGGATCAGCGGAGACTGGAAGGGATAAAGAATCAGGCATAAAAAGAGGGCCTGCAAAAAAGAAGCATTCTAAACAGGGCCGGGTATGATCACAGCGTACTGGATCATACCCGGCCCTGAAATGTTTCGGCCGGAATTATTCGTATTCCGCGATATCGTAGATCAGACGTTCCGAATCCTCCCAGGACAGGCAGGGATCGGTGATGGATTTTCCGTAAACACCGCCGCCCACCTTCTGGCAGCCCTCTTCAATATAGCTTTCAATCATGACGCCCTTGACCAGGGTGTGGATGTCATGATTCAGCTTCCGGCTGTGCATGACCTCCTTAACGATACGGATCTGCTGTTTGTGCTGCTTGTCCGAATTGCTGTGGTTGGCATCGATGATGCACGCCGGATTCTTCAGATCTCTTTCGTTGTACAGGGTCAGAAGCAGGTTCAGATCCTCATAGTGATAGTTGGGGATATTTCTGCCGTGCTTGTTGGTGGCGCCGCGAAGAACCGTATGCGCCAGGTCGTTCCCGGTGGTGCTGACCTCCCAGCCCCGGTAAATGAAGGAATGGGGATGCTGAGCGGCATAGACGGAATTGAGCATGACGGAAAAATCTCCGCTGGTGGGATTTTTCATCCCGGCGGGAACATCAAAGCCGCTGGTCGCGAGGCGGTGCTGCTGGTCTTCCACGGAACGGGCGCCGATGGCAACATAGGAAAGAATATCGGAGACATATCTCCAGTTTTCCGGATAGAGCATCTCGTCCGCGCAGGTCAGGCCGGACACCTCCACCGTATGGATATGCATTTTACGCATGGCGATGAGACCCTGCAGAAAATCCGGCTTTTTTTCCGGATCCGGCTGATGGATGAGTCCTTTGTAGCCGTCTCCGGTGGTACGGGGTTTGTTGGTATAAACTCTGGGAATCAGGATCAGCCTGTCCTTTACCTTTTCGTTGACGCGGGCGAGTCTGGAAACGTAATCGCAGACCGCGTCCTCATTGTCGGCGGAGCAGGGGCCGATGATAACAAGAAATTTGTTGCTTTTTCCGGTGAATACATCCCTGATTTCCTGATCCCGTTCCTCCTTCAGCCGGACGATCCGCTCCGGAACAGCATAATCTCTTCTGATTTCTTCCGGGGTGGGAAGCTTTCTGATAAACTTAAAACTCATATTTTTCTGATCTCCTCATCTGTAAACTGAAAAACATATAACCGGATGCTGTATAAAAGGCATTCGAAAAAGCTGTGTCCTGCGGCCCTGATGCCTGCAAAAGGGCCGCGTCCATTATAATATAGAAAACCGGAGGTTGCAAGGGGCGGACTTATCCTGTGGTTTCTGCACGGACTGATCCGCTGCAGTTCACTCCGCGCCATTCGCAAAGCCGCGCTCCGCTTTTCTGTCAGGGCATGCAGTATCGCTTCAGAGGGATCAGGCTGAAAACAGTGGTGAGCAGCTGGCCCAGAAGCATTCCGATGAGATAGCCCTTCATGCCGTAGACGGGAATGGCCTGAAAGACGAAGAGCAGGCGCAGAAGCAGGCTGGACATGCTCAGGCCGAAGGTGTAGCCGGTTTTTCCAAGGCCGTGCAGGATGCTGGTGAGCGTGGTGTTCAGATAGAGAAAGGGACAGAGAAATCCCATCATCACGATGAGCTGGCCGGCCAGCCGGCTGTCGAACAGGAGGGCGCCGATCATTTCCCCCGCGCACAGAAACAGAAAGCTGCAGATTCCGCCGAGAAGGAGGCAGTAGAGGATACATTTCCTGACGGTCCGCCCGATCATGCGATGGTTATTGGCGGAATCCGCCTCAGATATGGCCGGCATGAGCAGGACGGAAACGGAATTGGTCAGGGTGCCGGGAAAAAGGATCAGGGGAAGAGCCATTCCGGTGAGTACGCCGTATACGCTCAGGGATTCGCTGACAGAATAACCGTAGACCTGCAGCTTGGCAGGGATGCAGGCCGCTTCGATGGCCTGCAGGATGTTGATGCAGAGCCTGTTCAGGCACAGCGGGGCGGAAAAAGAGAGCATCTGCCCTGACAGAGAAAAAAGCTGCTTTTTCCGGGCGGACAGCGGATCGTGCGGGGAAGGTCTTCTGTGCCGGGAAATGGAATGCCTGGAAAAGTGGATGCGCACGGCGCAGATGGTCAGGAGCATGGAGGCCATTTCTCCGATGACCAGGCCGGCCGCCGCGACGGAAACGGACAGCTCTCTGCCCTCCTGCAGGGCGGCAAGGGAGATCAGGTAGACGCTTCCCACCCGCACAAACTGTTCCATGAGCTGTGCGGATGCGGGAACAGCGGCCTTGCGCAGACCGTAAAAGTAGCCGTTGATACAGGAATGAACGGCGGAGAAGGGGAAGGAAAGAGCCGCGATGCGCAGCAAAGGCGCACAGCGGGACTCAAAAAGAAGCCGCTCTGCTATGAAGTCGGCGCCGCAGAAAATAACGGCCGTGCATAGAAGAGAAGAGGGCAGGGAGAAAAGAAGCCCTGTGAACAGCACACGGATACCGGCTCTGCCGTCATGGGAGGCTTCCTTTCCGGCCGCAAATTTGGACACCGCGTTCTGAATTCCCGCGGTACTGAAGGAGAAAACCAGAGACATGACCGGGCTGATAAGCTGATAGATGCCGATGTTTTCCTCACCAAACATGCGGGAGAGAAAAATGCGGTAAAAAAAACCGACCAGACGGCTGACAAGCCCTGTGACGGTTAAGATCAGCGTACCGGCGATGAAGGGATTTTTCAGCCTTCGAAGCAGCGGAGACGGGAATACGGAAGTATGTTCCTTTCCATGAGAATGCAGCATGATGTCACCGAATAAAGCTCTTTTGGTAAATATATGCAATCAGGGCAGTTGACAGAACGCGGAGGCAATGGTATAGTTACTTCAGGAAAACGAAGTAATTTAGTAGGAATTAAGGAGAATAGAATGAAACAGTTAATTTATCTGGATAATGCGGCGACGACGAAAACGGCGCCGGAGGTGGTGGAAGCCATGCTTCCCTATTTTTCGGAGCATTATGGAAATCCCAGCAGCATCTATTCGCTGGGAACGGAAAGCAAAAAGGCGGTCAGCGAGGCGCGGGAATCCATTGCAAAGAGCCTTGGCGCAGCGAATAATGAGATCTATTTTACCGCGGGAGGTACCGAGGCGGATAACTGGGCCATCAAGGCGACCGCAGAGGCCTACGCGCAGAAGGGAAAACATATCATCACTTCCGCCATCGAGCATCATGCAGTGCTGCATACCTGTGAATACCTGGAGAAGAGAGGATTTGAGGTCACTTATGTGGGCGTGGATGAGAACGGCATTCTGAAGCTGGACGAGCTGGAAAGGGCGATCCGTCCGGATACGATCCTCATCTCCGTCATGTTTGCCAACAATGAGATCGGAACGATTCAGCCCATTAAAGAGATCGGGCGGATTGCGAAGGAACACGGTATTCTGTTCCATACGGACGCGGTGCAGGCGTACGGACAGCTTCCCATCAATGTGGACGAATATCAGATCGACATGCTCAGCGCCAGCGCCCATAAGCTGAACGGTCCGAAGGGAATCGGCTTCCTCTATATCCGTAAGGGCTTAAAGACCCGTTCCTTTATCCACGGCGGGGCGCAGGAGAGAAACAGACGTGCAGGTACAGAAAACGTACCGGGCATCGTGGGCCTTGGCGCCGCCAGTGAACGCGCCTTTGCCCGGATGGAGGAAAAGACGAAAAAGGAGATTGAACTCCGGGATTATCTGATCCGCCGGATTGAGGAAGAAATTCCCTACTGCCGCCTGAATGGAGACCGTACCCGCAGACTCCCCAACAATGTGAACTTCAGTTTTCAGTTTGTGGAGGGAGAATCCCTTCTCATCATGCTTGATATGAGAGGTATCTGCGCTTCCAGCGGTTCCGCCTGTACCTCAGGCTCGCTGGACCCTTCTCATGTGCTGCTTGCCATCGGGCTTCCCCATGAAATTGCCCATGGCTCCCTTCGTCTGACCCTCAGCGAGGAAAATACGAAGGAGGAAATGGATGCCACGGTGGAGGCGATTAAGGAAATTGTGGCGAGACTTAGGGATATGTCCCCTCTGTATGAGGATTTCATCAAGAAACAGAAATGAGTGGTGCCGCCGGAGGCGGGAAAATGCAGGCCTTTCCAGACGGTAAAAATTAATTCGGGAAAGAAAAGAGGTAAAAATAAATGTACAGTGAAAAGGTAATGGATCATTTTGAGCATCCCAGAAATGTGGGTGAGATAGAGAACGCCAGCGGCGTCGGAACGGTTGGAAACGCAAAGTGCGGAGATATCATGAGAATCTTTCTGGATATTGACGACGACGGGATCATCCGTGATGTGAAATTTAAAACCTTCGGCTGCGGAGCGGCTGTGGCGACCAGCAGCATGGCGACGGAGCTGGTGAAGGGAAAGACGGTCCAGGAGGCCATGCAGGTGACGAATAAGGCGGTGATGGAGGCGCTGGACGGCCTTCCGCCGGTGAAGGTGCACTGCTCCCTGCTGGCGGAGGAAGCGATCCACGCAGCCCTGTGGGATTACGCACAGAAGAAGGGCATTGTGATCGAGGGACTGGAGAAGCCCAAGTCCGACATCCACGAGGGAGAAGAGCAGGAAGAGGAAGAATATTAATCATGGCTAATATTGGTCCGAAAGTGATCGTGGGAATGTCCGGAGGGGTGGACTCCTCCGTGGCGGCCCTGCTGTTGAAGGAGCAGGGATATGAAGTGATCGGCGTCACCATGCAGATCTGGCAGGACGAACGGAACGGGGCACAGAGAAACTGTGCCTGTTCCGTTTCCGGGGACCCGCGGAGCGCAGATGACGGCCGGGAGGATACGGGCTGCTGCGGCCTGAGCGCGGTGGAGGACGCCAGGAGAGTGGCGGATCATCTGGGCATTCCCTATTATGTGATGAATTTCAAAAAGGAATTCCGGCAGCATGTGATGGATTATTTCGTGGAGGAATATCTGCATGGAAGAACCCCGAATCCCTGCATCGCCTGCAACCGTTATGTGAAGTGGGAGGCTCTGCTGAACAAGTGCCTGGCCATTGGAGCTGATTATATCGCCACCGGCCATTACGCCAGGATCGACCGGCTGGAAAACGGCCGTTTCTGCATCCGCAATTCGGTGACGGCCAGAAAGGATCAGACCTACGCTCTCTATGCGCTGACCCAGGATCAGCTGGCGCACACGCTGATGCCCGTGGGGGCTTACACCAAGGAGCAGATCCGGCAGATGGCACAGGATGCAGGGCTTCCCGTCGCCCATAAAAAGGACAGCCAGGAAATCTGCTTCATCCCGGATCACGATTACGCGGCCTTCATTGAACGGGAGCGGGGCGGCCAGGTTCCCGGACCCGGCAATTTCGTTTCCGAGTCAGGAGAAGTGCTGGGCCGCCATAAGGGAATCACCCACTATACGGTGGGGCAGCGCAAGGGCTTGAACCTGTCCATGGGCCATCCCGTATTCGTGACCGCCATCCGTCCGGAAACCAATGAGGTGGTGATCGGAGAGGCGCAGGATGTGTTTACGGACCATCTGACCTGCAGCGGTCTGAATTTCATGGCCATCCCGGATCTGACGGAGCCGCGCCGCGCGGTCGCCAAGATCCGCTATGCCCATGCGGGAGCGCCCTGTCTGATGGAGCGCATCGGCCCGGACCGCCTGCGCGTCACCTTTGATGAGCCCGTCCGTGCGGTGACCCCCGGACAGGCTGTGGTGTTCTACGACGGAGAGTACGTGCTCGGCGGGGGGACGATTGAATAAACAGGCCGGGAGGTTCTTCAAATGGGGAGGCGGAAACATGTCATTTCGTATTGAAGCGCTGAGTGAACAGAATCTGTCCGACATCAACCGGGCAAACCAGCCCTTTGAAATTCTGGGAAAAGTCATTCCCTCCCTTCAGAATGGCAGATGGAGCCTGAAGGAAAGCCTTCTGCCGGAGGGGGAACGATACCTGAAAACCTATCCCTGCGATGAGGTGGATTATACCGCATATATCGGGAGCGGGGACAGGGCGGCATTTCTGTGCTGCGACGGGACGGAATGCATCGGTCAGATAGTGCTGCGCAGGGACTGGAACCGGTACGCTTTTGTGGAGGATCTCTGCGTGGCGGCACAACACAGAAGAAAAGGCGTGGGAAAAGCCCTGATGGAACAGGCCTGCGCATGGGCGAAGGCGCAGGGGCTGAAGGGGCTTTCTCTGGAAACCCAGGACAACAATGTGGCGGCATGCCGCTTCTATGCCGCCATCGGAATGGAACTGGGCGGGGTGAACACAAAGCTGTACCGCCAGTTTGACCGGCCGTATTCGGAGGAAACGGCCCTTTTCTGGTATCTGGAATTTGACCGGAAAGAATCCTGAAATAGCGGAAGGCCCCGTTTCAAACGAGGCCTTCACTTTGTTTTATGAAGTTTATTTCAGCAGAACTGCAACGCATATTTTCTGACCGGCACAATTCCGTGTTTCCTTCAACTGACATTTATGATACCTGAAAAATGTGACGAGAGTATGTACGGATTCAAAAGAAAAAATAAAAAACGGACGAAAATCCTTTAAGAAAAGTTAAGAATTTTTGGCAAACTTTTCACATATGACCGGCATCAGGCGGCCTGTAGGCACGTTACTATTCACAGCCACCCAACCCTCGTGCGAAGTGCACTTGCGCACCTCGCATGCGCACCCGTCGCCTCTTCGAGGCTCCAGTCCCGCGCCT
>ERZ780162.1602-NODE-1602-length-15344-cov-5.634574_pt1 | contig 15344 bp, 6 predicted proteins | sample MGYA00511474_ERZ780162 | MGnify/ENA primary metagenome ERZ780162 (study PRJEB29588, sample SAMEA2143633) | human gut metagenome | biome: human gut; feature: human-associated habitat; material: faeces | place: Denmark | collected 2008/2010 ...
GAGGGCGCGTAAAGAGCGGGACCAGAGACTTTTCCCCGGTGGGGGAGGTTTTTTGTCCCGCCTCCCCCGCCGCCGGGCCTCCCCCGAAAATCGCGGAAATTCGGAAGAAAGCCTTGCATACCGGCTGCTACCTGTTGTAAAATAAGCAAGTTAATATCCCACCAAAGAGACAGGAGGGCTAAACTATGGCGGAAGAATTGAAAAACGGCGCTCCCGAGAAGGGCGAGCCCGCTCCCAGCCAGAACTTTATCCATGAATTCATCGCGGAGGACATCGCCCCCGGCGGACGCTTCGCCGGCATGCAGGTCCACACCCGTTTCCCGCCCGAGCCCAACGGCTATCTCCATATCGGCCACTGCAAGGCGCTGATCATCGACTTCGGCTCGGCCGAGAAGTTCGGCGGCATCTGCAACCTGCGCATGGACGACACCAACCCGGCCAAGGAGGACACCGAGTTCGTGGACGCCATCAAGGAGGACATCCACTGGCTGGGCTTCGACTGGGGGGACCGGTTCTTCTACGGCTCCGACTACTTTGAAAAGACCTATGAGCTGGCGGTGGGCCTCATCAAGAAGGGGCTGGCCTACGTGTGCGAGCTCACCCCCGAGCAGTTCAAGGAGTACCGGGGCGACGTGAACACCCCCGCCCGCTCCCCCTGGCGGGACCGGCCCATCGAGGAGTCCCTGGACCTGTTTGAGCGGATGAAGAACGGGGAGTTCCCCGAGGGCAAGTACACCCTCCGGGCCAAGATCGACCTGGAGAGCGGCAACTTCAACATGCGGGACCCGGTGCTCTACCGCATCCGGTATATCGAGCACCACCGCCAGGGCACCAAGTGGTGCATCTTCCCCATGTACGACTTCGCCCACCCCATCCAGGACGCCCTGGAGGGCATCACCCACTCCCTGTGCTCCCTGGAGTATGAGGACCACCGGCCCCTGTACGACTGGGTCATCAACAACACCGACGTGCCCAACAAGCCCCGGCAGATCGAGTTTGCCCGCCTGGGCATCAACTACACGGTCATGTCCAAGCGGAAGCTGCGCAAGCTGGTGGAGGAGGGCTATGTGTCCGGCTGGGACGACCCCCGGATGCCCACCCTGTGCGGCCTGCGCCGCCGGGGCTACACCCCCGCCTCCATCCGCAACTTCTGCGACCGCATCGGCGTGGCCAAGAACACCTCCACCGTGGAGTACGGCTTCCTGGAGCACTGCCTGCGGGAGGACCTGAACGAGCACGCCCAGCGGGCCATGGCGGTGCTGCGCCCCATCAAGCTCACCATCACCAACTACCCCGAGGGGGAGAGCGAGATGGTGGAGGTGGAGAACAACCCCAACGACCCCAACGCCGGGACCCGCACCGTGTCCTTCTCCCGGAACCTGTATATCGAATCCGACGACTTCCTGGAGACCCCCATCCCCAAGTATAAGCGCCTGTACCCCCAGGGCCCCGAGTGCCGCCTGAAGGGGGCCTACCTGATCCGCTGCACCGGCTGCGTCAAGGACGCGGAGGGCAATGTGGTGGAGGTGCTGGCCGAATACGACCCCGAGTCCAGAGGGGGCAACCCCGCCGACGGCCGCAAGGTGAAGGGGGCCACCATCCACTGGGTGGACGCCGCCACCGCCGTGGACGCCCAGGTGCGGCTGTACGACAACCTGTTCACCGACCCCGACCCTGACGCCGGGGACAAGAACTTCCTGGACTGCCTGAACCCCAGCTCCCTGGAGGTGCTGGAGGGCTGCAAGCTGGAGGCCTCTCTGGCCGGCGCCCAGGCCCCCGCCCAGTATCAGTTCCTCCGTCTGGGCTACTTCTGCGTGGACAGCAAGGACTCCAAGCCCGGCGCCCTGGTGTTCAACCGGGCGGTGAGCCTGAAGGACAGCTTCAAGCCCGGCAAATAACCCCTGTTTCAAGCTGAAAAAAACTCCGCCGCGAGGATGGTTTCCCCGCGGCGGAGTTTTTATGTTCCGTCCATCACATGGCCTTGGCCATATCGGAGGAGTCCCGCTCCTCCTGCACATCGGGCGTCTGCTTCTGGGCCTCCTTGCCCTTCACGTTCATCACCAGCATCTGGAGGCGGTTCTCCAGGTTGGCGAAGCTCACGTCCGGGTCGTAGTCCAGGGGCAGGATCTGGGCGTCGGGATACATCTCCTTCAGCTTTTTGGCCACGCCCCGGCCCACCACGTGGTTGGGCAGGCAGCCGAAGGGCTGCAGGATGACGAAGGCCCGGCAGCCCCGGGCGGCGTGGTGGAGGATCTCTCCGGGGATCAGCACGCCCTCGCCGGCGTCAAAGGTGTGGTGGATGATGGGGTCGCTGGCCTTGACCAGTTCAGGCAGGCGGGTGGCCCGCTCATAGAGGGGGTGCTCCCTGGCGATGCGGTCGGTCATGGCGTGGGCCGCCTCGAAGATGGCGTCCGCCGTGGCGTACCAGGCCTTCTCCCCCATGGGCTTATGGACGTGGTACTCCTTGATCTGGGTGTCCTTGTTGTAGTAGAGCTTCCGGATCACGTCGGTCATGCGGGCCTCGATGATCTCAAAGCCGTTTTTCTCCAGGTAGTCCTCAATGTCGTGGTTGGCGCCCGGGTGGAAGTTCAGCAGATACTCGCCCACAATGAGCACCGTGGGCCGGGGGTTGGAGCGGTCGTACTCCACCCCCTTCATCACCTGGATAGCCCTCCGGAAGCCCTTCTCGGCCCCCCGGATGCCCTGGCGCTCCAGGCCGCCGATGAGCAGGTCCATGGCCTGTTCAAAGGCTTTATTTGCGCTGCCCGGCACCGTCTCATAGGGCCGGATCTTTCTCAGAAGCTCCTCCAGCACGTCGATCATGGGCAGGGCGAAGGCGATGCGCATGGAGGCGGCCAGGCTCATGCGGTAGCCCGGGTGCTGGTCGTGGCTGTCCTCCCCGTCGTTGGTGACGATGGGCACCTGGGCAAAGCCCGCGTCGTCCAGGGCCTTGCGCAGCAGGGCGCTGTAATGGGTGAGGCGGCAGTCCCCCACGTACTTGGCCATGGCCACGGCCACGTGGTCCAGGTCGTACTTGCCGCTGCGCAGGGCGGCCAGGGCCTCCCCGATGACCACCTGGGCGGGAAAGCAGATGTCGTTGTGGACGTACTGCTTGCCCAGGCGGATGGCCTCCTCCCGGCCCACCTCCAGGGGGACGGTGCGCAGGCCGTCCTTGCCCATGGCCGCCGACATGACCCGGCAGAAGGCGTGGGACACGTTGGGGATGAGCACCAGGCGCTCCTTCTTGTCCCGCCTGCTGAACTTCACCGGATAGGGGTCCTCCAGCTCCTGGACCGGGCGGGACTTCTCCCGCTCCCGGCGCATGGCCAGGGTCTCCACAAAGGAGCGCACCCGGATGCGCAGGGGCCCCTGCACGTCGCTCTCGTCCAGCTTCAGCACCAGGGGGGTCTTGCCCGAGATCTCCCCCATGAGGCGGATGATCTCGTCGGAGAGGTAGGCGTCGTGACCGCAGCCGAAGCTTACGAGCTGGACATATTCCAGATTCGGGCTTCCCGCGGCGATCACGGCGGAGCCCAGCATGCGCGCGTGGAAGTTGTTCACCACGTCGAGGCGGCTTCTCGAAAGGTCGACCTCGTTCACGTGGGGCACCGCATCAGCGCAGATCACGGGGATGCCGAGCTCGGTGAAGGCGCGCGGCAGCTCGTGGTTGACCAAGTCGTCGTTCTGGTACGGCCTGCTTGCGAGCACGACGGCGAAGGAGCCTTCACGTTCCACCTGGTCGCAAATGCGCTCGCCTTCCCGTGTAAGCTCGGCCTTGAACGTCTTTTGTGCAGCGTCGGCCGCATCGATTGCCTGGCACACGCTTGCGGTGTCGAGGGAGAACTCGCGTGTGAGGTACTCGGTGAGCTGGCGGTCGCGGTCTTTCTGCGAGAGCCAGTGGAACAGCGGCGCGTCGAAGGGGATGCCGAAGCGCTTCTCGGGGTTGTCCGAATTGCGCATGACGATGGGGTAGCCCTTCACCACCGCGCACATCGATTGGCTTGTTTTCGAGGTGTTTTCCGAGGTCACCGTTGTGACAGAGGGCATGAAGATGCGGTCGACCCCCTGGTCGGCCAAATCGCGCACGTGTCCGTGGACAAGTTTAGCGGGGAAGCACACGGTGTCTGAGGACACGGCCGAGAGCCCGCGCTCGTACATGGCGCGCGTGCTCGGGCGCGACAGTTTCACCGTGAAGCCGAGCGAGCGGAACAGCGTCGTCCAGAAGGGGGCGTATTCCCACATCGAGAGGACGCGGGGCATGCCGATGACCGTGTTTTGCGGCGCAGGGCCGGGCGCGCAGGGCCAGTCGCGGAAGAGGAGCTTCTCGCGGACGTCGAACAGGTTCGGCACGCTGTCGACGGCGGCGGCGATGCGTTTAACCTGTTCGCGGATGGATTTATCTTTCGGATCGCCCACCACCTCGCCGCGCGGGCAGCGGTTGCCCGTCACCCACGAGTCGCCGTTCGCGAAGGGGATGCGCGTGCGGTGGCAGTGGTTCGCGCAGAAGGGGCAGATGAGGTTAGACTCCTGCGTATACGAGAAGGAGTCGAGCGCATCAAGGGAGAAGGCGTTCGCATGTTCGGGCTCGCGCCCCTCGCTGGTCGCGTTCGCGTTCTCCAAGCTTGCCGCGACCTCGCCCCTCTCGCGGTGGGCGCCTTCCAGATGCTCCTGCGTGAGCAGCGCGATGCCGATAGCACCCATGAGCCCCGGGTAGGGCGCGCGCGTGACCTCGCGACCGATGTGCTGCTCGAGCGCGCGCAGCACGGCGTCGTTTAAGAACGTGCCGCCCTGCACGACGACCTTCTTGCCGAGGCTTTCAAGGTTCGATACGCGAATGACCTTGGTAAACGCGTTCTCGATGATCGAGCGGCACAGGCCCGCCATGATGTCGGCGGGTGTTTTCCCGCAGCGCTGTTCGGACACGATGCTGCTCGTCATGAACACGGTGCAGCGGCTGCCGAGCACGGCGGGGTTTGTCGAGGAGAACGCGGCCTGCGCGATGCCTTCCACGGGGATGCTAAGTGAGGATGCGAAGTTCTCAAGAAACGATCCACAGCCCGATGAGCAGGCCTCGTTCACGACGATGTCGGTGATGATGCCGCCATCGAGCCAAAGGGCCTTCATGTCCTGCCCGCCGATGTCCAACACGAAGCTCGCATCGGGCACGCACGCTTCCGCCGCGCGGGCATGTGCCACGGTCTCGACCGTGTGGTAATCGGCGTCGAAGGCTTTCGCGAACATGAGCTCGCCGTAGCCAGTGGTTCCCACGCCCAGGATGTCGAGCGTGGCACCCGCTGCGCGATAGCGGTCGCGCAGCGCGATGAGCGCCGCACGGGCGACGTCGAGAGGCTCGCCCTCGTTGGGAGCGTAAAACGAGTCGACAAGCTTCCCATCGGGGGAAACGAGTGCGAACTTAGTAGTGGTGGAGCCTGAATCGATACCCAGGTAGGCGCGCACCGTCGAACCAGGTGCTGGATCGGGTGGCGTTTGCGGGGCGAGCGCATGCGAGGCTTTCCATGCGGCGCGCTCCTCGTCTGAGGTGAAATAAGCCGTCCCGCGCGTGCTGGGGGCGGGGCTCGCCGCAGCCTTGTCGAGGGTGTCGGCTGCATCGAGGAGGTCTGCGACAAGGCAGTTCTCGTTATCGGCGAACAGCTCGTCGGCTGCAAGGGCTGCGCCCAAAGCGACGATGGTCTCGGGATTTTGGGGAATCACGATGTCGTCGTCGGCAAGCTCCAGGCGCTCAGCGAACACGCGTACGAGCGTCGGGTTGAAGGTTAGCGGGCCGCCCTCGAAGATGACGGGCGGATGGATGTCGAGGCCCTGCGCCAAGCCGCCGATCGTCTGCTTCGCGATGGCATGAAACGACGACAGTGCCAGGTCCTCCTTTGAAACTCCCTGGTTGAGCAGGGGCTGGATGTCGGTCTTTGCGTAAACGCCGCAGCGGCCCGATACCTGGTGGACCGATTGCCCGCGCGCGGCGAGCTCGTCGAACTGCTCGACAGGCACCTTCAAAAGAGCAGCCATCTCGTCGATGAAGGCGCCCGTGCCGCCGGCGCACGAGCCGTTCATGCGCATGTCGGCCACGGTGGTGGCACCCGACTTCTCGTCGCGCTCGAAGAACACCATCTTCGCGTCTTGGCCGCCGAGCTCGATCGCGCAGCGCACGTTCTCGTGGTCGCGGCGCACGGCAAGCGAGTTCGCAACGACTTCCTGCACGAAGGGCACGCCGAGGACGTCGGCGATGGTAGTGCCGCCCGACCCGCACGCCACCAGGCGAAACGAGCACTCGGGGAATTCTTTCGCAACGGTGCGCAGGAGGGAGGCGACCGTTTCCACCTGATGCGCGTTGTGGCGCACGTAGCGCGAGAAGAGCACGCGCTGCGCGAGCGGGTCGAACACCACGGCTTTCGCGGTGGTGGATCCGACGTCGATTCCCAAATGGTAAGTGCTAGCTATCATTGATTCCCACGTTTCACAAGGTCGGCGTAGAGCGACATGGTTTGGAAGCGTTCGCTCATAAACTCGTCGCTGTAGTTTTCTGCAAAGTATGACTGAAGCGGCGTCTCGATGGGGTTGCCATTCTGCCGTTCGTACCAGTAATTGAAGCTGAGGACGGTCATCACGATGTTCGCGATCATGTACGCGCAGAGGATGGCCGTGAGCGGCTTGCGGACGCTTTTCGGGATGTCCTCGATGATGCGCAACATGGGTGGCAGGCCGATCCGCATCCAGGCGAGGCCGGCGAACCCCCAGACGATTGCGATGCCGAGGCAGGTGTGTCCTCCCAGGTTGAAGGGCTGGTCAGCGTAACTCCATGCAACGATTCCGAAGAACGTCTGCCAAAACCAGCCGGCGATGAACTCGAAGCCTGCACCGACGAAGCCCGCGCAGATTCCCATGGCGAGCGCGCTTTTGTCGCGCAGGTTCCACAGCGCCATGGTGATGAGCATGCCGCCGACGCCGTAGATAGGGGAAAACGGGCCCCAGACCAGGCCCGCGCGGTCTTTCCAGATGCCGTCGATGGGGTAGCTCACGATGGTCTCGACGACGAGGCCGACGACGCTGCAGATGACGAAAATCCAGAAAAGATGGAAGAAGGTGAGCTTTTCGGGGAGGGGCCTGGCGCGGCGTGCCATGCGATGGGAGGGAAGCGCGTGGACGTGCGGATGCGCGGAACCGTCCGTGCTGCGATGGTTCGCATCGGCCATTCGCCCTTGCTCCTTTCCCCAGATAGATGACTCGTTCGCTCTGTTTGCAGAGTTTCTATTATAGGCTCCACACCTGTGGAATAAGAGGCGTTTTTTCTTACAGCACTTCCTTTTTGGTGAAAGATTGATGATTGTGGCGAATTTGTGATACGGAAAGTAATACTTGCACTCAAATAGTGGGGAGGGTAATATTCCTTCTTGCAGCTTTTCCCATTGCGGAAAGGCGCCTTACATACATTGCGGGGTGGAGCAGTCTGGTCAGCTCGTCGGGCTCATAACCCGAAGGTCGGTGGTTCAAATCCGCCCCCCGCGACCAAAAAAACGCAGGTTAGAAGCAAATTAGTTTCTGACCTGCTTTCTTTTTCAGCACCGAAAATCGCCCTCAGGGGGTGAATAGGGTGTGAATAATCAATACGTTGTTTTTATGAATGCCGCCAACGGCGGTGGTTGTCGGTGCGCGGCAGCGGGGCGAAGACGAATCAGTCTCCCGCTTTCTTGACGCAAAGCCTATGTCTGAACCCTTACAGTTTGTTAGAATATGATGTGATTTGTATTTACACTCGCTTTACTCGGTAAGGATTCTTATGAGCTACAAGGAACTCATTGAGTCGGGCGTCTCTACCCCCGAAATGCAGTCTTATCTCACCGACTCCGAGCTCGTTACGGTCACGCTTCGACTGCCACGCACGATGCGTGATTCCGCAAAGGAGTACGCCACACTCAACGGCTTGAACTTCACATCGCTCGTGAAGCAGTGCCTCATCGAGAAGCTCACCAAATAAGGATAGAGGCGCTTACATGACACCGAACGAGCAGAAGAAGGCTGCCAAGGAATTCGTGGCACGGTGGAAGGCCGCTGAGGGCAACGAGCAGCGTGAGTCGAACAGCTTCTGGATAGAGCTGTGCATGAACGTGCTCGGCATAGCCAACCCGACGCAACACCTTGACTTCGAGCGCAAGGTCAAGGGACGGCGTATCGACGTCTTCTACGAGGACATGGGCATTCTCATCGAGAACAAGTCTCGCGGCATCAGCCTTGACTTACCCGAACAGCGAGGCAAGGACCGGCACGGCAACCCACGTATGGTCACGCCCTTCGAGCAGGCCAAGTGGTACGCAGACAACATAACGCCCAAGAGCGTGACTCCAAAATGGATCATCACATGCAACTTCGATGAGATCCGCATTCACGACATGGACCGGGAGGATGCGGAGGAGAGCTACGAGACGCTGACCCTTGACGAGCTTCCCGACTTCGTCCACCGACTCTCGTTCTTCACGCGCAAGGAGAACAGCCGCCTGGAGCGTGAGAAGCAGCTCTCGGTTAAAGCCGGCGAAGTCGTCGGCAAACTATACGACACGTTTGCTAAGGCCTATCGCGACATTGAGAACAGCGCCGAAGAGCAACGCAGCCTCAACATCCTCATCACGCGTATCGTCTTCCTGCTCTACGCCGAGGACGCAGAGCTACTGCATGAGCGCAACGCTTTCTACAACTACCTCAAGAACTTCCAGGTCGCTCACATGCGCCAGGCGCTCATCGACCTGTTCAACGTGCTACGCACGCCCGACGGCACCGGCGATACCTCCGACGAGCGTGACCCGTATCTGAGCGCCGAGCTCGCAGCCTTCCCGTACGTCAATGGCGGGCTTTTCGCGGATGACATCATCATCCCGCAGTTCGACATCGATACACGTTTCATCCTCCTCCAGGAGGCCTCTGCAGAATTCGACTGGTCGCACATTAGCCCGACAATCTTTGGCGCCGTCTTCGAATCGACCCTGAACCCCGAGACCCGCCGTGCGGGCGGCATGCACTACACAAGCATCGAGAATATCCACAAAGTGACAGGACCGCTCTTCTACGACGCTTTGAAAGACGAGCTAACTGCGATTGAGGGTTTGAAGACTGAGAAGGAGCGCAAGTTTAAGCTGCAGGCGTTCCGCACCAAGCTGGCGAGCCTCAAGTTCCTCGACCCTGCGTGCGGCTCCGGCAACTTCCTGACCGAGACGTACCTGTCACTCCGCAAGCTGGAGAACCGCGTGCTCGAGGACCTGTACGGCGGGCAGATGGTCATGGGCGCGTTCGAGCCCATCCAGGTGACGCTTGATCAGTTCTTTGGCATCGAGATAAACGACTTCGCCGTAGAGGTCGCGAAGACCGCCCTCTGGATTGCCGAGCTGCAGATGCTTGACGAGACGAGGCAGATCCTGTCGATGTGGATCGACCCGCTGCCGCTCAAGACCAACGGCAATATCCACGAGGGCAACGCGCTGCGTATGGACTGGAGCGACGTGCTACCCGCGAGTGAGTGTAGCTATATCATTGGTAACCCTCCGTTCATAGGGTCTTCTTGGTGCAGCAAGGAGCAGAAAGCCGAAGTTGTCAGCTTGTTCGGGAAGAGCATAAAGCGCTCCTCCTCAATCGACTACGTGTCCGCGTGGTATTACAAGACATGCCAGATGATGCAAGAGAATCCGTCTATAAGAGCGGCCCTCGTGTCAACGAACTCCATAACTCAGGGCGAGCAGGTTGCTCCGCTTTGGGGGACACTCATCAATAGATTCGACGTGCACATCGGCTTTGCTTGGCGCACCTTCGTATGGGATAGCGAGGCGCCCGACAAAGCGCATGTGCATTGCGTCGTCATCGGCTTCTCATGCGGCGAGTGGCGAGGTACGAAGACGATTTTCTCTTCCGATGGAACCTCTCACACGGCAGACAACATAAACCCGTACCTGTATGACGCGCCGAACATAATAGTCGAGAGCCGAGCGACACAGATTAGCGGAGCCCCACGGATAACGTTGGGGAACAAGCCTGTAGATGGTGGCAACTACATCTTCAAACCGGCTCAGAAGGACGCGTTCCTGCGTGCCGAACCACTCGCGGAACCCTACTTCCATTCTTTCCTCGGCTCGAGCGAGCTGATTAACGCAAGAGAAAGATACTGTCTTTATGTCGGCATGGCGACCGAAGACGAAATCGACTCGATGCCCCTTGTCAGACAGAGGGTTGAGGCCGTCCGCGCCTTACGACAGCAGAGCTCCTCGTCTGCGACGAGGAAGTCTGCCGAGACGCCGCAGAGGTTCTTCTTCGAATGCTTGCCCACCAAGCCATTTCTCGCAATTCCAGAGGTTTCTTCACAACGAAGGGTCTACCTGCCTGTCGCTTATCTTGAGCCTGAGGTGATGGTGAGCAACAAGCTACTCGTCGTTCAGAATGCGGGGCTCTATGAGCTCGGCATCCTCATGTCACTCTTCCATAATGCTTGGATGAGGGTGGTTACCGGCAGGCTTAAGTCTGACTACCAGTACTCGAACGCGATTGTGTACAACAACTACGTCTGGCCCAACCCGACACAAGAGCAGTATTCCGCAATCGAGAATTGCGCGCAGATGGTATTGAATGCACGGGCGGCTCATCCAGACGACTCGTTGGCAAGCCTCTACGACCCAGATAAGATGCCCGCCGACCTGCTGGCGGCCCACCAGGCACTCGATGCCGCCGTGGAAGCAGCTTACGGCGTCAACTTCAACGGCGACGAGGAGAAAATCGTCGCGCACCTGTTCAAGCTCTATGCCGAAAAGACCGGATCGGAGGCGAAGTAAGCCATGAATCCTTCCGCATCGTATCTCCTCGATAGTCTCAGCGCACCGTCACTGCGCTACATCATCCCCGTCTACCAGCGCAAGTACGCATGGGATGAGGAACAGTGCCTGCAGCTGTGGGAGGACGTGCTCGCGGTCGGCAAGTCCGATGGAGGAAGCCACTTCACCAGCTCGGTCGTTTGGGTGCGCACCGGGGCGATTTCCGGCACCGGAAACATGCAGGCGCTCCTCATCGACGGGCAGCAACGCATGACGACGCTTTCGCTCCTGCTGCTCGCGCTCGCCGACTACGCGAAGGCTCACGACGGGCTGGCACCCGATGGCGGCGAGCTCGATTTCTACTGGGACGACATCTGGGAGAAGTACCTGCTGCACAACAAGCGGTCGAAGGGAGAGGACCGCTACAAGCTGACCCTGTCCGAGGAGGACGACGGCACCTACCATTCGATGGTCGAGCACCTAAGCGACCCCTCGTACCCCATCGACGAGAGCTCGGAGCGCATCATCCAGAACTACGAGACGATGAGGTCGCGAATCGAGGGCCTTGCCGACCCGATGCCGGTGTGGGTTGGCGTGCAGCGCCTCCAGATCATCTCCGTGTCGCTGGAGCCGGAGAAGGACAACCCCCAGGCCATCTTCGAGTCGATGAACTCGACCGGAAAGGACCTCTCGGCTGCCGACCTCGTGCGCAACTACGTGCTGATGGGGCTTGAACCCGACGACCAGGAGCGGCTCTACGCCAACTACTGGCGGCAGATAGAGAACGCGCTGAGCACCGACGCCGAGGTATTCGACCGCTTCATCCACGACTACCTGACGCTTGTGAACGCGCCTGCCGTCGTGAATCCCAAGGACGTGTACCCGCTGTTCAAGCGCATGTGCGTGGCGCAGTCGATAGACGACGCTGACGAGATTGAGGCGCTTCTCGGCGAGATGCTGGGCTACGCGAAGCTGTGGGCATGCGTCGCCCTGGGTGCCGACCAGGATTCCGCCCGCCACGCCATGTTGGCGAGGATCGCGCTCCTGGACATTACCGTCGTAAACCCGCTGCTCATGGTCTTCTATGATGCGCGGGCGGAAGGGCTCGTGGACGACGCGGGGCTGTACGAGCTGTTCGCCATCACCGAGAGCTACCTCGTGAGGCGTGCCGTGTGCGGCTGGGCGACGAGCTCGCTCACCAAGTTCTTCCCGTCGCTGGTTGCGCGGCTGCGAAACCTGCCCGAGGGCGTGCCGTTCCGCGGCGCCTACATTGCCCTCCTGCAAGGGGCGGCAGGAACCGCGCGGCGCTTCCCCGAGGATGACGAGTTCGAGGAGCAGCTGCTCACCCGGAACATGTACGCGTTCAGGAAGTGTCTGTATGTGCTTAACGGGCTGGAAAACGCCAGCCATCCGAAGAACCCAACGAACTTCTTCGACGGCTGCTACTCGATTGAGCATATCATGCCGCAAAACGCCCTGGCCCATGACGAATGGGTGGACGTCCTGGGCGGCCCGGAAGAAGCCCCGGCCACGCACACCGCCTGGCTGCACAGGCTCGGCAACCTGACCGTGACCGCCTACAATTCGGAGCTTTCCGACGGAAGCTTCGCAGACAAGAAGGGCCGCATGGTCGGTGGGTACGAGAACGACGCCATCGCGCTCTCGGCCGAGGTAGTCACGCTCGACCGTCGGGACGCCGACGCGATAGACAAGCGCAACCGAACCCTGTCGACCAAGGCACTCAAGGCATGGCCAAAGCCTGTCTACGACCAGGAATTGGTCGTCCAGCTATCCGAGAAGAAGCGCCGTGCGCTGCCGGAAGGCGTACGAGGCGAAGGCTTCGCGGGACTCTTCGCCAGAGGCGCCGTAAAAGAGGGCGACCGGCTCGTCCACTCGGGCGTGAACGGAACCGTGACCGCCGACGTGAATGCCGAGGGCAAGATAGTGCTGCAGAACGGCGAGGTGTTCAACAGTCCCTCTATGGCAGCGATTCGCGCCGTCGCACTTCTCGGTGGCGTCGGCAACACGAGGAACGGCTGGAAGTACTGGAGCATCCAGCAGGACGGGTCGCTCGTCCAACTGAATGCGCTCAGGACTTCCGAGGAGGACGGCGGTAACGGAGCGGCGAGCGTTAAAGATCTGAGGCGTTCATTCTGGAACGGCTTCTACGAATACGTTACCGACCTGCAGGACTTCTCTGACGTATTTGGCGACTTTTCCGCACGCAAGGAAAACGCCGACAGCTGGTGCTCGATCGGCATCGGAAAGGCCAAGGTTCATCTCGATGCCTATGTGGCGTTCGATAGCGGTTGGCACCGGGTTGGGGTTGATGCGTACTTCACCGACGTTGACTACTACGGCACCTATTTTGACCGCCGTAAAGAGATTGACGACATGCTCGTAGACCTTGAAGTGGAATGGGACGACCTCGACTGCAACAAGAAGACGAGAAAGGTGCATGCAGACATCTTCCCCGACACGGTCGACTCCGACACTTGGCCCGCTGCTTACGAGTGGCTTGTCGCGGCGCTTTGGAAGTTCAAGGCGGCATTCGGAGGGTGAGGAGCTGCGGATGGAACCCCTAACCGCTTTCTACATGGATGACGACAGTCCGCTCATTCAGTACGAGATCGCCTTCCAGAAGAGGCCAAAGCTCCTCATGTCTGGAGCCGGGGCTTACGGAGGATCATCGGGCGCAAGTGAAGTCTACGCTGGCGTGACCGAATCCCTTGAGGACGAGATCAAGTGGAAGCCACGCGTAGACGAGGCCGACAAGCTCGACTACATCGTCGCCGTGAGCAGCGGTGTGCTCGCCGGACTCATCGACGTATTCTACGCGGGCGAGTTCTCCCTCGACCGCGCAAGCGAGTGGGGCAAAGACAAGATTGAGAAGGTCGTGATGAAGGTGGCCCGCGTAGAGGGCTACACGGGAGACGACCTCAACGACGCCATCAAGGCGCTCGAGAAGAACCACCCGCTCGCAGCCGATGGGAACACCAACGACTTTGGCGGAGGGTTGCAGCACCATCTGCGCGACTTCTCGCACCATTTCAGCATCGGCGGCCTGTTCTTCTCTATCTTTACACAATTCACCGGGCTTGTCGTGGGGGCCGATAAGGCGGGCATGCTTCACGTCGTTCCCGTGCCCGAGTCCCACAGGGCGTGCATAGGAAGGAACTTCCAGGAGAAGATCGCCTTCGGGACCATCGGCTGGTTCTTCCACATGGTGAGCGACATGGCAGGCTCCAGCGGTTCTCTCATGGGCGGTACCGGCATCCCCGGACCCCTCGTGTCGTTCATGAAGGAGCTCTCAGCGCTGCCGTTCTTCAAGGACGCCGGCGACGGCGACATGGGCTTCCGTCTGTGGGTGACAAAGCTGTTCAACGGGACCCTCCTTGCGAACCACGACGAGAACGGCAAGATTATCAAGGACAGCGTGAGGAAGTTCGACCTGCGCACCGAGATCGGCATACTTGGCGAGGTGGGCAGGCAGGCGATCCCGGTGCTCATCAACCAGTGCGTCGTGCGCGGGTTCTACTTCTGCCGCAGGCTTGCTAGGGAGATTCGAGACCTCGGGATAAGCGGCCTCGGCGACCTCGGGCGAATCGCGCCGGAAGACATATTGCCCTGGGGCACGCCGGCGATGCGCCGCATGGTGACCGTGTCGAGCGGCGTCTTCACCGGCGTGGACATCGCCGACGCCGCCGTTAGGGCAATCAAGAGCGAGAACCCCGTCACGTTCTTCCTGCGCGTGAACTACGTGGGCGTGGCTACCTTCGTGATCGCCTGCGTCGTGGACGTCAACGCCACGCGCGCGGACAAGGCGTTGGAAGAGGGCGAAAGCCCGGAGGAGGCATACGAGCACGGGCTCTCCGACCTCGGCTGCCTCAAGCTGGACTTCATGCAGGCACGCATGCTGCACTCAATCGAGCACGCCATCGTCACACATGACATCGCCTCCGAGAAGCACCCAAAGCGAGCCGAGAGGAAGCGAGCCTGGCTCAAGGAGTGGGGCGAGAGGGTCGTCGAGGCGATCGACCTCGTCTGGGCGGCGGACGCCGGGTACTTCCTAGGTGACGACGCCGTCTATGACTCCATCGCGGCACGGCTCGAAAACAGCGCGAGCGACTCATGGCTGTGGCTCGTCGCGATGGAGGCGAAGCGTTTCAGGCCCTACGTACCGCTGCACGGCGACAACGACAAGCTCTACAAGGGGCTCAAGCTCGGAAGCGACTACCTCGGAGAGGTGTTCTGCGAGCATCAGGGCATCGTGGGCAGGAAGGAGCTCGCGAAGCTCGACAAGGCGGTGAGCGGCACGCGCGGGAAGCTCGATGGTGACGTGACCAAGCGTGTCGTCGGTGCTGCGGGCACCGTGGTCGTCGTTGTGGCGACGGGCGGCCTCGCGTTCTACTTCGCCCCAGCCATCGCCCCGACCTTGGCAGCCGCGCTCGGGCTTGAGGCTGCGGCGCTCCACGGGGCCGCTCTCACGAGCGCAAGCCTCGCGTTCCTCGGCGGCGGGGCCCTCGCAGCCGGCGGCGCCGGCAT
>ERZ780162.1607-NODE-1607-length-15315-cov-5.598100_pt1 | contig 15315 bp, 10 predicted proteins | sample MGYA00511474_ERZ780162 | MGnify/ENA primary metagenome ERZ780162 (study PRJEB29588, sample SAMEA2143633) | human gut metagenome | biome: human gut; feature: human-associated habitat; material: faeces | place: Denmark | collected 2008/2010 ...
GTACCGCTGCGAGCGACACGTAGCGAGAGCGTGTCTTGAATGTTTTTGTTAATTTCGAACAATTTAAAGAATGTGATGAGGAGTTTCACAATTGTCTATTTATGAAAATGATAAAAGGAGTAAACAAAAAGATGAAAATCGTTTTTTTAGATGCAAAATCCATTGGAGATGACATTGACCTTTCGGGTTTTGACCAGCTGGGAGAAGTAGTAAAGTATGGATTCTCCACACCAGAGGAAGCAGGGGAGCGCACGAAGGACGCAGATGTTGTCATTATCAATAAAGTACAGATCAACGAGCAGACGATCGGCAGGGCAGATCGCCTGAAACTGGTCTGCGTGACTGCTACCGGTACCAATAATCTGGACAAGGAATATCTGGCAAAGAGACAGATCGAATGGCGCAATGTCGCAGGCTATTCCACAGAGACCGTTGCGCAGCATACATTTGCGTTATTGTTTTATCTGTTGGAAAAATTGAACTATTACGATCAATATGTAAAATCAGAAAAATATATCGGAGATACGATTTTCACACATTTCTCGAACGTATTCCATGACTTAAACGGCATGACATGGGGAATTGTCGGACTTGGAAATATCGGCAGACGTGTTGCAGATATCGCAAAAATGTTTGGCTGCCATGTCATTTACTATTCAACTTCCGGTAAGAATAACCAGGAGGGGTATGAGAGAGTCGATTTTGATACTTTGCTGACAACTTCCGACATTATATCCGTGCATGCGCCGTTAGATGCCAACACACAGGATCTGATGAACGCCGAAGCCTTTGCAAAAATGAAGAAATCTGCGATTTTCTTAAATCTCGGACGAGGACCAATCGTGGTGGAGCAGGATCTGGCAGATGCATTGAAAAACAATGAGATCGCAGCGGCAGGACTGGATGTGCTATGTGTCGAGCCGATGAGTGCAGACAACCCACTCCGTGAGATCAAGGACAGCAATAAGCTGATTATCACGCCTCATATCGCATGGGCGAGTGTTGAGGCAAGAACAAGACTGATGAATATCATTCTTGGTCAGGTAAAAGAATATTTCAAATAGTGCAGTCTAAACCACTGTGAAAAGAGGCGTTTCCATAGTCTTTCAAAAACTCTTCGGTCAGAAGTGATGCTTTCGGCGAATGTATCCGTTCCTTTAACAATGCAGATAATTCAGCGAGACAATGGAGATATTTTTCTTCGGACCGCCCATAGAGATCGAAGAAAGATTCCACAGATGAAATGGATGAATCCCACGGGTTCGTCCATTTTTTGTGCTGCATGTTAAAAGGATCAGTGCGGAATAACAGCGAGTCGTTGGCAATCAATGGTGAAAATACCGGGTAGCCAAGTGTATGCTTTTCTGCAAAACGGAACAGCACTTTTTTCTGTCCGGTGCTGTCGTATAAAATCCGGAAACCAAGCTGCGTTGCAAAAATCGCCATAAAAATCGTATAGCGGCTCACAAACAGACCGTGGTAAGTGTGCTGGTAAGCGTAATGAAGCATACGTGCGACGATCCATTTCTGGCGAGGTGTCAGCATGATCGTATTTTCCATATGGAAGTCAGCACGCCGTCTGTGGTACTTCAGCTCAAGCAGAGAGGTGTCGATCTCGGTCTCTAAATAAGCGTGGCGGGAAAAATAACCTCTGTCATTTTTTTTATAATGGGTGCGTCCATAAATAAACGGATGGCAGATGGAATCTAATATATAATGTCCCAAAAATCCTTCCAGATAAGCATTTGCGATCTGCAGATCTTCCGGCTTCTTAAAGATACTGCGGCTCTCTAAAAGTGCGGCATAAAAAGCGCCGGTATTTTCGGTGTGCGCCATGTCGCCCAAATTGTGTCCGTGCAGTACGTAAGCCGGCAGATAATAGAAAAAAATGTCAGGTCCCTGATGCCCTAAGGCATAAACCGCCCTGTTTTTATATAAATTGTTTTTCAAAACCGGATCGTTCAATTTCTCATACATATCACGACCAAAAATATAATGTGTCACGTAACCGGGCATAAAGTCATCTCCTAAGTAAAAGTATTTCATTTTCAGTACATTTTTATTATACCCACAAAATCAGGAGCTGTTAAGCAGAGAAGTCATAATTAAGAAAAATATAATAACTGTGCAAAAATGTGGATAAAATTATGACAATGTTTATAATAAAAGTAATATGCGAAAGAGGAGAAGGAAATGAATTTAAATACAATAGGGGAAATTTTACGATTTTATCGAGAAAAATATGACTTTAAACAGAGCGATGTTTGTAATGGAATATGTTCATTTATGGAGGAAACATGAAAAAACAAAAGATATTTTTAAAAAATAAACAATTATTAGGATTTTATCTGGTGGTGGGAGTTCTTTTTTCTGTTATCAGTGTTGTTGCACCATCTATATCCGGAGAACTGGTAAATGCGGTTATTTACCGTCAGGGAGATGTGAAAGTGTATTTGTTTTTACTTGTTTTAACATATATACTTTTACTACTGTTTTCCATTGCGGATCAGTATTTTTTTCAGTATTTCCAGATTAAGGAAAAGAATGCAATGCGAAACGAACTGTTTCAGGCATCCCTAAAGAGAGGAAATCAGGAAAAAGAGCAAATTGCAGCATTTACATCGTTTGTGAATAATGATGTGCCGAATATTGTAGAGAATTATTATGGTGGTACGGTTGATATTATAAAATGTGTCTGTATCATCATTTGTGTTGCATTAGAACTTTTTCAGATTCATTGGCTTTTGGCGGTAATTATTTTTGGAAGCAGCATATTGATTATTATGATTCCGAATATCATGCGTGGATATGCGTCGAAAAATCGAAAAAATTACGGAGAAGCACTCGAAAAATTTAATGCAGTGCAACAATCGCTGTTAAGCGGAGCAGAAAATGTAAAGGTGTGTTTGTATAGAAGCAATGCCAAAAGAATGATAGAAAATAAGAACAATGAGATTGAAAAAGAGGAAAAACGTTTGCGAAACTGTCAGGTAAGTGTTTACGGGCTTGCCGGAGGTATGCAGATATTAAAAAGATTTTTAATTCTTGCGGTAGGCGTGTATCTAATTTATAGAAATATCATAAAGGTAGGGGGACTTTTGGTAGCAGTCCAGTTGGCAGAAGTACTGGCTGCACCGGCAGAAACACTTGCCTATCTGTTAAATGCAAAAAATGAAGCAAGACCACTTGTAGAAAAATATGAACAGCTTGCAGAAACAGAAGAAGACCGGGGAAAAACAGATATCAACGATATAGAAGATATTTGTGTGGAACACTTATCCTACGGGCGAAACGGAGTAAAAATAATCAAAGATGTTTCTTTCACCTTTGAAAAGGGCAGAAAATATATGTTGACTGGATCAAGCGGAAGTGGAAAATCAACGTTTTTGAGATTAATAGGAAAACTACAGGAAGGTACATATCAGGGAAATATCCGCATCAACGGCATTTTACTGGAAGAGATAAATATGGATTCTTTATATGGAAAGATGGGAATCGTATTTCAGGAGCCGTATTTATTTGGATTTTCACTAAAAGAAAATATTATTATGGGGCGCAATGTAAAAGACAGCGATTACGAAGCAATTTTGAAAAAATTAAATCTGGGCTATTTGTTGGAACGCTTCTCAGATGTGGAACTTGACACAGAAATGGTAGCAAAATTATCGGGAGGTGAAAAGCAGCGGATTGCATTGGCAAGAGCGATGGTTGGAAAGCCGCAAGTGTATCTGTTAGATGAGATTACTTCCTCTTTAGATGAGCAGAATGCCCGGGAGATGGAAGAAATACTGTTAGCCGAAGATGCTATGGTTCTTTATGTGTGTCACAAAATCATACCAGAACTGAAAGGACAGTATGAAATGCTGACATTTTAGGAAAGTAAAGGAAGCCAGAAAAGAATAATCCGTAATCATACAGTTGACTTTGAAAAAAACAATGTTATAATACATATAGTATTAAAAACTACATATCATAATATCAATATTCAATATAGCGGTTTCTGTATATAGATAATAGACAATAAGTGGAAAATGTATATTGACATGCGACAAAGAAAAATTTTTGCATATTTAAAAAAAACATGAAATTTCATATACTTTCCACAAGTAAGAGAGAATATAGTTGTGAGAGCCTAAATATCTATACAAAAGAGACAGATAGGTTGATTGGTGTGGAAAACGGAGGATTAAGAGATGGCCAATTTAGTAGAGACAATGGAAAGAAAAGCATTTGGTGTCGCAGTCGATGCAACATTAAAAAATCTGAATAAGGATGGTGAGAAAGCACTTCTGCAGATTGTTGACCTTACAGAGAAATTTATGGGAAACAACTTCAGCAAAGAAGCGTATGATGGCGCGAGAGCAATGATCAAAAATCCGGATCATAAATGGATGAGATATGTAAACCGTCTTTTAGACGAAACAGATCCACACGTTGCTAAAATGACAGCATTAAACCTTGGTTTTCAGGCTGCATTTTTAGGAACAAAGACAATCCGTAAGATGAGGGAAGTGCACAACTGTAACATTCCGTGGCTGATCTTAATGGATCCTACTTCTGCATGTAATCTGCATTGCACCGGATGCTGGGCAGCAGAGTATGGTAATAAGTTAAACCTGACATTTGATGAGATGGACAGCATCGTCACACAGGGAAAAGAGCTTGGTATTTACTTCTATATGATGACAGGTGGAGAACCACTGGTTCGTAAAGCAGATATCATCAAACTTTGTGAGAAACATAATGAGTGCGCATTCCACTGCTATACAAACGGAACTTTGGTAGATCAGGCATTCTGTGATGAGATGAAACGTGTTGGAAACCTTTCCTTATCCATTTCTCTGGAAGGATTTGAAGATGCGAACGATTTCCGTAGAGGGGCCGGTGTATACGATAAAGTGCTTCACGCAATGGATCTGCTCCATGAAAATGGATTGATTTTTGGTAACAGCGTATGCTATACTCGTAAAAACATGGACGCAGTTACTTCCGATGAATTCTTTGATCTGCTGATCGAGCACGGAAGCCGTTTTGCATGGTATTTCCATTTAATGCCAGTTGGTATGAAGGCAGCACCGGAACTGATGCCTACCGCAGAACAGCGTGAATATATTTACCACAGAATCCGTGAGGTCCGTGCAAAAGAAGGCGGAAAAGAAATTTTCGTTATGGACTTCCAGAATGATGGTGAGTTTGTCGGCGGATGTATCGCAGGCGGCAGAAACTACTGCCACATCAATCCAAAGGGAGATGTTGAGCCTTGCGTATTTATCCACTACTCCAGTGCCAATATCCGTGAGAAATCATTGCTTGAATGCCTGAAACAGCCATTATTCATGGCATACAGGGATGGTCAGCCATTCAATGACAATATGTTAAGACCATGTCCAATGCTTGAGAATCCGGAATTGTTACAGAAGATGGTACATGAGACCGGAGCACATTCTACCGATGTGGAAGAGGCTGAGCCGGTAGAACATTTATGCGGAAAATGCGAAGCATATGCATGCGAGTGGAAGAAGACTGCGGATAAACTGTGGGAAGAGCATCCTTATCATCAGAAAGGATACACAAATTTCAAGAAGAAATAAGAGGCGAGACCAATTAGTAAAAAGCAGAAAAATCTTTTGAAATGGCTATTTGTAATTTTAATTATAGGAGCGATCGTATATACCTTCCGGGATACAGCGGGACCGATCTTAGAGCAGTTAAAAGAAACGACACCGTCTGTTCTCGCAGGTATATGCGTGATGTCAGGGATATATTGTCTTGTTGAGGCACTGATCACTACAGTGCTGGCAAAACAGTATAACCCTGATTTTCGTTATCAATGGGGAATAGAAAACATGTTTTTCTGTTCCTTTTATCGTGTTGCGACACTTGGAAGCGGCTCCGGTGTTGCAGCGATCATTTATCTGAATGAACACGGTGTTGATTACTCGAAGGGATTTGGAATGTACATGCTCCAGTATGCATTCCATAAGATCAGCATAGCGATTTATTCGGCGATTTTCTTTTTTCTAAGCTGGAATTATATGTGTGGTCATTTTGGTGCTTATACCTGGCTGCTTCTGGCGGGGTATGCTATCACCATGGTGATCACACTGGCACTGATCCTGTTCTGCTGTTCCACAAAGTTCCATCAGCTGATTTTTGCAATGCTTGATTTCTTTAATAAAAAGGGAAAGTATGACGCATTGGAACACCAGTTGAGAGAACAGTGCGCAGATCTGGAAACCGCTTCTAAATATCTTCTGCATAAGAAGAAAATGGTCGCAGGTGTGATCGGCTTAAACCTGTTAAAGCTTTGCTTCTGGTATGGAATGCCGTACCTTCTTTTTGCAGGAGATAAAAATATTAATCTGGTGGAAACCATGGCGATCACCGCATTGTCTGTTATGCTGGCTGCCGTGATTCCGGCACCGGCGGGGATTGGTTCCACCGAGTTTGTATTTACCGGACTTTTTGCAGGGATTGTCGGGACGGGCATAGCCGGTTCGGCGTCTCTGTTATATCGTTTTGCTACTTTTGTTTTTCCATTTCTGATCGGTGTGGCTGTGGTGATCACACGAAAGATCAGGGAACGGCGGGCAATGGAAAATCTTTAGGCGCAAAATGAAAAATTTTTAAGCAAAAAATGTAAAATCTTTAGGCTTCACAAAATTGACAAATTTTTATGGGATGATAGAATATCGTTGGTAAAGTGTAAAAAGTAAGTAAAGTCAAAAATACAGGGAGCTTAAAGATGAAAATCCGTCTGAACTTTGAAAAAACGAATCTGATACGTCTTATCGTGGCAATGATATTTGCTGCGGTGCTATATTACAAAGTAACATTTCCGGTTTATGCGCTGGCAGGTTTTGGAGCCGGCTATTTTCTGATCAAGAGTCTTTCCGTCGAATTGAACAATAAATGGTTAAGACTGGCGCTTGGCATTCTCATGCTTGGCGGCAGCAGTGTGATGACTGCTCATATGGTGCAGTATCTTTTGCTGGATGCGGAACTTCGGGCAAGGATCATGGACAACAAAATGTTTTTGAACGTCCTGTGCTGTCTGGTGGTATATCTGGCGGTTCAGGTGTTTACGAAAAATGTGGGTCTGACCTGCGTTATCTCTCATATAGCACTGATGACTTTTGCGGGGATCAACTATTTTGTCTATCTGTTCCGCGGAAATGAATTTATTTTCAGCGATCTTCGTTCTATTTCCACCGGATTAAGTGTGGCTGGAAATTATGAGTTTGTGCTGGATGACCGTGCGGCGTATGTGGTATTGCTGTCAGCATTGTATGTCGCATTTGTGCGGAAAATCCATGTGACGTTTGAAAAACGCCTCTGGATGGCGGCCGTATGTATTTCCGTTGTGATATGCTGCTGTGCCTATATTGGGACAGAGACGGAAGGGACAGTGACAGAGACCTGGGAGCAGAAGGGAAGTTACCGGAACGGATATCTTTTAAATTTTGCCCTTAGTGTACGTGACAGTTTTATCGCAGAGCCGGACGGATATTCAGAGGAAGTGATCTCGGAGCTGGAGGATCAGTACAGCGGTGATGGAGAAAGTTATGTAAACCAAGACATAGAGGAAAAGCCTACGATCATCGTTGTGATGAGTGAATCGTATGCGGATCTTTCCGTGGTGGGAGATTTTCTGACGAATGAGCAGGTCACACCGTATTATGATTCCATGCAGGACAATATCATGAAGGGACATGCCCTTTCCTCCGTTTTTGGTGCGAAAACGCCAAACTCTGAATGGGAGTTTATGACCGGAAATTCCATGGCATTTCTGCCGAGTGGTTCTGTCGTGTATCAGCAGTATATCAGTGACACACCGACATCCATTGTCTCGAATCTGAAAAATATCGGTTATACCTGCGTGGCGATGCATCCTTACTATGAAACGGGATGGAGCCGCAATGCGGTTTACCCGACTATGGGATTCGACGAGACACATTTTATAGATGATTTTGACCAGACAAAACTGCTGCGGAAATATATTACCGACCAGGAACTTTACGAGAGCATTGTAGAACGGTATGAGAGCAAAAAGGCAAATGAAGATCTGTTTATCATGAGTATTTCCATGCAGAACCATGGCGGTTACACGGAAAAATACCCGAATTTTAATGAGCAGATCCGGACACTCGGAGCAAGTTATTCCGATGCGAATCAGTATCTATCGTTGCTTCATGAGAGCGATAAGGCGCTGGAATATCTCATCAGCTATTTCCAGAGCGTGGATGATCCGGTGGAGATCGTCTTTTTCGGGGATCACCAGCCGAGTCTGAACACGAATTTTTACAAAGGGCTGAACGGAAAAGGTTTGTCGGGGCTGACAGAGGATGAACTGGAGAATCTTTATACTGTGCCGTTCTTCATCTGGACGAACTATGAGACAGAGACAGAGGAAGTTCCGATCACAAGCCTGAATTACCTCTCCACCATGGCGCTGGAGCGCGCCGGGATCGCACTTCCGTCTTACAATCAGTTTTTGGCGGATATGCAGCAGACGATTCCTGCAATCAATTCGAGGGGATACTATTCTGTTTCCAGTGGCTGTTTTAAGCATTTGGAAGAGGCGACGGGAGAAGAGGCTGAGTGGATCGATCGGTATCAGATTTTGCAGTATAACAATATGTTCGACAAAAAGAAGCAGAGTAGGGTTTTCTTTCCGTATCTGCAAAATTAATGTGTTGCGAAACTCAATTTAGGTAATGAAGATTATGAAAAAACAGCAGGTGCATAAGAAAACACGTTTTCACTACGTGTCGCTCGCAACGGTACTAAGAACTCATCTCCTGTATTTCAATTCTGATAAATCAGAATGAAATACAGAATCTGACTTCTAAGAACCGGCGGCTCCCCAGTGTCTTCTCAAGCTTTTGTCAATTTTTCACAATTTAAATCTACTTATTTATGAGTTTCGCAATTATCTATAAGAATTATTAATCCAATTTTACTGGACCGTCACCGATCTCAACTACATAGAAATCAGCAGCGTAACCGATTTTATCTTTGTAAGCAGCACCTACTTTTTCAATAAAGGAATCCACTGCCTCATCCTTTACGATGCTGACGGTACATCCACCGAATCCTGCACCTGTCATGCGGGAACCGATCACTCCGTCTACTTTCCATGCCTCTTCCACCAATGTGTCAAGCTCGATACCGGTTACTTCGTAATCATCACGAAGGGAAACATGGGAGGCGTTCATTAACTCACCAAACAGAGCAACATCGTTATTCTTTAATGCTTCCACTGCCTTGATGGTTCTCTGGTTCTCATAAACCGCATGTTTTGCACGTTTTACCCTGACAGGATCTTTGATCGCATCTTTGTACTGTTCAAACTGTTCCTCCGTGAGTTCACCAAGGGAATCAATTTTAACAACTTTCTGGAGTTCTGCCAGTGCAGTCTCGCACTCACTTCTTCTCTCATTGTATTTGGAATCTCCAAGCCCACGTTTTTTGTTGCTGCAGGAGATCACGATCTTTGCATTTTCCAGTTTGATCGGTGCATACTCATATTTTAAAGTTGCTGTGTCAAGGAAAATCGCATGACCTGCTTTTCCCATTGCAATCGCAAACTGATCCATGATACCACAGTTTACGCCGTTGAATTTATTTTCAGAGAACTGTCCGATCAGCGCAAGATCCTGATTTGTTACGTCAAATCCAAACATATCTTTTAAAATATATCCGGTCAGAACTTCAACTGATGCAGAAGAAGAAAGTCCGGAGCCGTTTGGAATATTGCCAAATAAAACAAGATCCATGCCCTGCTCTACTTTCATTCCCTTCTCGCCAAACGCCCACATAACTCCCTTTGGATAGTTCGTCCAGTCAGCTTCTTTTTCCGGCTTTAATCCTTCTACTGAGGACTCAATCACACCGAGCTGCTCAAAATTCATGGAATAGAAACGAAGTTTCTTATCATCTCTTTTTCTTGCCACACCATATGTACCAATAGTGAGTGCACAAGGGAAAACGTGTCCTCCGTTGTAATCGGTATGCTCACCGATCATGTTCACACGTCCCGGTGCAAAATAAACACCGATTTCACCCTCATCCCCGAATAACTCTTTAAATTTTGCTAATACATCTTCCCAGATCATAAAATCCTCCTTGTTTTGCGAAGCAAAATCCGAACCCTTGTGAGGAGAGGATTTAGCCTCCTTGTTTTGCGCTTCTGCGCATCTTCCGTTTCCTGTTACTATCACATTATCATGTTCGTTTTTACATTGCAACCAATTGACCGCAGACTGCAACAATAAAAAAGAAAGATGCAACATTTTTACATGTCGCATCTTTCTTGAAATTAGTTTTCTTCTAACATAACCTTACATTAAGTATCACGGACGCTGTCCGTCTTTTTCCACATTCTGCTTAAACAAAGCCAGAACCTGCTCTGTGATAATGTTCCGGATTTCTCTGTTTGGCACTGCAAGTCTGAATCTTTTTGTATCAACTCTGCCTTTATGCGTAAGATATCCCGCCATGAAAAGTGTACTCCAAAGGTTATCCATGGATGCATACAGTTCATTATAAGTCAGATCCTCACGTATATCTTTTTCTACGATTTCACCATTTACAAGTCTCTCTAAGTCTGTTTTTGCCAGCCCCTTTGCTGCTCCTGCACTTTCTATAAAATGTTTCAGCACATCGTTTCCACTGGTATTGGTCCAATAATTCTCCGGTGGAAGCATCGGATTCCTTCTGTGTGCATCGCAATAATTAATGACATCCCACGGGCAATAAACATCTGCATTTCCAAAGCGGTATCCGTCATACCACTCTTTTACCGTTTCATAGTGTGTATCCTGACCGTAATAATGAAGCATTTCTTTCACTTCATCATCGACAAATCCAAACGTCTCATCATACTCTTCATCAAGGATTGAATTTGTCTTAAAATTGTTCAGTCCTGTAAAAATGCTCTCCTTTGCCACACGCAGACAGCCTGTTAAAACTGCAAATTTCAAACTACTGTTTGTCTTTAACACGTTTTCAAATAAATTTCTGACAAGTAAAACCATCTGGTCATAGTAACCATTCTCGTTTGCCTTGGCAAGAGGTACATCATACGCATCAATGAGTACAATCACTTTTTTCTCATAATACTTTTCCAGTAATGCAGTCAGCGTTTTCATACTGTATACAAGTGTGTCCTCGCCCATATCTCCTGTAACAAGCGACATATATTCTGCCTTGTCTATGTCATCTAACCTATTTCCACTCATGATAATCCGGTGCATTTTCGCTTCTTCCATCACAATCCGTTTCAACAGGCTGCGTGCATTTTCGTAACTGTCTGCATTTACCCCTTTTAAACTGATTGATATGACCGGATACTTTCCCATATATGCATCACATAAAGCCTTATTCTTAGAAATATATAATCCTTCAAACAGCGACTGATCTGTACCGATTTCAAAGAAACATTTGAGCATACTCATATTCAATGTCTTACCAAACCGACGTGGACGCGTGAACAGATTGACCTCTCCCCAGTTATTTAAAAGCTGCTCGATCAGACCGGTTTTATCAACATAATAAAAACCATCTCTGCGGATTTTTTCAAAATTTTCAATTCCAACAGGTAATTTTATAAATTCTGCCATAGCTGCCTCTCCAAACTATTTTTTTTGCAATTTCTACTTAAGTATAACAAATCTATCTCATAAATGGTAACGTTAAATGTAACTGTATTATAGGCGATGAACTGCTCTTTATTTGGAATATAAGAAACATAGCGCGAAGCAAAGATATTGTTAGGCAAACCGCCGAGAGCATATCTTATGCGTTCTGTTTTCTATATGCGTAAAGATATTCCTGTGCTTTTTGCAGTGAAACATTCAACTTTTTTTGAAGTCTTGCTAAAATATCCTCCTCGGAAAGTCCAAAGTCATTCCCCATTTCAATAATACCTTTTGCCTCTCCTTCATTCCATGTTTCCTGAAATACACTGACCATACCTTTCTCTCCTTCCCCAATCAATTCATTATAATCAATTTTTCCATTCATAGTGCCTGCTACTGTCATAATAACAGCTTTGTCTACCTTATGTTTTCTTGTATAATCTATTGCTTTTTCTTTTTTTCCATCTGTTCTTCCACTTCTGCTTAAAAGAATTTCAAGCAGATTAAATAAATCCTGATTATTTACATTATGCAATACCAGATTATTTTTTCCGGCTTCCACCAGATGTATTTTATAATCATTCACAAATGTTTCCATTGCTTTTGGAATATTTAGCATCCCATGCAAAGATACTGCTCCATCCCACGGCTTCTCACCATAATAGATAACGATTGTAATAACAGGAATAAATTTATCTGTTTTCTTCATTCCCGACAGATATTCATCTTCTGTTAATCCTTTTTCTTTTTTACGCTTTGCCGCATTGTCATCATACTGCTTTTTGTATGTACTATAATCATATCCCATCACTCTTAACGGCATTGCATAATGGATACATTCCTGTCCCTCCAATCCAAGTATAACAAATTCAGCATCATAAGTGGTAGATTTTTTTCTGATTTTAACGTTATCTCTTGCTGCCACAATACTCTGTATATACTCCTTGTGTTCTAATACCAAAGATTCCTCTGTATCCATATCTTCTAATTCTTCCGGTTTTATAACCTTATTTCCATTAAATAAAACTGCATTAAAAATATCTGCAAACTGTTCGTTATTCCGCCAGTAATTCTTTACTACAGTATCTGCTTTCAATACTTTTTTTCCCATATATAATTGCTCCTTCCTATATACCTGATATTTCAGGAAAATAGTTTCGTCGCTTTTTGCACTTGCAGTTTTAACTGGATTTTTATGCAGACCTTGCACCCTCAATTTGATAAAAAAGATTTCCTTATTACCATAACTTGTATCGAAAAAATTGTCAATTTGTTTTTGACATAACATAAATATAGAAAAACAGCCCCTTTTTCACAGGGACTGTCCTTCTTGTAATTTTATTTTCTTATCACTTTATTCCACATCAACCTTCACCTTCGGTAAATGCCAGATATCATCCACATATTCCTGAATCGTTCTGTCGGATGAGAACTTGCCGGAATGTGCAGTGTTTAAGATAGCGCTCTTTGCCCAGGCGCTCTTGTTCTTGTAATACTCCATGATCTTCTTCTGCGCTTCTGCATAAGAACGGAAGTCTGCAAGAATGAAGTAAGTATCCGCATACTGTGTGCTGTGTGTATTCAGCAGTGAATTGTACAGGTCACGGAAAAGTTCGGAGTCATTCGGTGAGTAGAATCCATTCACTAACTGTGTCAGAACTTTGCGGATATCCTGATCCGTGTTGAAAATCTGCATCGGATCATAATCACGGTTATGCTCATGTGCGATCACTTCGTCAGAGGTCATACCGAAAATAAACATATTATCCGGTCCGACTTCCTCGTACATTTCAACATTCGCACCGTCCATCGTTCCAAGTGTCAGGGCGCCGTTTAACATGAACTTCATATTACCGGTACCGGATGCCTCTTTACTTGCAGTTGAGATCTGCTCGCTGACATCTGCTGCTGCAAAGATCCACTCTGCATTGGAAACTTTGTAGTCCTCGATAAATACCACTTTGATCTTATTATTGATACTCTTATCATTGTTGATCACTTCTGCAACGCTGTTGATCAGTTTAATGGTAAGTTTTGCATTTTTATAACCGGCTGCTGCCTTTGCACCAAAAATGAATGTTCTTGGAACAAATTCCATATCCGGATGCTCTTTGATCTCATTATAGAGATACATAACATGAAGGATATTCAACAGCTGACGTTTGTACTCATGAAGACGTTTTACCTGTACATCAAAGATGGAATCCGGATCAACATCAATTCCATTGTGCTCTTTGATATATTTTGCAAGACGTACTTTATTCTGGTGTTTGATCTCAAGAAACTCCTGCTGTACTTTTTTATCATCTGCATAAGGCGCAAGTTTCCTGATCTGGGAAAGGTCTGTGATCCAGCCTTCTCCCACATGTGCTGTCACCCAGTCAGCCAGAAGCGGGTTCGCATGTGCTAAGAAACGTCTCTGTGTGATACCATTGGTTTTGTTATTGAACTTCTGCGGCATCATCTCATAGAAATCTTTTAACTGCTCTTTTTTCAAAATCTCTGTGTGCAGTCTGGCAACACCGTTGACAGAATAACCTGCAACGATTGCAAGATGCGCCATTTTTACCTGACCATCATATAAAATTGCCATTTTTGCAATTTTTTCATTGTTGCCCGGATACTGCTCCTGGATCTGTAAAACAAAACGGCGGTTGATCTCTTCCACGATCTGATATACACGCGGAAGCAGTCTCTGGAAAATCTCGATCGGCCATTTTTCAAGAGCCTCAGCCATAATGGTATGGTTGGTATAAGCAACACAGTGGGTTGTGATATCCCACGCATCCTCCCAGCTTAAGCCTTCCTCATCCAGCAAAATACGCATTAACTCTGCCACTGCAACCGTCGGATGTGTATCATTCATCTGGAATACTGCTTTCTCAGGCAGCTGATGGATATCCTCATGATGCTTTTTGAATCTTGCGATCGCACGCTGTAAACTTGCAGATACGAAAAAGTACTGCTGTTTTAAACGAAGCTCTTTTCCCTGAATATGATTGTCATTCGGATAAAGGACTTCCACCAGATTACGAGCAAGGTTTTCCTGCTCTACCGCTTTGTTATAATCTCCTTTATCAAAGGAATCTAACTGGAAACCTTCCTTAGGCTCTGCATCCCAGATCATCAGCGTATTTACCATATGATTATCATATCCTACGATCGGCATATCGTATGGGATCGCCATAACGGACTGATAGCCTTCATGGATAAATCTGGTGTTGCCATTTCCCATGTCTTCGGTACGGACATAGCCGCCGAATTTGATCTCGTAGGAATACTCCGGTCTGCGAAGTTCGAATGGGTAGCCATTCTTTAACCAGTTATCCGGTACCTCTACCTGAAAACCATCCGAAATCTGCTGTTTGAACATACCATAACGGTAACGGATACCGCAGCCATATGCCGGATAGCCTAAAGATGCAAGGGAATCCAAAAAGCATGCCGCAAGACGTCCAAGACCGCCGTTTCCGAGTGCCGGATCCCGTTCCTGATCCTCAATGGAATTCAGGTCAAAGCCCAGTTCAGAAAGTGCCTCCTCGATTTCCTTCTGCTCACAGAGGCTGATGATATTGTTGCCGAGGAAACGACCGGTCAAAAACTCCATGGACATGTAGTAAACGATCTTCGCATCCTGCTTGTCGTACTCTTTATGAGTCGCGATCCAGCGGTC
>ERZ780162.1612-NODE-1612-length-15295-cov-124.359646_pt1 | contig 15295 bp, 19 predicted proteins | sample MGYA00511474_ERZ780162 | MGnify/ENA primary metagenome ERZ780162 (study PRJEB29588, sample SAMEA2143633) | human gut metagenome | biome: human gut; feature: human-associated habitat; material: faeces | place: Denmark | collected 2008/2010 ...
CTAACTGCATGGTGCCCTGCACCTCATTATATGTATACATGAGGTGTAACCAATTTGTCATTTGTTGTTCATATCTAGTTCATAATTTTATGAGATAATGACCATAGGGAAACCAGACTAAAACAAACCCGAAAAGAGAAAGGAAAGACAGCATGAAAAAGACAGCATGAAAAAGACAACGCTCAAATTTAACCACTTTATTACTCTGGTGGAAGAGGGCCGGTATGAGTACACCCGGGATGTTGATGCCTCTGGTAACTCGCACTTTTACCGGACGTACAGGGCCGGTGATACTATCGTGAGTGAAGAGGTTGACAGGAGAGGTGAATAAACCATGATTCTCTACATCCGCAAGACAAGCAACTTTGAGCAGGTGGAAAATTTCCTGCTCAATCATCCCGATAAGGAATACAAAACAAGCCGGTTCGTTTACTACTTCAAACAGGTGGGCGATTGCGCGGGAATCTTCCGACGTGCAACAGAGACCTGCACCCGGAGAGGCCGCAAGGCCGGAGACGATGAAATCATTGCATACTATCACGATGGGGAGTTTTAACAATGACCGCATATCACTTCTCTTGCGTCGCACCTTTCGCGTCGCTGTTCTTTATCATCGGTGTTGTAATTTTCGTTTGTGAGTGGAAAGGATGGTTTTAATATGAGAATCGTTCATTTGGTAGAATACGAATGGATTGACCCCAAGTCGGCACACCCCCGCAACGTTATGCCGGTCGCGGGCCCCAATGGGGCCCAGATGGCCTATAAGATGTTGGGCAAGTCCATGCAGAGGCTCAACAATGAATCTGTGCGGCAGTTGTATAATTATCTGCGGAACAACGGAAACGAACCGCTTATGACCGAACAAAACGGGTCAATCAGAATCCAATACTTCCGCTGGCCTTGCGGCTATCATTACGATAAGGTCAACCGCAAGTTTGTGAGGGATGACGCATGAAAAAGATAAAGAATCAGTTAGTGCTCGTAAAGCCCGATAAACTGCCAGCTGGTGCAACAGCCAAGAGCGAACAAAAGCCCGCAACTCGCAAGGCCAGCAACAAGAAGCAGGCCAAGCAGAGGAAAGCGGCCAAGCTCAAGGAGAAGAAAGCCAGCAAGCCGCCCAAGAAGCGCAAGCAGGGCGGCAAGGGCAGACCGTACCAGCCCAAACCGTGGGAAGCATACGCACCCAAGGGCCCGAACGCCACAAGCTACACCCGGGAAGAGCTGGAACAGATAGTGCGGCGTGCATCCGGTGCGGCAAACCGACGCTTGAAACGTCTGGAAGAGGCCGGAGAAACCAAGGGCATTTACAAGAGGGCCTTGGGGATGCTGGAAACGCAAGGCCGCACAAAGTTCAGCGGAGCCGTGAAGAGCATGACAAGAACGGAACTTGTCGCGGAGTATCTGCGCCTGCGGGATTTCCTCAGCGCGAAAACGTCCACAATGCAAGGTATCAAGGACTGGAAAAGGAACGTTTATCAATCTCTTGTTGATAGAGGTTTTACCGGTTCACAAGACGAGCTTTCAGAGCTGTTTGACAAGTACATGACAAAAGAGCTTGAGGCGGCGTTGGGTTCTGATGTGGTTTACACGTTGTTGCAGACAGACAGCGGCAGGCCCTTCTTGCAACGGGCAAAGGACGCTATAGACCGCGCAAAGCAGACGGGAGAGAGCCAAACGACGGCCCTTTCCCGTGAATTCAATATCACAACAGAAGAGCAGGCGGCGCAGATTTTAGCAAAATATTTTGGGGGTTAAATCATGCGTGATTGTAGGGGTGAACAGATAGCGGAGAGCAAAGCCGAATTTCTGGCTATGCTGGGCACTCCCAAAACCGTGCAGGAGCGAACCAAGAAGAACGCCAGACCGAAACCCCGTTACATAGATGTAACCTGTACATTTGATATTGAGACCACCAACACCGATACAGACGGTTTTGCTTATACCTTTCAAACGTGCATCGGTGGCGCGGTCGTCGTGCCGCGATACTTTGAAGAATGGGCCGATATTATAGAAACGTTGGTTGATAAGTGGAGTATCACGGAACGAAAGCGCCTTGTGATTTTTGTTCACAATCTTGGGTATGAGTATACATACCTCATACAGATGTTATGTGACCGTTGGGGGGATTGCAAGGCCCTTTATACCAAGAGCCGGAAACCCTTGTATTTGATGTTCGACAACGGAATTGAATTCCGGGACAGCTTGAAACTGTTCCAAAAGAGCCTTGCCAGAGCAACAGAAGGATGCAAGCACGAAAAGTTAAAAGGTGACTTGGATTATTCCGTTTACAGAACAGCAGATACTCCCCTTGATGATATCGAATTTGCTTACTGCGTCAATGATGTGTTGGGCCTGTGGGAAGCAATCGAACGTTTGAAAGCAGAACGCAATTACAACACGGCCACATTGCCAATGACAAACACGGCCCTTGTTATCAAAGAAGTCAACAAGCATTTGACAGGCGACAGCCGGACGCTCCAAAAGATGCAAGCTCTTGAGCTCAACCGGGAACAAATGGAAATCGCATATAAAACAATGGCAGGTGGTGACACACACGGCACCCGGTGGCGTGCAGGTCACACTTACCGCAATTGTAACAGTTACGATTTCAAGAGCGCCCACCCGTCACAACAACTCTTATGGAAGTTTCCAGAGGGAAAACCCATGATGCTACCACAAGGCCAGCCCCAAGCAGTGATGGACAATATCATATCCTGCGGTATGGGCTGGATAGCAGAGATAGCAATAAAGGGCTTACAGATACGGCCCGAATGCCCAGACCCCGTAATCTCTGTTAGCAAGTGCGCGGGCCTCAAATGCGACGACGAAAACAAGGACAACGGCAGAGTGCTCCAAGCAGATGAAACATTGCTGTATTGCGATTCCAACGACTGGCAACGTATCAAAGAAGCATACACCTTTGAACGGGTGGTTATGCACAGGGGGTTTTGTTTCAGGCTTGGGTATCTTCCCGATTCATTCCGAATGGCAATTTTTGAGAAGTTCAAAATCAAAGAAACCATGAAAGGTTCCCCCGATTATGCTTTCTCCAAAATCTGCGTCAACACGATATTTGGAGCCTGCGCCCAAAAGACGATAAGGGACGAATACACGGCAGAAATCGGAGACAGCATTGATTTTGAGCGTATGAGCTGGGAAGTCAACCTAGAAAAGAAAACCCCTGCGGAGATACAGAAGAGCCAAAAAGGAAAGTTCCCGTTTCTCTGGGGCCTGTGGACAGCCAGCATGACGCGGCTCAAGCTCTGGCAACTGCTGAAAATCGTAGGTTGGGAAAAGGTGATTTACTGGGATACAGATTCTTGTAAATTTGAAGGGGCCAAGGTTCCAGCGGTCGAACAGTATAATAAAGAAGTTGCCGCCCAGTGTGAGAAGCGCGGGGTGGTGGTCACGAAACCCAACGGCAAGAAAGTCTATATCGGGATAGCAGAGGACGAACACCCACAGGCAGATTATGGTTACACCGAATTCAGATTCTTACACGCCAAGTGTTACGCGGCCCGGACGTGTGAAGGTGTACTAGAAAGCACCATTGCAGGAGTAGGCAAGAAAGAAGGGCAGGCGGCATTAAAGGACGATATTGAAAATCTGAACGACTTTTTAATTATTGATGATGCTGGTGGTCAGATGCTTTCTTACCACGACAGCCCCATAAAAGAACGCCACGATTTCCAGCGCGTGACGCATTCCGCAAGCTGGGTTGTAATGACCCCGCGCCGCTATGAGGTGGGCGGCATCAATGATTTTGCTGAGGAACGCTTGGGATAAATGTTCCACATGGAACAATAAAAGCCGCCCACGGCCTAGAGGTCGTGGGCGGCTCTATTATTCGGTGATTTCGATATCCAGAGAATCACACGAAATGAGGTAGGGGACGTGAGAATAAGAGGAGAACGGAATGCTAATGGAAATTACGATTGCATTAGGATTAGAAGCAGAAGCCGAAGCCTGAATAGAAACCCCCTCGGCGGTAGATTCGACTACGGTATCGATTGCTTCTGCACTCATATCCGTACGCACGACGTTAATCACATGGAACTTAGTAGGGGTCGTAAGACGCGCACTCAGTGCATTGTGATTCTGAGTATGGAACCACGGTCGGACAAATTTGATAGTGAGAGAATATGCGCCCATTTCCCCATAATACACTCCCAGAACGGCGTACTGTTCGCTGATTTTATAGGGGAGCTTGTCGGCGAAACTTTTATCCAGTTTATCCGTTTCCAGTCGGGCCAGCTCGTTCTCCTGAGAGGTCGCGCACTCGGAAATGGTCTGCCCGGAGTGCGCGGTTGCCCAGTCGCCCACAATGTCGTCCTGCCGTTTCTGGTCGGCATTAAACTCAGTCTTGGTGACGTAGTCTCCCAGAGCAGTTTTGTCGGCCTTGTCGGTTTCCAGATGGGTGATGGAATCGGTGATGCCAGAGATGGCGGTATCCTGCTGGGCGTTCTTGGCTTTGATATCCGCGATATCCTGTTTGCTGGTGGTGTTGTCACTTTCCAGAGTAGAAATGCGGGTTTCATGGTCTGCCAGCTCGGTGGCGTGGGTCGCCAGCTCTGCCGCGTGCTCGGCCAGCTCGTTCTCCTGAGAGGTCGCGCACTCGGAAATGGTCTGCCCGGAGTGCGCGGTTGCCCAGTCGCCCACAATGTCGTCCTGCCGTTTCTGGTCGGCATTAAACTCAGTCTTGGTGACGTAGTCTCCCAGAGCAGTTTTGTCGGCCTTGTCGGTTTCCAGATGGGTGATGGAATCGGTGATGCCAGAGATGGCGGTATCCTGCTGGGCGTTCTTGGCTTTGATATCCGCGATATCCTGTTTGCTGGTGGTGTTGTCACTTTCCAGAGTAGAAATGCGGGTTTCATGGTCTGCCAGCTCGGTGGCGTGGGTCGCCAGCTCTGCGGCGTTCTTGGCAATGAGCTGGCCGTTCGCCAGCTCTGCGGCCTTGGCGCGGTCGATTTCAGCGGTCAGCGCGGCATTGGTGTTGTCGGTCTTGGTGTCCAGCTGGGTAAAGTGGGCCTTGGCCTGTTCGCAACACTCTTCCAGTTTGTCCAGCCGCCCATCCTGCTGAACGTCCTTCTCCTGAATGTGCGCGATTGCATCCCGATTGGATTCAATCTTTGCCTCGTCCTCGGTAAGGTCAGACCGGAGACCATCGGTGACACTGGTAAGGCGCTCAATGGCCTGATGATTTGCCGTGATTTCCTCATGCTGGGCGGTCAGACGGTTCTCATGGTCGGCCAGCTTTGCGGCATGGTCGGCCAGCTCGTGGGCGTTCTTGGCGATGTTCGCGGCATTGTCCTGAATGTTTTTGGTATTCTTGGCAATATCGGCAGTGTTCTGGGCGATGCTGGCATCGTGGCTCTTGAGCTTGGTATCAATGCCGTTCAGCCGGGAATCATGCTCCACGTCCTTTGCCTGAAGGGCGGCAATGTCGTTGTCATTGCTGGTAATCTGCCTCTGCAAATCCTCGTCCTTGGCGTGCAGGTCGGCAATCTCGGTGGTGTGCTGGGCGGTGGTGGCCTGCAATCCGTCGATTTCGGTCTCGGCAGTCGCCACGCGCTCGGCCAGAGCGTCAACACGGGCCTTATCCTCGGCAACCGTGTTTTTCATCTCCGCGTTGTCCTTGGTGAACTGGTCGATTTTCTCCCTGAATTCCGCGTTGTCAGACGCGAAACCGGAGACCTGAGACGACAAATCCTTGACCTCGTTTTTGTACTGCTCCACCTGCGCATTATATGCGCCGGTCTTGGCCCAATACCGCTCGTTGGTGATATCAATGCCAGGGCCCACGTTGCACTTGCTCGTGTAGCTTTCGCCGTCGTGGGTCACAATGGTAAGGGATTCATAGGAGCGGTGAATATCCCACTCGATGGGGGCGGCAAAAATCGGAACATACCGGGAGCCGATATACTGAGACGGGGGACACGGCCCACAGGGAACAGGGGGCCGGGGCGGCATCGGGGGATGATGAGGGCCGCAAGGGCCCGGCCCACAGGGGCCGGGGTCAGCAGGAGCAAAAGGCGCGGGCTTGATGGGGAAACCACAATCTTTCTTGCAACTCATGTTGAAAACTCCTTTCTTAATAGGTGATAATGAGATGACCATACTCGGGCTCTGTGATATCGGTGCCGGTGTTGAAGGTCAGCCAGCCCCAATTGGCCGGGACGTAAGCACAGAAATGCCCGTCCGGGGTCAGACCGAACCACACAAAACGCACCATCTCAGTAACCATGCTGGGAAGGTTTTTATCGGCCCACTCCAAAAACTTACCGTTTTCAAAGTCGCCAGCGTTCAGACGGTCGTTGATGCACTTTTGAGCGGCCGCAAGGTCAGCCATTGCAGAATTCAGCGCGGTGATGTTGCCGCCCTGCGACTCCTGCCCTTTGGCAATGCCCTGCACCAGAGCTGTCAAGCTCTGAATCTGGGATACCATCCAACGAAGGTCATACATCCCGGGGTCTCCGGGGACGTAGGGCGGGGACGGACAAAACGGATAATCCATAAATTCACCCCCTCATTTCTTTCATCAGTTCGTCGGCCCGGATTGCTTCCGGGGTGAACGAATTGTTTTTCCACCATGCCCAGACAGCCGCGGCAGTCGTCAGACCGGTGGTCACCCAAGGCTCAAGGGTGGCGCTGTCGATGGGCAGAGGGCTCAGACCGGCAACGCTGAGAATCTGATTTGCCAGAGCCAGAGCAAGAACAGCAGTTCTTGCGATAGTAGAGGCTTTGATTTTCATACTAGTCAACCTTCCTTTCCAAATCATCTATGCGGTGGTTTGCCACTTTGATTTGCTCTTCCAACACGGGGACGCGGCGGGCAAAGTGGTTATGCTCCCGCACTTCCCGGGTCAACTCGTCGAGACGTGTATCGGTGACGGCCTGCGCCCTGCTGTTTGCGATAAGAACACCCGAAAGCGTCACAAGGCCACCGATAAGCGCCACGATGATTTCCGATACCATGATACCACTCCTTTCAATAAACGTCAAGGCAGAAAGTGCGGTGGAAGGAATCAGCAATCACACGATACATATTGAAAAGCACCGTCTGCCGCTCTGCCTCAATCATCGCCTGCGTCGTGGTAACACCGATATTGCCGCCTCGCTTCCACTCGTGAACGGTGGTAACGGTCTCCGATTCCTTGCCCGTGACAGCCGCAAGGCCGTGTTCCTCATGCTTGCCGGTCTTGGAATCCTGCGCGGTTCCACGGTCTCCCGCCTGCCGCTCTGTGTGCCCGTGTCCATCGGTGCGGCCCGTGTCACCATGGGTGCCGTGGGCCCGGTCGATGCTGTCCCGCTGGCCGGTTGTAAGGCCCTCGGTGTCCTGCTTGGTCTCGGTGTCCGACGTGCTTTCTTGGTGGTCGGTCATGTTCTCGGTGGTTACGTCGTCTTGGGTGCCGGTCGTGTTCTCGGTTTCCGTCCAGTCGGTTTTGCGGGTATCGTCGGCGGTGCCGGTCTCCTTATAGATAGTGGTGGATGCATCGAAAGGCTGATAGGTCGCCTCGTTCTCGGCTGAAACCTTGCCCTCAACGTCCGTCTGGCTGTCCTTGGTGGTCTTGAGTTTATCGGTCATTGTTTCACCGTGGGTCGTGAGCCGGGTGCCGGTCGTATCCCGGTCAAGGGTGCCCTTGGTGTCCCGGGTCTCGTCTGCGCTGGTCTGGGTATGAGCAAAACCATGTTCTTTCCCGGCAGTACTGCCCACGGTTTTCTCCTGCCCTGCGGTGTTGTCCGTGGTGAAACCGTCCGCTTTGGTGTCCTCATGGTACAGGTTGCCGGTGGTCTCCATCTGGTGGCGGTCGTCTGCGTGCTGGCTCTGCTCGTCAGCTCCACCGTGGGAGTGGGTGGCCGTGTTCTCGGCGGTATCCTTGGCCCGCTCGGTGGTATCCTTGGTGATTTCAGACACGTCAGTGTTCCAGATGGGATTGTATTCCAGCTGGGTTGTGGAAAACAGCTTTCTCCAAATGGGGAGATTTTCCCTGCTCCACCAGTACAATTCCGATTTCATCCAAATAGGGTCGGGGTGGTACAGGGGGGCCAGACCGTGGGCCCTGCGGATAGCTTGGATAACTCCGGCTTTCTCCATGCCCTCGGGAACCATCATATTGGCAAAAAGATTGGGGTCAGCCATTAACAGCGCTTCCAGATTGCAAGAAGAGACAAGCTCATTCACCAACATTGTTATTCACCTCTTCCCCTTCGTTGTTGGCCTCGGTCTCGTCGGCCTCGCCTGCGTCAAAATCGGGCTCAACCATTTTAAAGGTAATATTTGTATCGTACATCTCATTCACGATTGCAAGGGATTTTTCCAGCGTGATGCGCCAGACCTCGCGCCGGTTGAAGGTCTCCGCGTCTGCCGCTTTCGATTCCGTCACCACCATGCGCTCTTTTTTGTTGGGCTGAACAGAAACGCCCAGTTCCCTGTAAAAGTCGCACAGGATGTTCCGACGATACTCCATCAAATCGGGAAGAATAAAGTTCTTGGAAAGGTCGCGGTCAAACTGCATGATGGGCAGGGTAAAATCTCCATCGGCCTTTGTGGTCAACTGCTGTTTCAAATCGGCATTGATAACAACGGCGGGGGCACCGTTTGCCAGCTTGTTAAAAATCCCTTCCATGGTACGCTTGCCCTTGTCGTCCTTGGCGATAGCCGCATAGGCGAAACGGGCATTAATTGCGCTCTGCCGGATTGCGATTTCTGCCAACTGCATTTCCCGCGCGTACTTTGTCACCAAGTCCCACGTTCCTTGATAGTCGGGTGTGAGCTTGATAACAGCGCACTCTTTGCCGATTTCCAGAGGGCGCGGAAAATTGAAAAACGTCGTCGAAATCTGCATTCCGCGCGGCTGGTATTGCAGGCCGTAACCGGTCGGAAATGCGGGCTGTACAACCAGACCGTATGTTTTCGACTTGAACACGGTCGCAAAACCGGTGCGGAAAAGCTGGTATAAAAATGCGTCGTAGTCCCACCCGATTTGACCGGGGCCATTCTCCGGGAGCCCGTTGAATTCAATGAGACCGCGCAACCTCTGAAAGAAGGAACGTTCCCAGTAATTCATTGCATCGGTGGAAAACGTTGCATCGAAATTTCCGCACAGCGTACCGCCGTCGTAGTATCCACTATAACACTGATACATATAATCATCCTTTCTTATTCGATAAATACGCCAGAATCCATAGCGGCATTGATGTAAGAAATTTCATCGGGCTTGGCGTTCAGCGGAGCACAGGAGAAACCACGGGTCTTACAGTATCCCTGCACAGGCTTTGCAACTTTCATTACTGGGTATCCGTAAACCTTTTGGAAACCTGCGTCGTCCACCGGGGGATAATACAGCAGGGTCAATTTTGCTTCCAACGGCAATTGCACCTGCGACGCGCCGCCCAACGTTCCGGCTGTGCAGTTGATGGGGGAAACCGTTTGCTGTACACCCTGCGCAACTTGGGCCATACCTTGCGCGGCCTGAGATACGCCGCCTGTGAATCCTGCCACGGTGGACAGGAGACCCCCGCCGAAATTCATTGCACCGGTGACGGTGTTGATTGCACCGGTCAGCGCACGCACCGGGTCAATATTACTGGTGCCGATTCCGTAGGGGCTGGCTATGCTGGTGCTTCCTGCGTATACCGTGTAATCACCGGCCCGGACTAATGTTGTTACACTGCCGTCCACGAAACACACAGACCAATCAATGTCGATGTTTGCCGCCATGTTACACTGGTCAACGGGAACCGCCAGCGTGCCCACGAAAGGAACGTATAACTGAATTTGACAGTTCATGCGCTTCCAATCGTCAGCAGGCCACGGTATCGCTATCGTGGTATGAACACTCCGGGAGCTGGACGGAGTGACCTGTTGTGCAAAAACTGTGGTGTTGAACTGCCCCAAAGTGATTTCCGTTTGCCGTCCTGCGCCGTATCTGGAAAGGTTTATGGGTATCCAGATGCAGGAGCGGACGCACTCCAATGCGTTGCCGCCGAACAAAAGTTTGTTCATAAACTCGGGCAATGCCAATTCCCAACGAACCATCGGCTTGGTAAGGGTCTCCCACGTTAAGGAAACTGCGGTGAGCAGACTGCCCAAAGTGGCCGCGCTCATTGCATAGGCGTGCAGGCCAGACTTGCCAACACAGGACAACACAAAGGTGCCACCAGAGGCATCAATATTTCCGTCCGTGATATCTGCCGACGCTGTGGAAATCTTGGGGGCCATTCCAACGGCCTGCCGGGTGTCCTGCAAACGGAACGTTGCGCCGCTAGAATCTTGATTGAAACCGTATTCAATGAATGCGTCCGTTTTAAGAATGGTATCCCGGTAGGTTGCCAGCGGGTCGAGCTCCAGCGTAAATTGCCAGATGTTCGCGGTTCCCCTGCCTCGGATACCGATTGATATATCGCGTATCCAATAGAAACTCGCCGTCTCTTCGCACTGGCAATAATTCCACTGGGGGGAAATGTTGATGCTGTTCAGCGTAACGTAAATAACAGGCCGCTCCATGCTGGTGGTTTGCTTGAAATCACAACGCTCCTCGTCGGGGAGCTTGGTATAATCAAATGCTTTGGTTGAATTCACGCGCTTCTCAACGTTTCCAAAGTGGAAGTGATATCCGTGTTCCACGCTAGGCGCGGGAACCGCGCCGTTAAATTCGCCTCGTGCCATTGTTTCACCTACTTTCTAACAATAAAGGCCCGGCCTTTTACGGTCGGGCCTTCGCGGCTGGTTACGGCTGTGCGTCGTCGCTCATGTAGAAGAGAATTGCGTTCTCGGTGGGGTCGGCGAGATAGTTCATCTTCCAATGATGTTCCGTATTGTAGTACTCGCCTTTCGTGTTGAAAGGAGTAGTATAAACACTGTCCATCATGTAGACGGTCGCCAGCGCCCTGCGGTCATACAGCAGGCCCACCACCATGGACAGGTCAACTTCTTTACCGGTTTCCTGCTTGGCGGTGTTCACGTTGAACTGAGCGGGAATGACCTTCACGCGGCTCTTGTCGTTGATGTTCTGCCAGAAGTTGACCCCCTCATAGTTACCAAAGGACAAATAACCGGGGCCAAAGATAGCAGGGAACACCCACGATTTTGCATCGTTAATGAGAGGCTGATACAGGAGAAGTTTCTGCTCGCTCTTGGGAGTGTGCCGGAGCAGGGTCAGCGGGTCGCCGTTGTCGTCGGTGCAGGCGGGAACCAGATGATAAAGGTCGGTGCTTTCCTCAAGCAGGGCCGTCTGGGTTTCCAGCAGGGAGACAAAGAAAGAAAGGAATTCCTGCAAATGGGTGGTCAGCAGGTCGGCGGTGGTGTACGCGGTGCCGCGTGCCTTGTTGAATTCGACAGTAAGGTTGACCTTCTGGCCGGGTTTGCCGGTGTTGTACAGACTGCCAATAAAGTTCATCACGACGGCGCGGTTCTCGGCGGTTTTCCAGCGGGCCACGTCGTTGGCAACTTCCGTAGTGATACCGGCCAGAAATGCCGAAAGTTCGCTTTCGCTGGTGAAAGCGGTCGTCAGCTGAGAACGGAACGTCGTATAGGTCTGGTCAAGCGTGGCCTGCCCAGTATACCACATTTCCAGCGGATACCGCTTGGAAATCTTATACATATCCACGCTCTGGCCGTCGCGCAAGGTGTTGGGGTTCTGGACGGTGTTGATGAACTTGGCTTCGTCAAACTTTCCAGAGAAGAAAGCGATTTTGCGGATGAACAAACCCCACTCCTGCGACGTGGTTTCGATGCTGGTAAACCTGCCGCTATATGCGCGGGTGGTAATGATGGTACGCGAAACCATGTTATAGAGGGCCTGCAACGTGCCCTCTTTGCTGGTGTTAAGGCACATCTGCCCGACGTTGATAAAAGAAGAGGTATCAACGGCAGTGATTGCCGTCTGGCCCGTCACCTGCTGAACCAGATTATTGGCGATGGTATAAATATCCTGCGGACGGAAAACCGTTGCGCCTGCCTTTTCGGGGAAATTCGGGTTAGCCATTACTTAACAACTCCTTCCATAATACTGAAATTAGGACTTTCGGGTGCAGGGGCAGGCTTGACCGCCCCCAGAATGATATCTTCCACACTGGTGACAGTGGGAAGAGCGCCCACGGTGCCAGCGGTCGGAACATTGAGCGCGTCAACCTTTTTGCTAAGGTCGGCAAGGCTTGCCACCAGCTGGCCAAGGTCGGGAGTGGCCGGGGCCTGCTGGGCAGGTGCAGGAGTGGGAACCGTCGCCGGAGCGGTCGGAACCGTGGGAGCAGTTGCGCCGGGAACCTGCACAGGGCTGGGGGGAGTGGTCTGGGGATTGCCCAGATTCATAAAAGCGGCAATATCGGTTTTGGAAAAACCTGCGTTTGCCAATGCGATAACGTCGTTAATGCTGAGTGCCATAATCAATAGGCTCCTTTCCATCTTGATTTGTTGGTTCTAACGTCCACATGGGTGAACGTGTGATATACGCCGATACCGCCAGAAGCGCCCAAATAGACCTCTGCTATCTCTGCGATTCTGGACGGTGTCACGCCCTCTACCCAAATATCAGCCGCCATGCCGTTACAATGCTGAGACCGGGGAGAAGCGTTTTTGAGAGTGGCGTTATATTCCTTGCTTCTATATCCGCTGTTAATGTGAACCGGTTTACCGGTAAAATTTCGGATGTTTTCAAGCAAGGTCAAAAGCCGCTCGTCAACCTTTACAATGTCGCTGGGGTCATGCTTGGAGTGGAATTCCCGCACACGAAAGTGCGGGGAAAGCCGCTTTTCTGCGGCGTATTTGTATGAATAAGTAAGCATTGCCTACTCCTTTCTATAAAAGCAGGGGTACGCAACTTAGAAATGCTACCCCACAGACTTCCGGTCTGTCTAAGTTTTGGGGGCCCCTGCACCTTTATCATACTATCTTTAATCGTCGATGTCAAGGAATTCTTTGATTTTAAGCAACGTAGGCACATCGGAACACCAAATCTGATTAAGATTTAACATAGCCTCAAAGAATGGATGATGCAGACGGAAAGCGGTTTTCCCTGCTTTCGTGTCTGGGTATACTTCTCTACTTTCGTGCCGGGACGTACACAGATACACATGATTCCCGTCATACACATACGCATATAACCCCGCCACGGAGTACAGAGGTTTCATACCTTTAAGGTTCATGGGCCGTACCGCTTCCAGATTGTTGTAAGCAAACTGATTTTCCATTGCCATTTTATAAAACTTCGAATCCTTGTTTTTCATCATGTGACGCATGAAAGCGGTCTGCGCACGCTTGGCACTTACCGCGCTGGACTTGGGCATACCAATGAAAACGCCGCTTTCTGTTACCGTCCATTCTTTGCCCGTCCTGCACAGCTTGGCAATTTCATCCACCACGCCAAGCTCCACCAAAATGGGGCTTGCAATGTCAAATGCGTTTGCAAGCAACCAGAGACGCAACGGGGGTTTCCCTTCTAGTTCCCGGTTTCCGTCGATGGTCACATAGGCATTCAAAAGCGCGTCGCCCTCTGCCTTGCGTTTGATGACAATTCTTTCGGGAATGAATTCATCAAAAACAACGTCATCAAACTGGCTACCGTTGAAACCACGAATATTCGCAATGCTGGGCAATGTCATCCCAATGCCGTACTTCTCTAAACACTGCTTTGGTTTACCGTCCTCATACTCAAATCGGCCTATTGTATATGTGACCTTGCCGCCCTTCACAATGTCCGCGTCAAACCCTTCTTTTTTCAGAGGCAAGAACGGGTTCAAGTCGGGGTCGCTGGTGATAGCGTCAAACTCTGTGGTTGTGCGGCGTAAGTACAGGAACCGCTTGCCCTCGTTCAGCTCATATTTCAATGTGCCATAGGTTTTACCAACTTGACGTTTACCAATCAGGATATTGCACCAACAACCTAAAGAAGCGATGGACGGGATATTGACCCATCCACCGCTTTCATATAGGTCAAGCGCAATATTTTTCATGTTGCGCTTGCTCATATTTACACCTCGTAACGGGTCTTATAATCCGTCTTTTCGCCCTGCGCCGTTGCGTGCTCTGAAACTGCGGCAATTATGCGCTGTGCATCCTGCTCAGAGAAGTACACGCGGTACAGGTCGTAATAATGCCCGTCCCGCCCCTTGCTCTGCGGCATTGCGATAAACTCACCGTTTTTGCCGTCAACGACTTTCAGATTGAGGAACGTCGCGCCCGGGACGTTCAGAGTGAACACACAAATCCGGTCAGAAATGAGGTGACACGCCTGCACAGTTGCGTCCTCAATGGACAGATGAGACTTGACGACTTCGGGAGCGGCGTTCCGGTTGTTCTTGTCAAACATGGTATATTCTCCTTTATTACTTGGTGGTGTTGGTCTTGATATCGGTCAGCAGGCCGATAATCTGCGCGTTCTGCTCTGCCAGTGTATCGAGTTTATCAAGTACACCGGTCAAGGCTTTAAGGATATCGGCCTGCTTATTGTTAATGTCCTGCATGGTATCACCTCTTAGAAAATCCAGCGCAACATGAACTGTTTCGCAACGCTGTCTCCATTGGTCGGAAAGAGGGCCGTGGGGCTCTGGTTGGTGTAAATCGAAGCAATGTGATGCTTCTGGGCCTCAAGCTCTGCCGCCTGCTGTTCCATGGTCTTGCCCCCGTGGCAACAGGGAGACCACTGGGGCGCATACGGAAAGCCACGGCGTGCGGCCTCTTCAAAGGCGGTAAAGGGCAGGGGGTCGAGCTTGCCCACGCCGTCAACGATGTTCAGGAGATTGCCGTCCTTGTCATAAACAAGGCCGAAAATGTTCTGCGCCGCGTCCTCATACAACAGGGTATGAGATACGTTTGTCGGAGTGGCGCAAGGGCCGGTACAGGTGCAAGGGTCAGCCATTGTCAACACCACCTTTCACCGTGATAAACTTGGTCTCCGTGTCGCTCCATGCCATATCGCATTCAGCGGCACTGCAAACCTCAGTGAAAATGACTTCGCTGGTTGCGTCCAGATAGTCGATTTCGGTCTTATAGGTTTTCGACTCGCTGGACAGTACTTTCATGCCAGCAGTCTTGCACAGCTCGATTGCGTGCTTGCGGTCGGTGGTATCCACGAAACAGAAATCATGGACTTCGCGCCCCTGCACGGTCGTCACCTTCACATAAGGAACAAAGATTTTCATAATGTTTTCTCCTTTCGGTTTGTCGTGTCGTCTGCAAGTGATTTTTCCTTGCATCTTTATAGTATCACATGGTGCTTGAATAATTGTTAACTAGGTGTTAACAATTGGTTACACCTCATGTATACATATAATGAGGTGCAGGGCACCATGCAGTTAG
>ERZ780162.1616-NODE-1616-length-15278-cov-3.007686_pt1 | contig 15278 bp, 10 predicted proteins | sample MGYA00511474_ERZ780162 | MGnify/ENA primary metagenome ERZ780162 (study PRJEB29588, sample SAMEA2143633) | human gut metagenome | biome: human gut; feature: human-associated habitat; material: faeces | place: Denmark | collected 2008/2010 ...
CAGCTGATTGAGACGATCAAAGAGCAGACATATCCGAACTGGGAGCTTTGTCTGTCAGATGGAAGTGGGGCAAATTCACCAATTGCCGGTTTGCTTGAATCACTTGCAGCATCGGATGAGCGGATTAAAGTAGTGTCTCATGAGGAATCACTGCAGATTTCTGAAAATACAAATGCTGCGATTGAAATTGCAACGGGTGATTATATTGCGTTTGCAGATCATGATGATGAACTGACACCAAATGCGCTGTTTGAATGTGTGAAGGCACTGAATAAAAACAGAGATGTGAAGGTCCTTTATTCTGATGAGGATAAGATGTCGATGGATGGACATAAATTCTTCCAGCCGCATTTCAAACCAGACTACAATCCGGATCTTCTGTGCACAGTAAATTACATCTGTCATTTATTTGTTGTTGACAGAAAAGTTATTGAACAGGTCGGAACTCTCCGTAAGGAATTTGACGGAGCGCAGGATTATGACTTTATTTTCCGCTGTATAGAGGCTGTCAGCCCGGAAGAGATCTGTCATGTACCGAAGATCCTGTATCACTGGAGATGTCATGAGGAATCCACCGCGGAAAATCCGGAGAGCAAAACTTATGCATTTGAATCCGGGAAGCGTGCGATTGAAGAGCACTACAGAAGAACGGGTATCGACGCAGAAGTATATCAGGGAGAGTTTCTGGGGCTCTACAGGACAAGATTTCACAGAGACCATGATCCACTGATTTCCATCATTATTCCAAATAAAGATCATATTGATGATCTGAAACGGTGTATGGATTCCATTGATCAGAAATCTACTTACAAAAATTATGAATATATCATTGTTGAAAATAACAGTACAGATGATGCTACTTTCCAGTATTACAAAAAACTGGAAGCAGAGAATCCAAAAGCCCATGTGGTTTACTGGGATAAGGAGTTCAATTATTCTGCAATCAATAATTATGGAGCTGCTTTTGCAAAAGGTGAATATCTCCTTCTGCTGAATAACGATACGGAAATCATTAATGAGGATTGTCTGGAAGAACTGCTTGGCTACTGTATGCGCAGTGATGTTGGAGCTGTCGGTGCCAGAATGTATTATGAGGACGATACGATTCAGCACGCAGGTGTAGTCATTGGTTTCGGCGGAATTGCAGGGCATTGTTTTGTTCTGCAGCCGAGAGGAACGACAGGCTACTGCCACAGAATCATCTGTGCACAGGATTACAGTGCAGTTACTGCTGCATGTATGATGGTGAAGCGCGAAGCTTTTGACAAAGTCGGAGGGCTTACAGAAGAACTTGCAGTTGCATTTAATGACATTGATTTCTGTATGAAACTGCGAGAAGCCGGTTATCTGATCGTATATAATCCATACGCAGAACTGTATCATTATGAATCCAAGTCCAGAGGATTGGAGGATACACCGGAAAAAGTAGCACGATTTAATAAAGAAATTCAGATTTTTGAAAGACGTTGGCCGGATATCATGCGTGACGGGGACCCATATTACAACCCGAATCTGACATTAAAGAGCCAGGATTTTTCACTGAAACGGATATAGGAGGATTTTGCATGAAAGTATTAGTAACAGGTGTAAAAGGACAGCTGGGTTATGATGTTATGAATGAGCTGGCCAAAAGAGGTTATGAAGGCGTTGGTGTGGATGTGGATGAAATGGATATCACAGACAGAGATGCTGTTGAGCGTGTGATCGGAGAAGTACATCCGGACAAAGTTGTTCATTGTGCTGCATGGACAGCAGTAGATGCGGCTGAGGATAACCAGGAAGTCTGCCACAAAGTCAATGCAGAAGGTACGGAAAATATTGCCAGAATTTGTGGAAAACTTGATATTCCAATGGTGTATATCAGTACAGATTACGTATTTGACGGACAGGGAACTCGTCCGTGGGAGCCGGATGATCCGGTTGTAAAACCATTGAATGTTTATGGACAGGCAAAATATGATGGAGAGGTTGCTGTAGAAAAATATGCTCCAAAACATTATATTGTACGTATTGCATGGGTATTTGGACTTAATGGCAAGAACTTTATCAAAACTATGCTGAATCTTGGCAAGACGCATGATACTCTGACAGTTGTTGATGACCAGATCGGAACACCTACTTATACTTATGATCTTGCGAGACTTCTGGTGGATATGCTCGAAAAAGAAGAGTATGGTAAATATCATGCAACAAATGAAGGTGGATACATTTCCTGGTGTGATTTTGCAAAAGAAATTTTCCGTCAGGCAGGTATGGATGTAAAAGTACTTCCGGTAAGTTCAGCAGAATATCCGGCAAAGGCAAAACGTCCGACAAACAGCCGTCTTGAAAAGAAAAAACTGGAAGAACATGGTTTCACAAGACTGCCAGACTGGAAAGATGCACTTGGTCGTTATCTGAAAGAAATTCAGTAAAATAATTGAGAAGCAGAGAATAAAAGATAAAAAGAACCGGCTGCTGTCTGAAAAGACAGTGGCCGGTTCTTGCATGTTCGTAAGTTTGACAGGAATCAGGATTTCGCAACCTTTACGATGCGGAAAAGGATCAGGAGAAGCAGAAGAAGTCCGATACCGCCGATCACAAAGTATGGAACAGAAGTATGACTGACTGTATAATCCTGGGCATTTGTCAGATTCTGTGTGCTGGCTTCAATAACAGCAGTATCTTCTTCCGGTGAAGTTACAGACATAACCGCAGTGCCGACCGGAGTTCCATTAAAGAGAAACTGACGGTTGTACTGTCCATCCTGAACTTCGCCATCCTGTGTTGTAAGTGCATCAGCAGTAGTACCGTTTGGTACAAATACGTTTCCACCGGATGCCATATCAAAATCATTATCTCCAAGAGAAAGGAGCTGGAAGTTGTCAAATCCATAGTTGAGAAGACTGACTGCTTCGGCAGCAGTTGTGCCGGATGCACCCTGGAGAATAACGGCAATCAGAGAAACTCCGTTTTTTTCTGCTCCGCAGACCAAAGTACTTCCGGAGGCTTCTGTGTATCCCTCGCGTCCACCGAGACAATACTGATAATAAGAAGCATTTGTATTGTTCAGCATAGAGAAGTTGTTGGTCAGTACACGTTCACCGCCAGATACATTGGTGGCCGGAATCGTATAGGAAGTGGTTTCTGCAATGGCTCGAAAAGATTCGTTGTCGATAGCCGCTTTTGTGATCAATGCCATATCATGAGCGGTTGTATGCTGATTTTCGTCAGGAAGTCCGGTAGGATTAGTGAATACGGTATTGGTACATCCAAGTTCGACAGCACGGTTGTTCATCATCTGAACAAATCCGTCAACGGAACCACCGATCTGTTCTGCAATCTGAAGAGCAACATCATTGGCAGATGCAAGCATGATCGCATACAGACATTGTTCTACAGTAAAGACTTCATCCAGCTGAGCGGAAATACTTGCACCGCCGTCCGTGACACCGGAAACACCGGTCGCGGTCATAGTAACCTGATCGCTCAGCTGTGCATTTTCCAGAGTCAGAAGCGTGGTCATAACTTTTACTGTAGCACCAGGGTAAAGAACCTGGTCCATGTTTTTGGCATAAACGGTAGTCTGTGTACTGTCTTCCATGATCATTGCAGCTGTGGAGGTGATATCCGGACCCTGTGGCCAGCCGGAGATGCTGTTGGTCGAAATGGAAGAGGTCTGCGTTTCGGCCGTTTCTTCGGCTGCCAGGACAGGTGTCTGGAATATCAGTGTACATGCAAGCCCAAGAGCCATCAGACCACTATATAATCTTTTTGATTTCATAAATCTGTACTCCCATTATATTTCTTATCTTAAGGTTTCAATAGAATCTATCATATCCCATTTTAGCGCTTAATTCAAGCAGAATGACATACGCCCTTGCAAAAACAGGGGCAGGATGATAAAATGATATCCGATTATATATAAAAACAAAGAAAAATAACCTGAGGATATCAATAAAATATGAGTAAAAATAAAGATGTGGCAGGGCATATCGAATGGGGAAGGATGCTGAAAAAATTAAACCCTTATACGATCAAAAAAGGACTGCGTTATTTTAAGCATTACGGACCAAAAGAATTCTGGATACGCCTTCATGAACGTTTTGAACCGGAAGAAGTGCCATATGGCCCCTGGTATGAGGCCTATATACCGGATGAGGCAGAGCTTGAGAAACAGCGTCATCACAGATTTTCAAGTGCTCCACTGATCAGTGTGGCGGTTCCGGCATACCGGACGCCGGAAACATTCCTGCGTCAGATGATCGATTCACTTCTGGCACAGACTTACGGCAACTGGGAGCTGTGTATTGCAAACGGCAGCCCGGATGATGAACAGATGAAACAGGTACTTGCTGAGTATACACAGAGGGACAGCCGCATACGTGTACAGGAATTAAAAGAGAATCTTGGAATTGCAGGGAACACAAATGCAGCACTTGCAATGACGGAAGGTGAGTTTGCCGGAATACTGGATCATGATGATCTGCTTGCACCAAATGCGCTTTATGAGATTGCGCTTGCTCTGGAAAAAGATCCGGAACTGGACGCTGTTTATACGGATGAAGATAAGGTGACTACAGACCTGAGCGAGCATTTTCAGCCGCATCTGAAGCCCGATTTTAATCTGGATCTTCTGCGCTCCAATAACTATATCTGTCATTTTTTTGTTGCCAGACAGTCTGTTATACGTAAAGCTGGCGGCTTCAGGCAGGAATTTGACGGTGCGCAGGATCATGATTTTATCTTTCGCTGTGTAGAGGAGGCCGGCAAGATCGGACATGTTCCGGAAATCCTTTATCACTGGCGGACGCATAAAGCATCTACGGCAGATAATCCTGCAAGCAAGATGTATGCATTTGAAGCAGGCAGGCGTGCAATTGAAGCACATCTGAAACGCACCGGTACAGAGGGAACAGTAACACATACACCGGATCTCGGATTTTTCCGGGTACAGTATCCGGTCCATGGAGAACCGCTTGTTTCGATCATCATTCCAAATAAAGATGAGAAAGAAGCGCTTCATGCGTGTATTGCATCTATAAAAGAAAAAACAAAATATCAGAATTATGAGATCATCATTGTAGAGAATAACAGTACTTCTGAGGAGATTTTTGCATATTACGAAGAACTGAAGAAAGATCCGAAGATTCGAGTCATTCGCTGGGAAAAAGAATTTAATTATTCTGCGATCAACAATTATGGAGCACGTTATGCAAATGGGGAGTATCTTCTGTTCCTGAATAATGATGTGACAGTTATTACAGAAGGCTGGTTGACAGAAATGCTTGGAATGTGTCAGCGCAGGGAGGTCGGAGCAGTAGGTGTAAAGCTGCTTTATCCGGATGATACGATCCAGCATGCAGGCTGTGTAATTGGAATTGGCGGAATTGCCGGACATATGTTCGTGAATATGCCGGCAAATCGTACCGGATATCTGCATAAGGCTTCAATCCTTCAGGACATGAGTGCAGTGACTGCAGCATGCATGATGATGAAAAAAGCAGCTTTTGAGGAAGTTGGTGGATTTACCGAGGAACTGTCCGTTGCATTCAATGATGTAGATCTTTGTCTGAAGGTCAGAGAGACTGGCAGACTGATCGTTTATGATCCATATGTACAGCTGTATCATATGGAATCAAAAACACGAGGTGCAGAAGACAGCCAGGAGAAGGTACGGCGTTTTCAGGAAGAAATCGAGTATATCCGGTGTCACTGGATCGATATTCTGAAAAAAGGAGATCCGTACTATAATAAGAACCTTTCTCTTTCAAAATGGAATTATTCTCTTCGTCCATTGAAAGGAATGGAATTAAAGGAGAAAGAAAACAGATAGGAGATAATATGGAAGTATCGGTGATCATACCGAATTTTAATGGAATCGCATTTCTGGACAGCGTTTTGGGAAGTCTGGAAGGGCAGACACTGAAAAATTTTGAAGTGATCCTGGTGGATAACGGATCCGCAGACGGAAGCTGTTCGTTTGTAAGTGCAAATTATCCATGGGTGCATATTATTGAGTTGCCGGATAACTTTGGATTCTGCCGGGCTGTCAATGAGGGAATAAAAGCAGCAAAAGCACCATATGTACTGCTTCTGAATAATGATACGGAAGTAAAGGAAGATTTTGTGGAGCAGATGCTGCTGGCGATAAGAAGACATAAAAATGCTTTTTCGTGTGCGGCACGAATGGTACAGTATCATGACAGAGATAAGCTGGATGATGCAGGAAATTATTACTGTGCGCTGGGCTGGTCTTTTGCGCGGGGAAAAGGAAAAAATATTGATCTGTATCAGAAAGAAGAAAAAATTTTTTCAGCCTGCGGAGGTGCAGCTATTTATCGTAAAAAGATCATGGAAAAGATCGGATATTTTGATGAGGAGCATTTCGCATATCTGGAGGATACGGATATCGGATACCGTGCCAGAATTTATGGATATGAAAACTGGTATGCACCAGATGCAGTCGTATATCATGTGGGAAGTGGTACGAGTGGCTCCAGATATAATCATTTCAAGACCAGATATTCTTCCAGAAATAATATTTATCTGATCTATAAAAATATGCCTCTCCTTCAGATCATCCTGAATCTGCCGTTTCTGGCAGCGGGTTTTCTGATCAAGTTTCTGTTCTTTGCACTAAAAGGAATGGGAAAAGAATACCTGGCCGGTATCAAAAACGGATTTTCTATCAGCATGAATCACAGGAAAGTTCCGTTTTCGGTCAAACATCTTCCCAATTACTGTAAGATACAGCTTGAATTGTGGGAAAATATGTTCCGCAGAATTCGGGCATAAAGTCATTTTTACAGTGGTTTATGGAAATTTAATATAATAAAAGATAAGATTTTATTGATTTTGAAGGACAACTATTATAATATAAACGTGTCTGTCCAGACATGGGATTCAGAATGTACGGACAGAGATGCTTAAAACACAATGAAATGGATAGAGGTGGCAGAGATTGATTCAGGACAATCAGAAGAATTTCAGTCGTCTCCAGATGTTAATTGATGCCATTGTCATTGCTGTGACCTATGTACTTGCCTGGATGATCCGTTTTATCGGTCCGTTTGCATATTCAGCAGTCCGGGCACTTGCGTTTGAAGAGTACATGTTTGCATTGATATTTATCATACCGGGGTATCTGCTTCTGTATCAGGCATTTACTTTATATGAGCCTTTGCATATGCAGGGGCGCAGACTGGTTCTGGCAAATATCATCAAGGCAAATGTACTCGGACTTCTGCTGATCGTATTCAGTCTGTATATGATGGGAGAGTCTGATTTCTCCCGACTGACGGTTTACATTTTCTGTGTGATCAACATCTTTGCAGAATGGGGAGTAAGGCTCTTTATTTTCTCCATGCTGAGAAAAATGAGAAAGCGCGGACTGAATCAGAAGCAGATGATACTGGTAGGTTACAGCCGGGCAGCGGAAGAATATATTGACAGAATTCAGCAGAATCCACAGTGGGGTTATGTTGTCAGAGGAATCCTTGATGATAATGTTCCGGCAGGAACTGCTTATAATGGAATCAAGGTTATCGGACGAATTGCAAATCTTTCTGTGATACTTCCTGCAAACAGGCTGGATGAGATTGCAATTACACTGGGACTGAGTGAATATTACCGACTGGAGGAAATTGTCGGAATGTGTGAGAAATCCGGTGTTCATACCAAATTTATACCGGATTATAATAAGATCATTCCTACGAAACCATATACGGAAGATATACTGGGACTTCCGGTGATCAACATCCGTTATGTTCCATTGAGTAATACATTTAATGCAATGGTCAAACGCTTGATGGATGTTGTTGGGGCAATCATGGCGATCATTGTTTCTTCACCGGTCATGCTGCTGATGTGCATACTCATCAAATTGACATCACCGGGACCACTTATATACCGACAGGAGCGTGTCGGACTTCATAATAAAAATTTCTGGATGTACAAATTCCGTTCTATGGAAATTCAGCCGGAGGCCGAAGAAAAGAAGGCCTGGACAGTTAAGAATGATCCGAGGGTAACCGGAATCGGTAAATTTATGAGAAGGACCAGCATTGATGAACTGCCTCAGCTGTTTAATATTCTGAAGGGTGATATGAGTCTGGTGGGACCGAGACCGGAGAGACCGTTTTTTGTTGAGAAATTCCGCGAGGAAATTCCAAGATATATGGTGAAACATCAGGTGCGTCCGGGACTTACCGGCTGGGCACAGGTAAATGGTTACCGGGGAGATACCTCTATTCGTAAACGTATTGACTGTGATCTCTACTATATAGAGAACTGGTCGATCGGATTTGATATAAAGATATTGTTCCTGACGATTTTCAAAGGGTTCATTAATAAAAATGCATATTAAAGATAAGGGGAGAGAAGATGGCAAGACCTAAGTCAAAAACAAAAAAGATACTATTTGCTGTTGAAATTATTGTTCTTCTGCTGTTTATCGGTGGTCTGTATGTATATGGACAGCTGAATTCAAAACTGGACAAGATCAATCAGCCAGTTCTGGATGACAGTAAGATCAAAGTAAACCAGGAAGTACAGGATTCTATTGATTCACAGGAATCAACTCTGACAGGTTATACAACATATGCTCTGTTTGGTATTGACCACCGTGATAAAAATACTGCACTCGGCGGTGAGAACAGTGATACAATTATTATTGCAAGCGTAAATAATGACACAAAAGATGTGAAGCTGGTTTCTGTATATCGAGATACCCTTCTCAATCTTGGTAACGATACTTATTCCAAGGCGAACGCAGCGTATGCTTACGGTGAAGCCGAACAGGCGATCACAATGCTGAATACAAATCTCGACCTGAACATCAGCGAATATGCAACCGTAAACTTCAATGCGCTGACAACGATCATCGATGACCTTGGTGGACTGGATATGGACATGTCTTATGCCGAGATTGTTCATATGAATAACTACTGTGTAGAGACATCCGAAGAAACAGGTAAGGATTATACACCGATCGAACTTCCGGACAGACCGGATGATATCGAGGCAGTTCAGTATCATTATCATCTGAATGGTGTACAGGCAACTTCTTACTGTCGTATCCGTTATACAGCAAGCCTTGATATGGGACGTACAGAGAGACAGAGACGTGTGATCCAGATGATCGTCAGCAAGGCAAAATCTGCCGGTCTTGGCAAGATCTTCAAGATCATGGACGATGTATTCCCGATGGTTACAACTTCTATGACAAAAGACGAAATCCTGCAGCTTCTGCCTACTCTGATCGGTTACAGTGTAGACGATACGACAGGATTCCCATCCTCTTTCAAATTCGCCAATGTTAAGGGAAGTATTATTGTACCGACGACACTGGAAAGCAATGTTATCGAACTGCATAAATTCCTTTACGGAGATGAGGCATATACACCGTCTGCAACTGTACTTGCAAACAGTGAAAAGATCCTTGAGATCGTTGGCGGTGAGAGCAGTCTGGATGACAAACAGGCTACAGTAGAAGAGAATACTGCAAATGATACAGTCATTTTCGAGAATAACGGAAGCGGATGGTCTGATACAAGCAGCAATTATGACTCCGATGACAGTGGAAGCGCTGACAGCAGTTCTGACAACTCTGACAACAGTGACGGAAGTTCCGGCGGTGGAAATACGGATTATGATTATGATGATTCTGATAACAGTGGCGGAAGCTCCAGCGGTGGTGATTCCGATTATGTAGAACCTGACAATGGAGGCGATAATTCCGGCGGTGATGACGGTTCTGGCGGAGATACTACAGGCGGAGATACTACAGGCGGAGACACCACAGGCGGAGACACCAGTGGTGGTGATGACGGTTACGTTGATGAAGGAAGCGGTGATGATGGCGGAGCTTCGTCAGAAGCAGCTGCAGAGGCCGATCCAAGTGCAGCATAAATAACTATGATAAAAGAAGGGAATTTCTCGTTGAAGAAATTCCCTTCTTCTGTTACCATACATTCATACGAAAAACCAGCAGCGAAGAATGACGCAAAGGGAGAAAGCATGGAAAATATAAAAGTAGATGTGATCATTCCGGTGTACCATCCGGGAAAAGAATTTTCTGTACTGCTTGAACGGCTCACAGAGCAGACAGCAGTGATCCATCGTATTATTGCAATGAATACAGAGGAAAATTACTGGAATAAAGAATTAGAACAGAAGTATCCACTTCTGGAAGTACACCATTTGAAAAAATCTGAGTTTGATCATGGCGGAACACGTGCATGGGCAGCAGAATTGTCGGATGCAGAGATTATGGTATTTATGACACAGGATGCTGTTCCGGCGGACAGGAATCTGATAGAAAATCTTGTAAAGGCACTGGAAAAGGAAAAAATGATCGCAGCAGCATATGCCAGACAGCTGCCGAATGAAATGTGCAGTTTTGCAGAACGTTATACGAGATCATTTAACTACCCGGAGAAATCTTATGTAAGAACCCAAAGAGACCTTTCCTTATATGGAATAAAAACTTTTTTCTGCTCTAATGTGTGTGCTGCATATAAAAAAGAAATTTATCAGGAACTGGGAGGCTTTGTCAGAAAGACGATTTTTAACGAAGATATGATCTATGCAGGAAAACTGATCCAGATGGGATATGGAATCGCTTATGCAGCGGATGCAAAAGTGATACATTCTCACAATTACTCCTGCATGCAGCAGTTCCACAGAAATTTTGATTTGGGTGTATCGCAGGCAGAACATCCGGAAATTTTTGCAGGAGTGCCATCAGAGGGAGAAGGAATAAAACTTGTAAAGAAAACAATAAACTATCTGATCCAAAAAAGAAAAATATGGCTGATTCCGGGAGTAATACTTCAGTCGGGCTGTAAATATGCCGGCTATCTGAGTGGTAAAAACTATCGTAAACTTCCTCGAAAAATGATTTTATGGTGTACAATGAACCGCGAATACTGGAATGTGTAAAAATACAGACGGCTGTCAATGAAACAGCTATAAGCACACGGTTTTTTTAAGGAGTTGTCACATTTTGAACACAATTGATTGTTACACTGTTTTCATAGGATAAAAAAGATAAAAAGAAAGGAGCACAGGCATGGATGATGAAAAAAAATGGAATCTGAATGCTCCGCAGAATGATACAGAAAACAATCGACAGAATGAGCCACCAAGATATGAACATTATTGTATGCATCAGAATACAGAATCAGATACAGTGAAGGAATTACCTGAAAAGAAAAAAAACAAAAAACGTGGCGGAAAAAAACTTGCAGAAACGATTTCGCTGGCAGTTGTATTCGGCCTGGTAGCAGGTGCTGTATTTCAGGGAGTGAATTTTGCGTCCGAGAAATATCTGGGATCAGACGGGAAGGACAGTCAGATAGAGACAGCACAGCTTGCAGGAGATTCTTCGGCAGATAGAAGTGATTCGAATGAAAGTGAAGGAGCTGCTTCAAATGAAACGGTCGCTTCGGAAACAGCAGCTGCTGTGTCACAGACGGGTTCTGTTGCAGAAGTTGCAGATACAGCAATGCCAACGGTAGTCGCAATTACATCTGTAAGCGTACAGGAAATCCCCAATTATTTCCGGGCATTTGGATTTGGTTATGGTACACAGCAATATTCCAGTGAAGGAAGCGGTTCTGGAATCATTGTCGGAGAAAATGACGATGAGCTTTTGATCGCAACAAATAATCATGTGGTATCCGGTGCGACAACACTCAGTGTATGCTTTGTCGGAAATGATGTAGTCAACGCAGAAGAGGAAACGGTGGATATGTCCGGCAGCGATGGTGATGTCAATGTGGAAGATGCAGTCAGTGCCAAGATAAAAGGTACGGATGAATCAAATGACCTGGCTGTGGTTGCAGTTCAGAAATCAGATATACCGGAAGACACACTCTCGCAGATCAAAATAGCGCAGCTTGGCAATTCCGATGACCTTCAGGTTGGGGAACAGGTTGTGGCAATTGGAAATGCACTTGGATATGGACAATCAGTTACCTCCGGATGGATTAGTGCATTGAACAGAAACATTTCGACAGATGATGGTACCAGTTCAAGCCTGATTCAGACAGATGCGGCGATTAATCCAGGTAACAGTGGTGGAGCACTGCTGAATATGCAGGGAGAAGTGATCGGCATCAACTCTGCAAAGTATGCGGACAGTGCGGTAGAGGGAATGGGATACGCAATTCCAATATCCAAGGCACAGCCGATTCTTGAGGAACTGATGAACCGTCAGACAAGAGATAAAGTTGAATCAGAGAATGCAGCTTATCTTGGGGTCGTTACGGCTGATCTTTCCACAGAGGCAATACAGATGTATGATATGCCGGAGGGAGCTTTTGTTATCCGTGTGGAGAAAAATTCCGCTGCAGGGAAAGCAGGTATCCAGAAAGGTGATATTATCGTAAGTTTTGATGGACAGACGGTCAGCGGCAAAGATGATCTGGAGAGTAAGCTTGCGTATTATGCATCCGGTGAGACGGTGGATGTTGTTGTATCAAGAGCAGATAACGGAGAGTATGTTCAGAAGACAATTTCAGTCACGCTCGGAAGCAAAAATTAATTTATAAAAACTTTAGTTTACAGTTTTACTGGTTATGTTATAATGAACGCATAGATTCGAAGATGCAGAATGCACTTTTGATCTGTGCGTTCTTTATATGAGACAGATAACAACTATGCAGAAGGAGTTTACAGATATATGGCAGATAAATACGAGGATGAGATTTTAGAGGGAGAGGTCAGCGATGACGATGATCAGGAAGAAAACAAGAAAGAACCTGAGAAGTACTGTACGCTCTGTCATCGGGCAGAGAGTCAGGTTGGTAAGATGATCGATCTTCCTAATAATATACATATATGTCCGGACTGTATGCAGAGAAGCTTTGACAGTATGAATCAGCAGATGCAGACAGGAAATTTTAATTATGGTGATCTGCTCAATATGCCAAATGTCAGCATGATCGATCTCAGCAGTTTCCAGAATCAGATGGGACAGCAGAAGAAACCCAAAAAGAAAAAAGCAGAAAAGAAAGAACCAGTCCTGGATCTCAAGAAGATTCCGGCACCGCATAAGATCAAGGCTACCCTGGATGAATATGTGATCGGACAGGAATATGCCAAGAAGGTAATGTCCGTTGCCGTTTACAACCATTATAAACGTGTAGCAACAGATACCATGGATGAGATCGCAATTGAAAAATCCAATATGCTGATGATCGGACCTACCGGATGCGGAAAGACCTATCTGGTCAAAACACTGGCCAAACTGCTTGATGTTCCGCTGGCGATTGCCGATGCGACTTCTCTTACAGAAGCAGGATATATTGGTGATGACGTAGAAAGTGTTTTATCAAAGCTCTTACAGGCGGCAGATAACGATGTAGACCGTGCAGAACATGGAATCGTATTCATTGACGAGATTGATAAGATTGCCAAGAAACAAAATACAAACAGCAGAGATGTCAGTGGAGAATCCGTTCAGCAAGGATTGCTAAAACTCTTAGAAGGAGCAGAAGTCGAAGTGCCAGTCGGAGCTACAAGCAAGAATGCAATGGTACCACTCACAACGATCAATACAAGGAATATTCTTTTTATCTGTGGTGGAGCCTTCCCAAACTTAGAAGGAATCATCAAAAAACGTCTGATGAAGAAAACATCGATCGGATTTGGAGCAGATTTAAAAGACCGTTTTGATGAAGAAGAAAATATCATTGCACAGGTTACGAATGAAGATTTGAGAGAATATGGATTCATTCCAGAATTTATCGGAAGACTTCCAATGATATTTACATTAGAAGGACTGACAAAAGAGATGTTAGTCAAGATTCTAAAAGAACCAAAGAATGCGATCTTAAAACAGTATCAGAAGTTATTAGAATTAGATGAAGTAAAATTAGAATTCGATGAAGGGGCTCTGGAGGCTATCGCAGAACAAGCTCTGAAAAAGAAAACAGGAGCCAGAGCATTACGTGCGATCATCGAGAAATTCATGCTCGACATTATGTACGAGATACCAAAAGACGACACGATCGGAAGCGTAACGATCACAAGAGATTATATTGAGAATCATGGAAATCCAGAGATTCATCTAAGAGATCAGTAAATAAGAATGATACGCCAATATGTATAAATGAAATGCAGCCAGAAAGTTAAATCAATAACTGTCTGGCTGCATTTTATGTTATTTAATATTCTATTAACGAAAGTCTTATTTAATAACCTTGATCCATCCTTCAGGGGCTTCAATATGACCCATCTGGATTCCTGTTAAAGTATCGTATAATTTCTGGATGACAGGTCCCATCTTTTCCATTCCGCTTGGGAAGCAGATTTCATTACCGTGATCATAAATCTTTCCTACTGGAGAGATAACTGCGGCTGTTCCACATAATCCACATTCAGCGAAATCTTTGACTTCATCAAATAATACTTCACGTTCTTCGACTTCAAGTCCAAGGTATTCTTTGGCTACATAAACTAAAGAACGACGGGTGATAGATGGAAGGATACTGTCAGATTTAGGTGTTACAACTTTACCATCTTTTGTAATAAAGATGAAGTTAGCTCCACCTGTTTCTTCTACTTTTGTTCTTGTTGCTGGGTCAAGATACATATTCTCATCAAATCCCTGACGATGAGCTTCCATGATTGGGTAAAGGCTCATAGCATAGTTTAATCCGGCTTTGATATTACCTGTTCCACGAGGAGCAGCACGATCATAATCACTGACACGGATAGTAATAGGTTTAGCTCCTTCTTTGAAGTATGGTCCTACTGGTGTAGTAAAGATACGGAACTGATATTCATTTGCTGGTTTTACACCGATCACAGGATCACTTCCGAACATATAAGGACGGATATATAATGTAGCACCAGAACCGAAAGGTGGTACGAATGCTTCATTCGCTGCAACGACTTTCTCGATCGCTTCTACAAATTTATCTTCAGGGAATACAGGCATCTCAAGTCTTCTGCATGAATCTGCCATACGGCTTGCATTTAAGTCAGGACGGAATACAACGATATGTCCATCTTCTGTTGTGTAAGCTTTCATTCCTTCAAAACATGTCTGAGCGTACTGTAATACACCGGCACATTCAGAGATTGTGATGTTGGCATCTGTTGTTAATTCACCTTCATCCCATGCTCCATCTTTGTAATTAGCTACAAAACGGTAATCTGTTGGCATATAACCGAAACCGATGTTAGCCCAGTCGATATTTTTCTTTTCCATAATATTAATGCACTTCCTTTTATTCGTATTGTAGAGTCGTTAGCCAGTCTTTGGATGGTCGGCTAAAAATTCTTAT